>ENA-ORLF01000547-ORLF01000547.1-human-gut-metagenome-genome-assembly--contig:-NODE-547-length-13441-cov-3.66644_pt1 | contig 13441 bp, 10 predicted proteins | sample MGYA00243066_ERZ508822 | MGnify/ENA primary metagenome ERZ508822 (study PRJEB26277, sample SAMN04329791) | human gut metagenome | biome: human-associated habitat | host: Homo sapiens | place: USA... | reverse complement strand
TGCATCCGAAGTAGTTGTTCACCGCATTACTCAGGTAGGTCGTATTCGTGCCGGATACTATACAGTAATACTAATTGTTTGAATACCAGTTGTATGTGTGACAACTTTAATGATGTAAGGGCCATTTCAGGTTCTTTTTTATTTATAATTGACAATAATATCCGGTAAACTATCTACTGCTTTTTGTTTGAGTTCATCTATGATATGAACATATTTTTCAGTGTGCCGGGTAGTAGAATGTCCTGCAAGACTGGCGGCTGTTTTGATATTAGCTCCATTTGCCATAATGTTGGTGATAAATGAGTGTCGGGCACAGTGGAAGGTAATGTGTTTGTGTATATTAGCTCTTTTTACCCATTTGTTTAAAATCCTTAGTGTGTAAGAATAGGAGGGGAGCCCGAATACCAAGTCCTCATTAATGCCTTTATGCCTTTGTAGGAGTTTGATGGCAGTGTGGTTTAAGTTTAGATGCAAGATTGCGTTTTTGGAGTGTGACTGTACTTTCTGTTGCAGAATAGTAAGGCGGTTTGATGAGAAATCTATGTCTTTATATTGCAGTTGATGTACATCACACCAGCGCAGCCCGCAATAGCAAGAAAACAAGAATGCCCTTTTTACTTCGTTGTTGGGGCATGGAGTGATAGCAAGTTTCTGAATCTCTTTTAAACTGAGGATTGCTTTGGTTACTTCATCAAACTGCATCAGGCGGATACCATCTGTAGGATTAGATGTCATTAACTTTTTTTCTATACATTTATTAATGCACATTCTGAACTTCTTGAAATATCCGATGGGAGTGTTGCCTCGGAGATGATCCCTGAGATACTCAAGAAAGTTTATACAAAAATCTTTTGTGAGAAGGGTTACAGGTAAGCTTTTCTTTCTTGTAAACAGTCGCAGATGGGTGATACATGCCCTAACCATTTTCTTGTCCTTTTTGTGATAGGTATCCAGGAATTGTCCTATCAGAATATAGAAATCGGTAACCCTGCTTTTATCTGCCGGCAGTATATCATTGAATGTATTTTCTATATCGTTCAGATGATATTCAACGGATAAGAATTCTAGTTCCTTTTTTGCTCTTATCTGCCTGGCAATTAGTATCTTGTTTTTGTTCTCCGCTCTTCGCTCTGCACTGGTAGGAGCATCCAGAATGATACCCAAATACTCTTTGCGGCGTTTTCCGTTATAACTGTAATTTAAATAAAGCGAAACTCTTCCTTTGTTCAATTGTTTCTTTCCTAATGTAATTCCCATAATGAATAATAATTAATACAATAATAATGTTGAAAAGAAGGACCATAGAGGGACTGAAAATGAATTCCTCCATCTTTCTTTCTATAATAATAATATCTTTTGTACCTTTGTGTCATAAACAAAAAAATGGAAGAAAATTTTGATATACGCGAGCAACAGCTCACAACTAAAGAACGCGATTTTGAGAATGCCTTACGTCCGTTGAATTTTGAAGATTTTAGTGGGCAGGATAAGGTGGTAGATAATCTGCGCATCTTTGTCAAGGCGGCGCGTCTGCGGGCCGAGGCGTTAGACCATGTTCTTTTGCACGGACCTCCTGGCTTGGGCAAGACGACCTTAAGTAATATCATTGCCAATGAACTGGGAGTAGGTTTTAAAGTAACCTCAGGACCGGTGCTGGATAAACCGGGGGATTTGGCGGGAGTACTGACCAGCTTGGAACCCAATGATGTGCTTTTTATTGATGAAATACATCGGTTGAGCCCTGTGGTAGAAGAATATCTGTATTCTGCCATGGAGGATTATCGTATTGATATAATGATAGACAAGGGACCTTCGGCGCGTAGTATCCAGTTGGAGCTGAGTCCGTTTACTTTGGTTGGAGCCACTACTAGGAGTGGGTTGCTGACTGCGCCTTTGCGTGCCCGTTTTGGAATTAATCTTCATTTGGAGTATTATGACGATGATGTATTGACAAGCATTATCCGTCGCTCTGCTAATATATTGAATGTGCCTTGTGACATGAAAGCAGCGGGTGAGATTGCTTCGCGCAGCCGTGGAACGCCCCGTATTGCAAATGCGTTGTTGAGGCGTGTCCGTGATTTTGCCCAGGTGAAAGGTTCCGGAAGGATTGATGTGGAAATTGCCCGGTTTGCTTTAGAAGCCTTGAACATTGACAGATATGGACTGGATGAGATAGATAACAAGATTTTATGTACTATTATAGATAAGTTTAAGGGAGGTCCTGTGGGGCTGACTACTATTGCAACCGCTTTGGGTGAAGACGCCGGAACAATAGAGGAGGTTTATGAACCTTTTTTGATTAAAGAAGGTTTCTTAAAACGTACTCCGCGTGGACGTGAGGTCACGGAACTGGCCTATATACACTTGGGACGGAGCATTTATAATAGTCAGAAGACATTATTTGATGATTAGAAGATGGCAGGATTAAAAGCATTAGCCAAGGAAACAGCCATATATGGGATGAGTAGCATCATCGGGCGGTTCCTGAATTATTTGTTAGTACCGATATATACCAACGCTTTGCCTGTGGAATCGGGGGGCTATGGTGTCATTACCAATATGTATGCTATAACTGCCTTGTTGATGGTGCTTTTAACATATGGTATGGAAACCGGCTTTTTCCGATTTGCCAATAAGGGGGTGGATGATCCGATGCGTGTCTATTCCACTACTTTGCTTTCGGTGGGGGCGACTGCGGTCTTGTTTTTAATTGTTTGTCTTTCTTTTCTGTATCCCATAGCAGGTTTCTTGGGATATGGAGAGCATCCGTGGTATATGGGGATGATGCTGATTGTAGTTGCAATGGACGCTTTCCAAGCTATTCCTTTCGCTTATTTGCGGTATAAGAAACGCCCTGTTAAGTTTGCTGCATTGAAATTGTTGTTCATTTTTGCCAGCATTGTCTTGAATATCGCTTATTTTGTAGGTATGAAGGGAGAGAATGTCGGAGTGGCTTTTGCTATAAATTTGGCTTGTACTTCTTTGGTGATGCTATGTATGTGGAAAGAATTGGTGGGCTTCAGATATGTGCTAGACAGGGAGTTGTTGCGGCGTATGCTGCATTATTCTTTCCCGATTCTGATTCTGGGTATTGCCGGAATCTTAAATCAGGTAGCTGATAAAATTATTTTTCCGTTTGTTTATCCTGATAAGGCGGAGGCGACTATCCAGTTGGGTATTTATGGAGCAGCCAGTAAGATAGCTATGATCATGGCCATGCTGACACAGGCTTTCCGGTTTGCATACGAGCCGTTTGTTTTTAGTAAGAGTAAAGAAAAGGATAGTCGGGAAATGTATGCCAAAGCGATGAAGTTTTTCATTATCTTCACTTTGCTGGCTTTTTTGGCTGTTATGTTTTACCTTGATATACTGCGTTATATTTTAGGACGTGATTACTGGGTAGGGCTTAAGGTTGTACCTATTGTCATGGCTGCCGAGATGTTTATGGGTATTTATTTCAATCTTTCTTTTTGGTATAAACTGATTGATGAAACAAAATGGGGAGCTTATTTTTCACTGGTGGGATGCAGTATCATTATTCTGATAAATATTTTCCTTATTCCGGTATTTGGCTATATGGCGTGTGCTTGGGCGGGTTTTGCCGGATATGGAGTAGCTATGCTTCTCTCTTATTTTGTAGGGCAGAAAAAATATCCTATTAATTATGATTTGAAAGCAATAGGTAACTATGTGGTGTTAGCGCTGGTACTTTACATTGTTTCAGTTTATCTTCCTATTCAAAATATATTCTTGTTGTTGGGTGTTCGTACATTACTGTTGTTATTGTTTGTGGCATATATTGTGAAAACGGATTTCCCCTTACAGCAAATACCTGTTATAAACCGATACATAAAGAAATAGCAATGAGTGACCTGAAGAATAATTTAAAGAATGTGCCCTATATAAAGCAGTTCTTTAGTGAATATCTTGATTTGCGCAAGGATAAGGACAATGAAGCCTTGATTGTAGAAAGTATTCGTAATGGTGTTGAGTTCAAAGGAACTAATTTGTGGATTCTTATTTTCGCAATTTTTATAGCTTCATTGGGCTTGAACGTGAATTCTACGGCAGTTATTATTGGTGCCATGCTGATATCTCCGCTGATGGGACCGATAATGGGAGTAGGGTTAGCTATTGGACAGAATGATTTTGAATTGTTGAAGCGTTCTCTAAAAAGTTATTTGGTGGCAACTGTATTTAGTGTGATTACAGCTACCCTTTATTTTTCGCTGACTCCGTTGGATGAAGTACAATCGGAGTTGCTGGCACGTACTTCTCCTACCATATATGATGTGCTTATAGCTTTGTGCGGTGGTTTAGCCGGTATAATCGCTTTGTCTACAAAGGAGAAAGGGAATGTAATTCCAGGGGTTGCTATTGCTACGGCTTTGATGCCGCCTTTGTGTACTGCTGGATTCGGGCTTGCTACCGGAAATTTACTTTATTTTTTAGGTGCATTCTATTTGTATTTTATTAATTCAGTATTTATCAGTTTGGCTACTTTTATCGGGATACGTGTCATGCATTTCCAACGTAAGGAATTTGTGGATAAGGAGCGCGAAAAATTAGTCAAAAAATATATCATTGTTATTACTTTAGCCACCATGTGTCCTGCTATTTATTTGACTTATGGTATTGTGAAAAGCACTATTTATGAGGCCTCTGCCAATAATTTTATTAATGAAGAATTGGATTTTAATAATACTCAAGTAATAGACCGGAAGATTTCTTTTGAGAAGAAGGAAATACGTGTTGTGCTAATAGGCAATGAGGTCCCGGAAACAGAAATAGCAACCGCAAGGGATAATTTGAAACATTTTAATTTGGCAGGTACTAAACTAGTTATTCTTCAAGGAATGAATAATGATGCGATGGATATTGGTAGTATAAAGGCCCAAGTGATGGAGGATTTCTATAAGAATAGTGACAAGCGTTTACTGGAGCAGCAGGAGAGAATTAAGTCTTTGGAAAACGAGCTTAAAGTATATGCTGCATATAATACTGTAGATAAAAAAATAATTCCTGAACTTAAAGTACTTTATCCTACAGTAGAAGCCATAGCTATGGCAAAGACTGTGGAATTACAGGTGGACTCAACTAAAACGGATACATTGACAATAGTCTTGATGAAATTCAGTAAAAGACCCATTGAGAAAGAACAAGAAAAAATATCCGAATGGTTGAAAGCACGTGTCGGAGCAAAAAAACTTAAATTAATTGTAGAATAAAACCATGAAAAAACTACTGTTGCTGCTAGTCTTCCTACCTTTATATATATGGGGTAGTGAAGGAATGTGGCTTCCTTGTTGTCTTAGCAAACAAACTCAACAAGTGATGAAAGAAATGGGGTTGGAACTTTCATCTGAACAATTGTATAATCCTGGTGGAAAAGCATTGGCTAATGCTGTTGTTAGTTTTGGAGGTTTTTGTTCGGGTGTTGTTGTATCTCCGGATGGTTTGGTTTTTACTAACCACCATTGTGGGTATGATGCCATTCAGCAGCATAGTTCTGTGGAGCATGATTATTTGCGAGATGGTTTTGTAGCCGTCTCCTTAAGTAAGGAGCTTCCTAATCCGGATTTATTTGTCAGTTTTCTGATACGCACAGAGGATGTGACGGAGCGTGTGTTGCAAGCTATTCCAGTCGGAACAAAGGAAAATGACCGTGCACTGATTGTAGATTCTATTTCCACATTGATTGCTCAGGAAGCTGTGGCGAATGATACGTTGCTGCGTGCTGAGATAACTCCTTTTTATGGTGGCAATGAGTTTTATCTATCTGTGTATAAGGATTATTATGATGTTCGTTTGGTATTTGCTCCTCCCTCTTCTGTAGGCAAGTTTGGCGGAGATACAGATAATTGGGTATGGCCCCGCCATACCGGGGATTTCTCTGTCTTCCGTATTTATGCTGATCAGAATAATCAACCGGCAGCTTATTCTCCGGAGAATGTGCCTTATCATCCGGATTATTTTGCTCCTGTTTCTTTGGGAGGGTATGAACAGGGATCATTTTGCATGACTATGGGATATCCCGGTTCTACCAGCAGGTATTTATCTTCATTTGGGATAGACGAAAGAGTCAATACGGATAATGCCGCCATGATTAATGTTCGTACCATCAAGCAAGCTATTTGGAAAAATGCAATGGAAAAAAGTGATGATATCCGCATTAAATATGCTTCCAAGTATGCACAAAGCTCTAACTATTGGAAGAATAGTATAGGGATGAATCAAGCGGTAAAAGAATTGAAAGTGATAGAGAAAAAACAAGCTTTGGAGTGCCAATTGCAAGAATGGGTTCGTCGGGAACCTGATAAACGAAGCAAATATGCAAGGGTTTTGACTGAACTGGAGTTAAATTATCGTAATCGTAGAAATGCGGCACGGGCTATGGCATATTTTGGAGAAACATTTGCCAATGGACCGGAGTTGATTACGGCAGCCTTAGCTGTACTGAATTTTGATTTTGAGGCAGAGGAGAGTGATTTGGAGCGTAATATGCGGCAATTGTTGGAGATTTATGCCAATATGGATATAAGTGTGGATAAACAAGTCTTTGTGGCTATGTTGAAAGAATATGCAACTGAGGTAGGCAAGGAATTTTTACCTGATGTTTATTCATTGATAGAGAAAGATTTTAAAGGTGATTACCAAGCTTATGTAGATGATTTGTATACTCGTTCCTCTTTAAAGACACCACATGGTTTTGAACAGGTAGTGAGAGGAGATACCACTTATGTCTTGTTTGATGACCCTGCGGCTTCTTTTGCCATCGATATGTTGGTGAAATTTTATGAATTCAATCAGTCGGTGGAAGAAGCTAGTATGAATATTGAGAAAAATGAACGTTTGCTGAATGAAGCAATGCGTGAGATGGAGGCAGATAGGGTGTTTTATCCGGATGCTAATTCTACTATGCGTCTGAGTTTTGGCATGGTGGGTGGGTACTCACCGAAAGATGCTATTGAGTATTCTTATTTTACGACGACAAAAGGAATTTTTGACAAGATAAGGCAGTATAAGGGAGATAGTGATTTCGATGTGCTTCCTTCTGTAGTCGAATGCTTGAGAAGGAAGGATTTCGGACGTTATGCTGCTGGGGATGGTAATATGAATGTTTGCTTTATTTCGGATAATGATATTACAGGAGGGAATTCCGGTAGTGGAATGTTTAATGGAAAAGGGGAATTAATAGGTCTTGCTTTTGACGGGAATTGGGAAGCAATGAGTGGAGATATTGTTTTTGAACCTAATTTGCAGCGTTGTATCGGGGTGGATATCCGCTATGTTCTTTACATGATTGAAAAATATGGGAAAGCTTCCTGTTTAATCGATGAACTGAAATTGAAAGACTAAAGGAAAAGTATGAAATGATAGGGAGCTGAGTATGTCAAAGTTCCGATAGATAGCTTATCATATAATCTTTCATCTGGAAGATAGTAAAAAATCTGTTAATATTAATTCGATGTAAACAAGGATATTCGGCAAATAATATAATAAATCTGTTGGGTTTATTATATTATTTGCCGAATATCCTTGAAATGACAGGTTGTTTCAATTCCGCATACTCCGCTATTATTCAAGAGAAGTGGATGTTATTTGCATATTTCTACTATGTCCAATCCTCTTTCATTAAGTTGGATTCCTTATTTCTTGGATTTCTTTTTCTTATTGTTATCCCTGTTAAAGAATTGTTGCCAGGCGTCTGTCGTTTTGGGGCCTCGTTTTTCGATGTAGCCACGTTCCGCACGGCTAGTTTTTCCTTCTTTTGAGGTCGTTTTTTTATTGGACCTGTCACCTTTTTTGCCGAATGAAGCATTCCTTGCCGCACTGCTCCTGCGTTCGCCATTGTCGTTTTTGCCATTATTGTCACCGGCAACTTCTACTACAATTTTCCGGCCGCCATTCAGATTGACCTTGTTTAATGCCTTGATAACATCCTGTGCCTGATTTTCTGCTACTTCGAAGAAAGAGAAATTCTGCATCAGATCTATTCGCCCGATGGTGGTACGTTGCTTCTTCATGTTGCGGTTAATCAGTTCAATGATTTGATTGGCATAAAAACCATCTGTCTTTCCCACATTCAGGAACAGGCGGGTATATCCTTTCTCGGCCTTGCGTTCTGTCTTTTCACGGGCGCTACCATGGTCTTTGCGTCCTTTCGGTTCACGTTCGCTACGGCGGTCGTTCATGCTGGGAGTTTCTATTTCCGGAGCGTTGCTGTAATATTCCAAGAAGCGGTTGAACTCCATCGATACTACACGCTTTATCAGGTCTTCCTTCGAAAGCCATTCCAGTTTGCGATAGATACCGGGTAGGAAGGACTCGATTTCCTCGTCGTTCACTTTTACCTTTTCTATATCATCGATCAGTTTGATTAATTGTTGTTCGCAGATTTGTTTACCGCTAGGCATTTCACCCATGATAAATTTTTTGTTGATGATACGTTCTATCTCGCGCATTTTTCCTTTTTCACGCAGGTTGATGATAGCGATAGAAATACCGGTTTTGCCGGCACGTCCTGTACGTCCGCTACGGTGAGTATAGCTTTCTATATCATCGGGCAGGCCATAATTAATGACATGTGTCAAATCATTTACATCCAAACCGCGGGCAGCTACATCTGTAGCAACCAGAAGCTGTAAATGACGTTGACGGAATTTCTGCATCACCAAGTCACGTTGTGCTTGTGAAAGCTCGCCGTGTAGAGAATCTGCATTATAACCATCTTGAATCAATTTATCAGCTATTTCCTGAGTTTCCTTACGGGTACGGCAGAAAATGATACCGTAAATTTGTGGGTAATAATCCGCGATACGCTTCAATGCAGCATATTTATCTTTGGCGTGTACCAGATAGGCAATGTGGTTTACGTTCTTGCTGCCTTCATTCTTAGTACCGATTGTAATCTCTTTCGCATCGTGCAGGTATTTTTTTGCAATACGCGAGATTTCGGGACTCATGGTAGCTGAGAACATCAAAGTGTTCCGGTCTTCGGGAACCTTTTCAAGAATAGCATTGATGCTGTCGGTAAATCCCATATTCAGCATCTCGTCAGCTTCGTCCATTACTACATCGGCAATGGTCTCCAGTTTGGCGACTTTTCTTTCCATCAGGTCAATCAGTCGTCCGGGAGTGGCTACAATAATGTGTACACCTGCCTTCAACATGCGTATCTGGCTTTCGATGGATGAGCCACCGTATACAGGAAGGACTTTCAGTCCATCAATATACTTGGAATAATCATTCAGATCACCTGCGATCTGCAAGCATAACTCACGTGTGGGGCATAATATAAGTGCTTGAGGCACACGTTTTTTTACTTCAATTTTTTGGATAAGCGGCAGACCAAATGAGGCTGTTTTTCCAGTCCCTGTTTGTGCTAGGGCTACTACGTCGTTGCCGTTCCCCAATAAATACGGAATTACTTCTTCTTGTACCGGCATGGGGTTTTCATACCCCATTTCTTTAATTGCTTTTAGTATTTCCGGGGAAACGCCTAACTCTTCAAATGTCTTCATTTATTTTCAAATATCTAATTCGTTACAAAGATACGGATAATCACGGGATTATATAGTATTTATACAATATTTGTTTTCTTCAGGGATAGAATTTAGGGAATATTGGCTAAATGCCGTTTGGGAGCAAAAGAAAAAAGTCGTTATCTTTGTACCCGAATGTAGTATATGACATTGGTGGACTGCAATTTGAACAATGAAAGAGTTTCATTACATATTATTCTCAATCTTTCTTTCTTCCATGATTATATATATGGGAGTCGGAATACCTATTGTGCAGTCCCGTTGCTATCAGTGCGCTGATAAGGATGCGGCATTATTGACAGTGGTGGATATTTCCAATTATGGATGTACTTGCGGATGTGGTGATGTTGGAAATAAAAACGTGAAATCTGGTTCGGGATGTTCTTGCCATCATGACAAGATGATGGAGCGGAAGTCATCAGATGTTCCTTGTTCTAGCGTGAAAATCCAGAAAATTAACTTGCCTGTTTTAGGTACATCACTTCATTTGGACAACGTAACACTGTCCGTTATTCATTTGATATTCAATGCATACAGTATAAACTTCGATCTGTTGTCTTCTGTAAAAAAGGAGAGCTGCTATACGGATACCTCATTGTGTCGACAGCCTCCAAGAGGGTATTTGAATCTTATTTGTACACTTTTGATTTAGTAAGATAACTCTTTGAGTAGGGAGGAATTGCTAAATTTGTATAAGTGTGTAACAGATAAAGAAAAATAAAAACATGAAATTTATAGTTTTCTTAGGTGCTTTTCTGTGGCATTTGATGCCTGTAAGCGCTCAAGTAAAAGGAATGGTGAAGGACAACCAAGGTGAACCTGTTGTTGCTGCCAATGTCTTTTGGATAAATACAACAAATGGAACTGTCACAGATGAGAATGGGACATTTACTATTGAACAGCCTGTTGGTGCAAAAAAACTGGTAGTAAGTTTTATAGGATATGAGAATGATACGATTGTGGTTGAAAATGATCATAAGGAGCTGGCTATCATATTACAAGGTAGTGTAATGATGGATGAGGTCCAAGTGGTGGAACGTAAGATAGGAGTTGTAAAATCCCGTTCCAGTGTGTTGAATCAGGATATGATTTCAAGTGCGGAACTGGCTCGGGCGGCTTGTTGTAACTTGGGTGAAAGTTTCACAACAAACCCTTCTGTAGATGTAAGCTATGCTGATGCTGCCACAGGGGCCAGACAAATTAAATTGTTGGGGCTCTCGGGAACTTATGTACAAATGCTGACAGAGAATATTCCTAATTATCGTGGAGCATCCGCTCCTTTTGCTTTGGGGTATATTCCCGGCCCATGGATGCAAAGCATACAGGTGTCCAAGGGTAGTTCATCTGTAAAGAATGGTTATGAGGCGATTACCGGACAGATAAATGTTGAATTTAAGAAGCCTCAAACTAACCAGTCCTTGAATGTCAATCCTTTTGCTAGCAGTAAAGATAAGTATGAGGCGAAATTTGATGCTAATGTACATTTGAATAGCCGACTGAGTACTGGAGTATTGGCACATTATGAAAATAGTACTAGGTCGCATGATGATAATGGAGATGGATTCTTGGATATGCCTAAAGTAGAGCAATATAATCTTCAGAACCGTTGGGCTTGGATGGGAGATCAGTATGTATTTCAGGCTTCTGTCAAAGCAATGAAAGAGGATCGTACAAGCGGACAAGCTACTCATTTACATGTGGATAATTCTGTTGGTGGCTTTGTAGGTAGGGAACTTTATAAAATAGGTATCCATACGGATCGTTATGAGGCATTTACTAAAAATGCTTATATTTTTGATAAGGAAAGGGGAACTAACTTGGCTTTGATTCTCTCGGGATCTTTGCATAAGCAGGATGCAGGATACGGTTATAAATTATATAATGTGGACCAGAAGAATTTGTATACTTCATTAATGTTCGAAACGAATTTCGATGAGCGTAACAGTATTTCTGCAGGGTTAAGTTTGAACTATGATTATTTCAATCAGACCTATCGTTTAGAAAATGATGATACAGGTTTATTATATGGAAAGGAGAAAGAGACCGTGCCTGGTGCTTATGTGCAGTATACGTATAATTGGAAGGATAAAATTATTCTTATGGGAGGGATTCGTGCTGATCATAGTGATATATATGGTACCTTTGTTACTCCGCGTGCTCATATCAAATATGCTCCTGATGATTGGGTGAACCTACGTGTGTCTGTAGGCAAAGGATATCGCACTAATCATGTGTTGGCGGAGAACAATTATTTACTTGCCAGCAGTCGTAAAGTAAAGATAGATAATGATTTGGATCAGGAAGAAGCATGGAATTATGGTTTCAGCTCTTCATTTTATATTCCGGTATTCGGTAAAACCTTGAATGTGAATACCGAATACTATTACACTGATTTTAGGCGTCAAATGATTCTCGATTTGGCTACGGACCCCCACATTGTACATTTTGCTAACTTGGAAGGGAAGTCTTATTCTCATACTTTTCAAGCCGAGGCAACTTATCCTTTTTTTAAGGGTTTTACATTAACTGCAGCTTATCGCTTGACAGATGTGAAAACTACTTATAATAAGAAATTATTGGAGCGTCCTCTTACCGGAAAATATAAGGGACTTTTGACTGCTTCTTACCAAACACCACTGGGCCTATGGCAATTTGATGTGACTTTGCAGATGAATGGTGGTGGTAGAATGCCCTCCCCTTATACATTGCCGGACGGTGCTCCTTCGTGGAATACTCGATACCAGTCTTATCAATTGTTAAGTGCTCAGATTACTCGCTGGTTCCGGCATTGGTCTATTTATGTGGGAGGAGAGAATATGACGAACTTTAAGCAAAAGAATCCGATTGTAGGAGCTTCGAATCCTTGGGGGACAAATTTTGATTCAACCATGATTTGGGGACCTGTACACGGAGCGATGTATTATGTAGGCTTTCGCTTCAATTGGGATAGAAACTAATATATTGATAATCAAATAGAAATGGATTATGAGAACAAAATTAATCGCTATTATGGCAGCTGTCTGCTTTACTGCCACTTGCTTTGCAAAAGACATTAAAATTGTAGTTTTAAACACTGATCCTCAGATGCACTGTGCCAACTGTGAGAGCAAGATTAAGAACAATATTCGTTTTGAGAAGGGTATAAAAGAAATTGAAACAAATTTGGCGGATAAAACGGTTACTATTAAGTATGATGCTGATAAAACCACGGTAGAAAAAATAATTGCTGGATTTGCCAAGATTCATTATACAGCTACTGTTGTTGAAAATGAGAGTAAGCAGAAGGATGATATCCGTGGCAAACAGCCGAAAGCAGATGAGGATGGTTGTAAACAAGAAAGAGGAAAATAGATGAGATGCTATGTGATAAGAGGGAAAAAACGATGGAATGGATATTTTGGGAACTCTTTTGCACCACTTCGTGGCTTTAAATGACTGATAAATAAGATACTATATCAGAGTGGAAAGGGGTTTAACCACCTAGTGGAAAAAGAGGAAATATCAATCTTGGTTAAAAACTTTATTATAACTGCATCATAAAAAGACTCCGCATGAAGCAATTAATCTTTAATTGCTTCATTGCGGGGTGTATGGGTGAAGATGAGAGAATTTTATAGTGTTCGAGTGTTTGTGTATGTGACTGTTTATATCATTCATCTTCTTCCCTATATTCTAGAATATCTCCAGGTTGACAGTCTAGTTCCCTGCAGATAGCCTCTAAGGTTGAGAAGCGGATGGCTTTTGCCTTCCCGGTTTTCAGTATGGAGAGGTTGGCAGGCGTCAGATCTATCTTTTCGGCTAAATCTCCTAGCGAAATCTTTCGTTTCGCCATCATTACATCTAAGTTTACTATAATCGGCATAGGTTAGTTATTTTGGGATTTATTCGGGTTCTCA
>ENA-ORLF01000533-ORLF01000533.1-human-gut-metagenome-genome-assembly--contig:-NODE-533-length-13634-cov-4.44849_pt1 | contig 13634 bp, 10 predicted proteins | sample MGYA00243066_ERZ508822 | MGnify/ENA primary metagenome ERZ508822 (study PRJEB26277, sample SAMN04329791) | human gut metagenome | biome: human-associated habitat | host: Homo sapiens | place: USA... | reverse complement strand
CGAGGATACCGGTTAAAATTGTACGGGCTGTGCCTGTGCCGTCATCAAGAGTGAATTGTAAAAGCTTCTTTGACTTCTTAACAGCCTCGCAAGCCTTAACCTTTACTGCACGGAAATCTGACTTTGAGAATGTTTCAAAATCAACATATTCTTCAAACAAAGGCTCAACTTTTACCTTTGAGAAGTCAATCTTTTCTTCAACAACAGCGTCCTTGGTTTTCGGAATACCTGACGGCTTTTTGTCGGAATCCAAGCTCTTCATTGTCGGGAAGAGGAGAACATCACGGATTGCGGCTGAATCTGTGAGGAGCATACACATTCTGTCGATACCAAAGCCGATACCGCCTGTCGGAGGCATACCGATTTCAAGTGCGTTGAGGAAATCCTCATCGGTTGTGTTAGCCTCATCATCGCCCTGTGCGAGAAGTGCCTCCTGAGCCTTAAAACGCTCTCTCTGGTCAATCGGATCGTTAAGCTCTGAATATGCATTAGCCATTTCCCAGCCGTTCATAAAGAACTCAAATCTCTCAACATAATCTGGATTTTCGGGTTTCTTCTTTGTAAGCGGAGAAATCTCAATCGGATGATCCATAACGAAAGTAGGCTGAATCATATGCTCTTCTGCAAATTCTTCAAAGAAAAGGTTGAGGATGTCGCCCTTCTTGTGGCGTTCTTCAAACTCAACACCCTTTTCCTTAGCAATTGCCTTTGCCTCTTCGTCAGAATGAATTTCGTTGAAATCAACGCCTGAATACTTTTTAACAGCGTCAAGCATTGTAATTCTCTCAAACGGCTTGCCAAGATCCATTTCAATGCCGTTGTATGTGATTGTTGTTGTGCCGAGAACCTCCTGTGCAACATGGCGATAGAGGTTTTCGGTAAGATCCATCATACCGTTGTAGTCGGTATATGCCTGATAAAGCTCCATAAGAGTAAACTCAGGGTTATGACGGGTGTCAACACCCTCGTTACGGAATACTCTTCCGATTTCGTAAACCTTTTCAAGTCCGCCTACGATAAGTCTTTTGAGGTAAAGTTCAAGAGAAATTCTGAGCTTTAAATCCTCGTCAAGAGCGTTGAAGTGAGTAAGAAACGGACGAGCCGACGCACCGCCGGCATTGGCAACGAGCATAGGAGTTTCAACCTCCATAAAGCCCTGATTGTCAAGGTAACGGCGGATACTGCCGATAATTTTTGAACGCTTTACAAAGGTATCCTTTACCTCGGGATTCATAATAAGGTCAACATAACGCTGACGGTAACGAAGGTCTGTATTTGTAAGACCGTGATACTTTTCGGGGAGGGGTTTGAGTGATTTGGAAAGGAGCTTAACCTCTTTTGCATGAACAGAAATTTCGCCCATTTGCGTTTTGAAAACAAAGCCCTTTACTTCAACGATATCGCCGATATCCCACTTTTTAAGGAAACCGTATTCTTCTTCACCGAGATCGTCAAACTTTGCAAAAATCTGGATTTTTCCCGAACGATCCCAAAGGTCCATAAACGAAACCTTGCCCTTGCCTCTTTTTGAAAGCAAACGGCCTGCAACGCATACATCTTTATTTTCGTACTCTTCAAAATTGTTTTTAATTGTTTCCGTGAGAACATCACGGGCACTTGTTGTAATTACAAACGGATCTCTGCCTGCTTCTTTGAGGGCGTCAAGCTTTTCGTATCTGACCTTGATAACATCGCTTGTGCCGGTCTGCTGTGGCTTCTGACTCATTTCCAATCATTCCTCTCTTTTCAACATCAATAAATCTGACGGATTGCAAAAGCAGAATCCGTCAGCAAAAATTCAATAGATAAACAAATTACTTTGAGATTTCAAGAATCTTAAATGCCTTTACGCCGCCGGGAGTTTCAACCTCAACAACATCACCGACACATCTGTCCATGAGAGCCTTGCCCACAGGTGATTCGTCAGAAATTTTGCCCTGTGCGGGATTTGTTTCGTTAGAACCCGAACCAACGATTTTGTATGTCATCTGTCTGTCTGTGCCAACCATTTCGATTGTAACAACAGAAGTGAGGTGTACCTTATCGTTAGATGTTTCGGACTCATCAATAATCTGAGCAGTTTTGAGGATAGACTCGATAGTAGCGATTCTTGCCTCCATAATAGCCTGCTCGTTCTTTGCATCATCATATTCACTGTTCTCGGACAAGTCGCCGTAGGAACGGGCTACCTTGATTTTCTCTGCAATTTCTTTACGTTTGACATTTTGTAATTCTGCAAGTTCCTCTTCAAGATTTTTAAGACCTTCCGCAGTAAGCATTGTTGGTTTAGCTGCCATTTTATATCGTTCCTTTCAGTTAATACCGCACCTGCACAAGCGTGCATACGGTATAAAATTCTTTCATATCAGCAAAAAACTGCATATAGATTTATTATAATTTTTTTCACACCGATTGTCAAGCAAAACGGGCAAGATAACTGCAAAGAGATTTCACTGTCTGCGCCTCTGTATCATTACGGCACAAATCGGGAACAATTGAACCGAGTTCGTACTGTGAACCGAGTGTGTAGAGTGCTGAGCAGAAGTATTCCTCCGACAATCCCTCAGGCCGCAAAAGTGCGAATCCGTTCGGCATTTTAAAGCAATAGCGAAAATACACAAAGCCCTTTATATTTTCCTTTGGTCTGCCGTTTGTGAGGATAACAGCATCATTTCTTACAGGCAGATTTTCTTCAATTTCAAACGGTGCAATGACAAGGTCACAATTTGAAAGCTGTTCACGGTGGTGAGTAACAACGGCACACGCACCTGTTTCTTCGGCAATGGTATTCAGCTCATCATAGAACACATCTTCGTTGTCTGTGATAATACAGGCATTGCCCGTATATTTCAACACAAATGAAACAAGGTCGGTGCATTGAGCGTCGGGGTCATAAATTCCGACCGTCAGCCTTTCGGGAGTATCAAATTTGCTGAGGGCAAAAAGTGCCATATTAGTACAAAGTCTTGCTGAAAAAAGCGGCGAGTAAAAACGCTTGTAACCGCTGTCGTTCGGGAAAGTCATTTCTTCGCAACACAAAAGTCTTGTGCGCTGATTGCCGATTGCCCTGTCAATTTTATTGAGATTGACCTTTTGTCTGCGACAGATGTATGTAAGCTGTTTTACGCTTACGCCCCTTGCCCTTTTGATTTCAACGCACACCTTGTCCCCTCTCAGCCTGTTAAAAAATCCCCTTATTTTCCCGCACTTTTCGGGAAACACAACATTCAATGAAGTAATCAAAACAAAAACCTCCGCATATTTACTTATTTAAGTATATGCGAAGGCTTTTAAATTAATTATCAAATTGTGTATGTATCAAAGAAATTATCACATGTACGGATACTCAGACATCGGGTTGTATCTTACACCGTTAAGACGGCATTCGTAGTGGAGGTGAGGTCCTGTTGAGTTACCTGTTGAACCGACATAGCCGATAACCTGTCCTCTAGAAACAGACTGACCTGAACTTACTGTAAGACTTGTAAGGTGACCGTAAACTGTCATCTTACCGCCCGCGTGGCTGATCATTACATAGTTACCATAACCGCCGCCGCAGCCGCAGCTGTAGCTCTTGCCCCAGTTGTGTGTACAACTGCTGTTGGTTGCAACAACAGTACCGTCGGCAGCCGCAACAACAGGAGTTCCCATAATGCCTGCGCCGGCAATATCAATTCCGCCGTGGTTATAAACTTCTCTGTCCTCAAACCATTCAGATGAAAGGCTTACAAAGCCCGGTGTAGGCCATGCAAAGCCCGAACCCGACGGAACAATTACAGATGATGAACCTGAGCTTGATGAACCTGAACTGCTTGAGCCGCTTGATGAACTGCTTGAAGAGCTACTTGATGAACTGCTTGAACTCTGTGAAGCCTGAGCAGCGTGTTCCGCAGCCGCCTTCTGAGCGGCATAGTACTGGCTGATTTTAGCTTCAATCTCATCACTCTGCAAAGCCGCACTTTCCAAGGAATTCTGCGCCTCGGAATTTGATGCGTAAAGATTTTTAAGAATCTCGTCATTATCGGAAATGAGTTTATTAAACTCGTCCTGATCCGACTTCAATGACGCCTGCTGAGTTTCAAGGTCTTTCTTGTCAGCCTCAAGGGCTTCCTTCTTAGTGCTGAGCTCGTCCAGCTTTGCCTGGATTTCGCTGATAAGCTCCTTGTCGCTGTTTGCAAGGCTCTTTACAAGCTCCATCTTATCAATAAGGTCAGAAAAATCCTTTGCACCGAAAATGATTTCAAGGTCGGTTGCATTGCCTGACATATAGAGAATTCTGAGTCTGTTTGCAAGTGCGTCAAACTGATCCTCAACTTCCGAAAGTCCCTTGTCATAAGCGTCCTGCTTTTCCTTAATATCATCGTTAAGGCTTGAAATTTTCTCACGGGTTACTGCAATTTTTTCATCAAGAACCTGAACCTTGCTTACAAGGGCGCTCTTGTATTCTTCCTTTTCTGCGATGTCAGACTTTGTATCATCAAGAATCTTCTGATACTTCTGATTTTCCTGTTCAAGCTGCTGAAGCTGTTGTTCAAGGTCTGAGATGCTGTCCTCAGCAGAAACAGTAGTCGGTATTGCCATTGGAATTGAAATCATGCATACGCAGAGCATTGCACATAAAATTCTTTTTAATTTGTTCATCGTAATCTCCTCCTTTAAGATTTCTGTCGGGATTACCAACCGAGTATTTCGTTACCTTCCATTTTAAGATATTTTCTGATTGAAATAAAGCTGCCGAAGAAGCCGATAACAATACCTGCAATTGCAAACAAGCCGCCTGTAATCCAGATGACATTGTTAATCGGAATGAAATCAATCGGAACAATCTGATAAACAAGAGCCTGTGCAGTCTCATAGAGGATTGCAATTGCGCCTGTTGAAACAATTGCGGAAATAAGTCCGATTATCATACGTTCAATAAGAAACGGCCTGCGGGCAAACGAGTCCGTTGCACCAACGGATTTCATAATGCTGATTTCAAATCTTCGTGAATACATTGTTGCACGAATTGTGTTGGCAATGATGAAGATTGAAATGATTGTCAGCGCACAAACAACCGCAATACAAATCATATTGACAAGACTGCTGATGTCCGTAAGCTTTTTGGCAAGTTCACGGTGACTGCTGAAACTCTCAACACCGTCAATTTTCGTGATTTGTGCAATAGTTTCATCGTACTTTGACAAATCCTTCATTACAACAATAAATGAATCAGGGAGTTTGTTTCTGCCCTGCATTTCTGCAAAGAGGTCATCGCCGAGAGTAGATTTATACTGCTTTATCGCATCTTCCTTTGAAAGGAAGGTTGCCGACTCAACATTGTCAAGCTTTTCAATTTCTTTTCCTACATAAACAGCCTCAAGCTGTGAATATCCGTCTTTAATGTATACAGAGGTTTCATTTGACTTGCCGACAGATTCAACAACCTTGTCAACATTCAATGAAAAAAGTGCCGCCGCACCTGTGAGAACAAGACAGCTTATAAGTACGCAGACAGAAGCGATACTCATAATACGGTTGTTCCACACATTTTTGAAACCTTCTTTTGCCAAATAACCAAATCCGGTCATATCAAAAATCCTTTCAAAATCCTATTTGCGCAAACGCATTATTCCGGAACAACCACTGCATTATCGGGATAATCCGGTGTGTTTTCTTCTTCACCGCTGTCATCACCGTAATCGTCAGTATAGTCATCTTTAACAAACAAATCCTTGGTGTCGCTCTTAATTTTTCCGTGGTCAAGAACAACAACTCGTCTGTCAAACTCACGAACAAGGTCATGTTCATGCGTTACAACAATAACGGTTGTGCCTGTTGCGTTAATTTCATTGAGAAGCTCAATGATTTCGTGTGACATCTCGGGGTCAACATTACCTGTCGGCTCATCGGCAATAATAATTTCGGGGTTATTCACAAGGGCTCTTGCAAGGCTTACACGCTGTTGCTCACCGCCCGAGAGTTCACTCGGTCTGTTTTTCATCTTATCTTTAAGACCGACAAGCTCAAGCACATACGGAACACGCTTTTTAATTACTGCCGAAGGTTTTCCGACAGCACGCATCGCAAACGCAACATTGTCGAAAACATTCATCTTGTCAATAAGTCTGAAATCCTGAAAAACAATGCCCATATGACGGCGCATATAAGGAACCTTGCTCCTTCTCAGCTTTGTAACATCAGTGTCGTTGATAACGATTTTGCCCGATGTCGGAGTCTCCTCATGCATAATGAGTTTAAGAAATGTACTCTTGCCTGCGCCCGATGCACCGACAATAAATACAAACTCGCCCTTATCAATACTCAGCGTAATACCGTAGAGAGCATGAGTGCCATTAGGGTATGTTTTAGACACATTTATAAAATCAATCATAAAGTCACCTTTGTTTTGTAGTTATTGTACAAATACTCACAAAAAAGTCAAAACGCCCAAAGCACAGCAAGACACTGTGCTCGGGCACACTTTAACCAAATCAGTATTTTGTAGGACTTGCGTTGAGGTATTTCTTAACCATAAGAGCTACCTTGAACACGATTGCATCCTCAAACTCACGGAGGTCAAGACCTGTGAGCTTTTTAATTTTTTCAAGTCTGTACACAAGAGTGTTTCTGTGTACAAAAAGCTTTCTTGAAGTTTCGGAAACATTGAGGTTGTTTTCAAAGAAACGCTGGATTGTACCGAGAGCTCCCTGATCAAGGCTCTCAATTGAACCACGCTTGAAAACTTCTTTGAGGAACATTTCACACAATGTTGTTGGAAGCTGATAGATAAGACGGGCAATGCCGAGGTTATCATAGCTTACGATTGTACGGTCTGTGTCAAATACCTTTGCAACCTCAAGAGCCGACTGAGCCTCCTTAAAGCTTCTTGCAAGATCCTTGATGCCTGTAACCGTTGTACCGATGCCGACAACACAGTGTGTGTAGAACTCGCTCGAAAGTGTGTCTGAAATCGAGCTTGCAAGCTTTTCAAGATCACGGCTCTCTGTGTCGGGTTTAATTTCCTTAACAAGTGCAATTTCAACCTCGTTAATGTTTATAACAAAGTCCTTTGACTTGTCCGGGAAAAGATTCTGAACTATATCATAAGCGGAAACATCTGTTTTTGAAACAATTTTAATAAGCAGACACACACGGGAAACCTCGCTGTTAAAGTGAAGCTCTCTTGCTTTAAGGTAAATGTCACCCGGAAGAATGTTGTCAAGAATAACATTCTTAATAAAGTTTGAACGATCATACTTTTCGTCATAATACTGCTTGATGCTTGCAAAAGAAACCGACAAAAGCTGAGCATACTTCTGAGCATACTCATCGGTACCCTGAACAAATACTGCATAATCATACTTTGCATTGCTGCCGAAAGATCTGTATGTATAGCCGTTCACAACAAACGGTGCTGTCGAGCTGAGTGTTTCGGAATTAACGCTCTCGTTTACCTCGCCGATTTTTCCAAGCTCGGAGCAGGCAATAACAACCGAAGTCTCGTCAATTACGCCAATCGTTCTGTCGATTGCGTCTTTCATCTGGTGTACAATACCTTGAAATAATCTGTTTGACATAAATTTTTACCTCGTTTTCTCCGCAGTTATATATTGTGATTGTAAAAGAGTTCAATAAAATACAATCTGTCTCATATACATATTACACAAAAACGAGAAAAAAATCAACCTCTATTTACAATTTTTCTTGAATTTTTTTAGAGAATTTGCATAATCAGCAACAAGTTACAGTTTTGAAAGCAAAATTAAACAATTGTTACAAAATCTTATTTGCTTTTTAATATATCACAACATTGTGTTGATTTTGTGACAAAATACGAAAAAATGTTCATACATTAAAATTCAACCACGGTGAGCCGCCGTTCCCTATTCGTGCAGACAGTTTGAAAAAATCATAACATATTTTGCCAGAGCGAAACATTGCAATTGATAGTACATACAGACACACAGCAAATACATTATTATATCATTGTTAATTAAACAGGTCATTTGTAATGTCGAACCGATTGTGAAAATCGGTTCGATTGGCGGTCACTGACCGCCGCTACTGTTACACAAAACGCAAAGACGGCGGAGCATAACGCTCCGCCGTAAAAAACAAATTAAATTATAATCAGTTTGTGATTGTTTTCTCAGTATCCTTATCAAAGATATGGAGTTTGCTGAGGTCGAAAGCAATCTCAATGTCGTCGCCCGGCTTAGCTGTTGAAGCAGGTTCAACACGAGCTGTGATAGGTGTACCGTTGATATTTACATAGAGATAAATTTCAGCGCCCATAAGCTCGGTAACATCAACATTGGCTTTGAGAAGACACTCAGCCTTAGCAATTTCTTCAGGCTCATCGTGAACATGCTCAGGACGGATGCCCAAAACAACTTCCTTGCCAACATAGTTGTCGAGGTCAGCATTGACCTTTGACTCCGGAACAGGAACGTGATACTTGTCAAAATCAAGAGTATACTTGCCGCCGTTCTTAGAGAGAACAGCGTTGATGAAGTTCATCTGAGGTGAACCGATAAATCCGGCAACAAACATATTGCAAGGCATATCATAAAGATGCTGAGGAGTATCAACCTGCTGAATGAAACCGTCTTTCATAACAACAATTCTTGTACCCATTGTCATAGCCTCTGTCTGGTCATGGGTTACATAGATAAATGTTGTGCCGAGACGCTGATAAATTTTTGAAATCTCTGTTCTCATCTGAGCACGGAGCTTAGCATCAAGGTTTGAAAGCGGTTCGTCAAGAAGGAATACCTTCGGGTTACGAACGATAGCACGACCGAGAGCAACACGCTGTCTCTGACCGCCTGAAAGAGCCTTTGGCTTTCTGTCAAGATACTGCTCGATACCAAGGATTCTTGCAGCCTCTTCAACTCTTCTCTTAATCTCTTCCTTAGAGAACTTACGGAGTTTAAGACCGAATGCCATATTATCATATACAGTCATATGAGGATAAAGAGCATAGTTCTGGAATACCATTGCGATATCTCTGTCCTTAGGAGCAACATCGTTTGCGAGTGTATCGCCGATGTAAAGCTCACCCTTTGAAATATCCTCAAGACCTGCAATCATTCTGAGAGTTGTTGATTTACCGCAACCTGAAGGACCAACGAGAATGATGAATTCTTTGTCGGCAATTTCAAGGTTGAAGTCTGTAACAGCAGTTACACCGCCGTCATAAATCTTGTAAACATGTCTTAATGAAACATTTGCCATTGTGTATAAACCTCCAATTAGTCGATAACGATAAAGTCCTTAGCTTTATTACATACAATAATATACCACTTTTCGCACAATTTGACCATACCGAAATTGACCAAAGATATATGCATTATTTTATTTAAAACCGACACAGGATAAAATTCAGATGCATTTTTTAGTGTATATTGCCGATAAAAACCGACTTTTTATCCAAATCCGTTAACAATTTGCACTCACCTATGTGCAAATTGCTATCAAGATACAAACCGCCTATTGAAATTCGTTGAAGATGCACAACTTTTAATCCACAACACAAAAACATTTTTTTAACCTGATGATATTTACCCTCACAAATTGTGACAATTCCTGTTTTTTTATCATTTTCGTCACATTCAAGCACGGCACTGCGACACTTCGTACCGTCAGAGAACTCAATTCCGTCAGAAAAAGCCTTTACGGTATCTTCTGTGATTTCTCCGTCAAGCTTTGCAACATACTTCTTGTCCACATGCTTTTTAGGCGAGGTTATGCTGTGCGCAAAGTCACCGTCATCTGTAATAAGAAGCAGTCCCTCCGTATCACGGTCAAGTCTGCCGACGGGAAAAAGTCCCTTTCGTTTCATATCTTCGGGAATAATATCAATAACAGTCTTAAACTGCCTGTCCTCGGTTGCCGACACAACTCCCGCAGGCTTGTTCATCATTATATATATGTGTTTGCTGTAATTCAAAGCCTGTCCGTCCACAACAATTTCATCCTTGTCGGGGTCAACCTTAGTATCAGGCTTTTTACAGATTTTTCCGTTCACAAAAACCGCACCGCTTTTTATGAGCTTTTGAACCTCTTTTCTGCCGTCGGCTCTTTGTGACGAAATAAGCTTATCAAGTCTTTCCATCTTATTCAACAAGCGGCAGATTTTTACTGCCGTATTCTCCGTTTGTAATGTGTCCGCCGATTACCCTGTTTTTGTAAACAAGCAAAACGGCATTGTTATCCTTTGGCTTTTCCAGGGGAACGATAATCTCCGTAACCTCTTTGCCTTTAAATTTTGCGAGGTCAAGTCCGATTTTCTTCTGAAGTTCGTTGTATTCCTCATAATATTTATTAAAATCCGACGGAATTACAACCGACCTTTTCTCAGGCTTTGCGTCGGCAGTTTCAATTCCGAACTGTTCAAGGAATTTTTTCTCCTCACCGTCATTAAGCACAAGAGAATACTCCCCTGTTTTATCACTTACGGCTGTATCGGGCAACCGTGAATTTATTGCAACCGTGACGGCTGTACATATTATCGCCGCTGTTACGGACAGCACCGCCGCCAAAATTACTGTTTTCTTAGCCTTAATTTTTAAATTGAAAACGAACATTTTAAATCCTCCGCACATTTTATTCTCTGATAAAATGTATGCGAAAAATCTTCGGATAATTCCGTTTGTCCGATTTCAAATTATTTACTTTGTAAAAACATCCAAGAGTTCAGCCGTGGTTTTCACAAACACCCTGCCGCCCTCTTTTTTCATGCTTTCAAGGTCGCCGTAGCCGTATTCAACACCGACAAAATCAACACCGCAAAGTCTTGCGCCCTTTGTGTCAAACCAAGTATCACCTATCATGACGATATTTTCTCTGTCATTTTCAAGGCTGCCGCCAAGTCTTTCAACTGCATACGGAATAAGGTCTTTTTTGTCTTTTCGACCGCCGTCAAGTGTTGAACCGCAGATTGCGTCAAACATATCATGCACACCGAGAAGGTCTGTAATTTCTTCGGCAAACTTTTCATACTTTGACGAACACACGGCAAGCTTTGCACCGCTGTTTTTAAGCTCTGCAAGAACCCTGTCAATGCCGTCATAAAGCTTGTTCACAAGCTTGCCTTTTGTGTTGTAGTATTCACGATAAATTTCAACGCCTCTTGCCGATTCTTCCTCATTGAAACGGCAGATATTGCGGAATGTATCGAGCAACGGCGGTCCGATGTACAATGTGTAATCGTCAAGATTCGGCAACGGCTTGCCCATACTTTTAATTGCGTTTTCAAGTGACTCTCTTATACCCAATGCGCTCTCGCTGATTGTGCCGTCAAGGTCAAACAGATAATATTTGTACTTATTCATCAAACTTGCTGTCCGCCTTCATCTGAAATTTTTCTGATTTTACGCTTACTCTTGTGTGAGTGCCTCTTGCGATTTCACCCTTTTTATCTTCGGCAAAAACTTCAAAATTAAACATTCTGCCGTCAACGCTTTTGAGAACGGCTGTTGCCGTAACCTCAGCACCGAGAGGAGTAGGGCTTGTGTGTTCAATTGAAATCATTGTACCTACTGTTGTAAGCTCATCGTTGTCAAGAACCTTGTCTGCAAGAGCTGCGGCGGCATTTTCCATAAGAGCCACAACGCACGGAGTTGCAAGCACACAAAGACTGCCGCTGCCCATTGAAACGGCAAGATTTTCTTCTTCCACCTTAATTGTTACAGAATATGTATTTATTTTGCTCATAAAAATTTCCTTTCTTATTGTTTAAAGCAATTTTATGTGATATACTTAACAAAGTGTGCATTACTCGTCTGTGAATTGACAGAGTAAGTATCCATACGATATAATAATACAATATTCAGTGAAAATAGGCAAGCATTGCCCGAATATTATTTGAGGTGAAAATAAATGAAACTCGGAATCGTCGGACTTCCAAATGTCGGCAAAAGTACACTTTTTAACGCAATTACAGATGCAGGTGCTCAGAGTGCAAACTATCCTTTCTGCACAATTGAACCGAATATCGGTGTTGTTGCAGTTCCGGACAAAAGACTTGATAAACTTGCGGAAATGTATGATCCTGACAAATATACTCCTGCATCAATTGAATTTGTAGATATTGCAGGTCTTGTAAAGGGTGCGTCAAAGGGCGAGGGACTCGGCAACAAGTTCCTTTCAAACATCCGTGAATGTGACGCTATCGTTCATGTTGTCCGTTGCTTTGAAAACGATGACATTATCCATGTTGAAGGCAACATCAATCCTGCCCGTGACATTGAAACAATTAATCTTGAGCTTATTCTCTCCGATGTTGAAATGCTCGAACGCAGAATTGACAAGACAAAGAAAATGCTCAAGGGCGATAAAAAGTATCAGAAAGACATCGACCTTTTTGAAAGAGTTCTTGCCGCACTCAACGAGGGCAAGCCTGCAAGAAGTGTTGAATGTGACGATGACGAAAAGGCAATTCTTTCAGAGGTTGCGCTTCTCACAAACAAGCCTGTTATCTATGCCGCAAATATGAGTGACGAGGATTTTTCAAACGGCATCGACTCAAACGAGGGCTACAAGGCTGTTCAGAAGATTGCCGCCGAGGAACACGCCGGCGTTCTTCCAATCTGTGCTCAGATTGAGGAAGAAATCGTTGAAATGGACAAGGAAGAAAAGGAAATGTTCCTTGCCGATATGGGACTTGAAGAAAGCGGTCTTGACAGACTTATCAAGGAATGCTATGCACTTCTCGGACTTATCTCCTACCTTACAGCCGGCAAACAGGAGGTTCGTGCATGGACAATCAAAAAAGGAACAAAAGCACCTCAGGCAGCAGGCAAAATTCACTCGGATTTTGAGCGTGGATTTATCAGAGCCGAGGTTATCGCATATGACGACCTTATCGCCTGCGGAAGTATGACAGCCGCAAAAGAAAAAGGTCTTGTCCGCAGTGAAGGCAAAGACTATGTTATGAAAGACGGCGATGTCGTTCTTTTCAGATTCAATGTTTAATTAAATCATTACAATTGATGACGGTTACGAATATTTTCGCAGCCGTCATTTTTTGATGTCACACATTTCTCCTTTTGCAATAATATGTAGTGTAAACGAAAGGAGGTAAGCGTATGTGTAACTTTGGTAACGGCAACGGTTGCTGCGCATGGATTATTCTGTTTATCATCGTTCTCTGCTGTTGCGGCGGAAACAACGGCGGCTGTGGTTGGGACAACAACAGCTGTGGCTGCGGCTGCTGATAAAGCACGCTGACTAAAGCCCCAGTCGGCTTATTGCTGAGGATGTTTTAATATAAAAAGGGCGGCTGCCGTTTTTTGCGATATCCGCCCTTTGCTTTTTATTCAATTGAACGGTACATACAAAAAGCGGTCGGCTTGAACAAACCGACCGTTAATATTTTGCAATTATTAAATTAATTCAGAAATTATTTGTCCTCTTTAACAACATCTCTGACAACCATTGCAATGTGCGGCTGTGTAAGACCGAACTTGTCAAGAAGCTCAAGAGCCGGACCGCTGTAACCGAAACGATCGTTCACACCGATCTTTGTAACCTTAACAGGACACTCTGCACTTACAACATCACAAACAGCGTCACCGAGACCGCCGATAACATTGTGTTCCTCAACAGTGATGATTCTGCCTGTTTCATTTGCAGCCTTAATGTCGATA
>ENA-ORLF01000531-ORLF01000531.1-human-gut-metagenome-genome-assembly--contig:-NODE-531-length-13653-cov-14.2503_pt1 | contig 13653 bp, 16 predicted proteins | sample MGYA00243066_ERZ508822 | MGnify/ENA primary metagenome ERZ508822 (study PRJEB26277, sample SAMN04329791) | human gut metagenome | biome: human-associated habitat | host: Homo sapiens | place: USA... | reverse complement strand
GCATCTGCCGCACCTCGCTCGCCGTATCGGCACTTAGAATTATGCGGTATTGCCCTATGAAAAACAAAAAAGCTTTGGACGCAGGCTTGTGCGGAGCAAACTGTCCAGGGTGTATCCAAAAGACGCATATTTGCTGGTTCGAGCGCGAAAAGCCCGTTTGCCATTCTTTTGTCAGCGCCCTTGAAAGCCGTGCTTTTCTCCCTGCGCTGCCCGGACGCTGCTGCCGTTGAGAACCCCCGGCTAAGCCGGGGGCTTGAGGAAGCCCTAGAAGGGCATATTACAGACAACGCCCCTCAAGGGGCCTCGAACGGTTCGGCCAACTGCATTGCCGACTCGTGGCAGGCCCCTTAAGGGGCGTTTTACTTATGCCTTGGTATTCTTGCTACCCGTAAACGGGTCAATAAACTCTTTCAGGCTCATTTGATCCGCTATCTGATCTTCGTCAAGCTGATGCTTGATGTACTCCGCAATTTGCTTCTTATTTCACCCTACTGTGTCAACATAGTATAATGGCATCCAAGGAGGAGTAAAGCATGATGGTCGGCAAAGTGGTCAAATACAAGCTGAAAGGGGCTGTTGCACAAGCTCCAACAAAAAGACCAGAGCTATTTAGCCGAAAGGCTTTACAACTCTGGTCTTTTGCTTTAACGTTGGTAACTCTGAAAATGAGCTGAGGTCGGCACTTATTTATTTGTTAAGTTGGTCCAAAACTGGCTGCACAACGGCCATCTTTTCTTCAACCCAGGTGTTCCAGTTGTCTTCAAGCTCCCCGTCCTTGAGGATAAGTTTTGCATACTCATCGCCCAAATCCATTGTTGCCTGCGATTTTTCGCGTGAACTCAAAAACTCATATTCGTATTCTCTAGGCAGAAGCGTTGTTGTGTCACTTAATTCTTCGCGAAGTTTGTAGAAACCACGTACGGTATCCTGAATTTCATGACTGTAGTTAGGGCTTACCAGACTAAAGTCATCTGGTAAAATCAACCCGCCAAAAGAGGATTCCTTAGAAGGGTACTTACCGCCAAGCACACTTGTCGCACTTCCCTGGATGGAAGGATCAAGCAGAGAAACATAATTTCCATTTTCATCGAGCTTCCAATCGATTCCTTCAAAGCCCATATTCATGAAGTTCTGTCCTTCCTCTGTGCAGGTGTAGTCCAGAATATCCATTGCGCGTTCGAACTTTTCCTGGCTGATTGTCGGGCTGAACATAACTTGTCCCCAATAGTTGGAGTCTTCACGATAATGATACATACCATCATCGCCCACGAGCTGTGCGAGGTGGAGTACTTTGTCCGGATCCAGCCCCTGCTCAGCAAGACCATTTCGGATATAGGTAATCATGATTGCGTGACCGTCTTCCAGGGTCAGACCGGATGTTCCCTGAACGTAAAATTTCTGAGCACCCTGATAACGTGTATAGCTATAGAACTCAGAATCGAGAATACCTTCCTGGTAAAGATCCTGATACTTTTTCAATGCATCCAATGTGCGAGTGTCAGCAGGTGCCCACTGGAACTGGCCGTTTTCATCCTTGTAGTAACCATCTCCGATATTGCATGCTTCGGAGAATGTGGTTGTGGGATACAGCTTTACCATATCATAGGGCCGAATACTCATACCTACCAGATTATCGCCTACATTGCCAGGATCTTTTTCCAGGAATGTTTTGGCAATTTCTTCGAGTTCGTCCGGAGTATAGGTATCTTTCAGTTCCAGACCGCAAGCTTCCATCCAATCTTTGCGCAAATAGATCAGGGCGTGATAGCTAAGACGTTCACTAGGACGATTCAGAGAGAAAACCGGGCGATACAGAAAGTAAGTACCGCCGAGTTGTTCCTCGGCCATAGCGGCAGCAGGGACGTTTTCCTGCGTCTTAGCAACATTAGGCCACCGCTCTTTCCAGTCATCGGGCAGACGGTAAATGGCCTCTTGATTAGCATAGTTTTCTAACTCACCAAATTCAAACTGAGCATTAGCAACATCGGGCATATCGCCGGAGTTAATCCAGATGCGCAAACGCTCATCCCAATCGGAAGGATCCATTGTAACAGCGATAATATCAAAATCCACATTGAACTTATCCAACCAGAAACGGCCCCAATCGTCTGCAGAATAGTCTGCACCGGATTTGATTCCCGCCTGGAGCCAACTCAGAGTAAGATGTTCGTCATAGGTGTCATCCGATGCGGATGAAGCAGTTGAATTTGTGGTTTCAGAACCACTTGTGGTTTCAGAACCACTTTTCCCGCAGGCTGCAAGACTCAAAATGAGAGTAGCGCAGAGAAAAAGTGTACCCAACCGTTTGAACTTTTTCATATTGATTTCTCCTTTTCAATTGGTTTCATTTTTACGCCTTGATCGCTCCGACCATGACGCCTTTTGCAAAATGTTTCTGCAAGAAGGGAAATACGCACATGATGGGCAAAGAGGTCAACATGACCGCTCCCATCTTGATTCCCATATCGAAGTTTCGCACAGCTGCTTGTGCGGAGCTGGTGTTGCTTGAAATATTGGATTCCATCACAATGGAACGCAGAACTACCTGAAGCGGAATAATACTATTGTCATGAATGAAAATCAGCGCATTGTACCACTCGTTCCACCGGTCAACCATATAGAACAATGTAAGTGTTGCAAGAATCGGTTTGGAAATGGGAAGAATAATGGAGAAAAGAATTTTCCATTCACCTGCTCCGTCCAGTTGCGCGGATTCAATCAGTGCTTCCGGCAACGAACAGAAATAATTACGTGCAAGCACAAAATAAAATACATTGATGCCGCTCGCCAATATGACAGACCAAATTGTATTCGTTAGATGAAGTTCGCGCATTTGCAGGTACAAGGGAAGAATGCCGCCATTAAACAGCATTGTGAACAGAATAGCTCCCAAAATAAGCCGCTTGCCTGGGTAATTTTTTCGGCTTGTGCCGTACGCAAGTGAGACTGTCAGAAACAAGTTGATCGGGAGTCCAAGAAGCAGAATTTTGAGAGATGTCAGATAGCCGATGGAAATGCGCTTATCTCTAAGAAGATTGATATAATTGTTCAGTGTAGGTTTACGCGGTATCAAAAGAAGCGGCGTATTGAGATATTCCCTCTGCGTAGAAAACGAGATCGCAATCGTATTAATGAAAGGCACAACTACCGCCAAAACAAGGAGAAACAGAAATCCGGCAATCAAAAAATCTGCCGTGGTAGCTTTTCGATTTCTCATAATATCATTCCTCCTTTTTTAGCCGAACAGGCCACTTCCGCCAAATTTCTTTGCACCGCGATCGGCAGCAATCAGGAAAATGCAGTTGACCACAGAACGGAACAAGCTAATTGCCATGGAAAAGCCAAAATCGGGAACGGAACCAAAAGTAATGCGATAAATGTACATATCAAGAATCTCGCAGATGTCTTCTACGGCCGGATTGGATAGATTGAAAATCTGGTCGAATCCTCCCGTCATCAGATTTCCAATGGAAAGAACCAGCATAACAAGAACTGTCGGTTTCAAATTAGGGAGAGTCACTCGAATAAGAGTTTGCCATCGGTTGGCTCCGTCCAATTCGGCGGCTTCATATTGATCCACGTCAATTCCAGACAGTGCAGCGAGATAAATGATCGCACTCCAACCAGCAGACTTCCAACTATCTGTCAGATAAAGCAACGGTATAAACAGTGTGCTGTTTCCCAGAAAATTCGTCTTATCGAGGTTTAGCATGGCCAGAAGACTATTTACCATTCCATCGAGAGACAGAACATTTGTTACAATGCTTGCTACAATGACCCAGGACAGAAAATAGGGAAAGGTAAAAATTGTTTGAGCAATTTTGTTGAACCGTTTCCACTTGCACTCATTGATCAGAAGTGCAAGGATAATGGGGACCGGAAACTGAAAAAGAAGGCGGCCGACATTAATTGTCAAGGTTGTCCAGACTGAACGGAAAAAAGCCGCATCTTTAAACACATAAGCAAAGTTTTCAAACCCGCACCAAGGGCTACCCCAAATTCCACCGCGTGCGCTATATGTTTTGAATGCAAGCAGCAAACCGGACATCGGCCCATATGCGAAGAGAATGAACCAGATGATGCCGGGAAGCATCAGACTATAGCAGGCGCGATTTTTCCAGATGCTCCGCCCGAGATGACGGGCAGATGCTACGAATTTCCCTTTCATCTCAAACCTCTCAATACTCAGGTTGTTTCAGAGTTGTGTTTCCTTCGAATTCCAACTCATGAGCCAGTTCAACTACCATTCGCATTTCGTTGGCGCTGTGCATCAGAGCACCATGAACAACAACATTTTCAAAGCGAATATGGCGCGGACGATGCATTTCGTTATGCATTTCAAAGCCTCGGATGATCGAAACCGGGAAAATACTGCCCCCCACGGTGATGTTGCGGAAAGTTACATCCTGTACGTCGCCGCGAACACGGTCAAGCGAATATTTGGAATCAAGGATTTTAATATCCACAAATTTTTCCTGGGCATCTTCGATTCGAATATTTTCATACAGAATATTGTGAACATTAGCGCGATCCGCATTGTGTATCGTCAAAACACCTCCGGATTGATTCCCCTCATATTCGCAATGAATGATGTCACAGTCGGAAAAAACAATATCAGAGACTTCGTTGCAACGTAATTCGTAGCCGATCTCCAACGCATTACCAGGTTCGGCGTTCCAAAGCGTACAGCCGTGTACATGTACATTCTTCACATTGCAGCAAGCCGCCGGACTGGGAAGCGGACAGGCCTTAATGCAAATGCAGTCGTCACATGCTCGGATAAAACAATTCTCGATCGTTACGTTTTCACACCCAACGATATCAATTCCGTCACCTGTAACCAAGCGGGACAAAATGTTGACGTCGCAAATGGAAACATTCCTGCATGCACCGGGGACAAGGTTCCAAACGCCGCTGTCTACAATAGTGATGCCTTGGATGCGGATATCATCGCCCAGGGTAAAGGCTGCCATCAGGCGTCCCCCATTTTCGTCTGGTTTATGCCATACAGAGCCGTATAGTATACCGTTCCCGAGCACAGAAACGCAATCCGCTTTGTAGGAGAAAATCCGTCCGCATACAATACTTCCTTCTTCCAGATAGGCGCATTCTCCGCTTTTCAGCTCTAATGATCCAACGTTATACACATGGCCTTTTCGAAAGAAGTAAGCGGGTGCCGGATCCGGAGGCGCTACATAGTTCGTAGTCAAAATGAAAAGCGGCGTCTTCAGATTGCCGTCCAATTCCACACTTATTTTGACAGGACCGGGTAAGGTAAAGCGGATAACATCTTCTTTACGCTCGAAAGAAATGCCAACAGATAACGGGCGAATAACCACATCTTTAAATGCAGTGGAGACATGGATCTCAACCGGAAAATGTTCAGAATTCTTCCGAACTACAACGGCATAGTCAAAAGAATCTGTGTGATATACGTTCTGTCGGCGGCCATCACACCAAAGTTCATAACGATCTGAATGAGGAATCTCGGCTTCACTGTGAATCTCATATAGAGGATTTTCAGGAAAAAGAGGATGCGGATTGAATTTAGGCATACGTTATCACCTCCTGTGGATTAAAAATCTTGTGTTAGGGCCGAACGGCAGTGCCGTCCGGAAGACGTGCCAACATCCAGTTCCATGATACGCCGGTATTTTTACACGGATAGCGGGCCGCCAGTTCTTCGTTGATATCCACACCAATTCCGGGTTTATCGTTCAAGTACAGATATCCGTCACGCCGTTCGGGCATTCCTGGGAAGATTTCCTGCATAAGCCTTCCGTTGAGAGTTGGATAAAGCCCAGACAAGCCATCCGTCCACTCTTGAACGCCAAGATTTGGACAAGAGATGTCAAGATGTGCATTAACGGCGTGCCCGATCGGTGTCATGTCGATCGGGCCGTGCCAGGCGGTTCTAACGCCATAAGCATCACAAAATGCGATTACTTTTCGAGCGGGCGTGATACCTCCTATTTGACTGACATGGATCCGAATATAATCAATCAGATGCTCTTGGACAAGGTGTTTCCATTCCTGAGGATTGTTGAATAATTCCCCCATTGCCAGTGGTGTTGCACACTGCTGGCGTAAAATGCGGAACCAGTCCGACTGTTCCGGAGGTAAAGCGTCTTCCAGGAAAAGAAGATGGTATGGTTCAAGCTCTTTGGCAAAGTTCACTGCATCGATAGGCGAGAGCCTCTCATGTGTGTCATGACAGAACTCCAGTTCTCCGCCGTATTTTACATGCAATATTTCCATCAGGTTAAGTACGTTTCGAATATAGGATTTGGGGTCAAAGTAAGCTCCCGGGGGAGAGTTCTCGGGGCGATGCATAGAGGGATTTTTTCCGCCATATCCCCCGACCTGAACGCGGATTTTCCGATATCCGAGTTCCTTCAGGGCTGCAACACGTTCCAGTACGACATCGACGGAATCGCCTTCGGCGTGTGTATAGCACGGAATAGCAGCGCGGCACTTCCCACCGAACAGCTGGTATAACGGCATTCCCGCCATCTTCCCTTTGATATCCCACAATGCCATATCAACGCCGGACAATGCGTTGTTCAAGACCGGCCCGTTGCGCCAGTAACTCATGCCCATCACAGATTGCCAGATATCTTCAATATTCGACGGATCTTTTCCGATTAGAAACGGTCTTAGATAATCATTGATGACCGTCACTACGGCTGAATATCGATGTGCAAATGTCGCACATCCGACTCCATAAAGTTCAGGCTCATTTGTCTCGATCTTAACGGCAACAAGATTGATTCCTTCCGGGGCCGTGCAGATTGCCCGGACATCACGAATTTCAATGCTCATGTTTCACTGGTTCTCCTTTTTTGTTGCTCCCCAGGAATGACCTCTCTGTTCCGGCATACCGGGAAGAATCAGGCCGCCATCCACACGCAGGATTTCTCCTGTAATGTAAGAGGCTTGGTCGGACGCCAGAAATGCGACAGCATTTGCAATATCTTCAGGAGTTCCTGAACGTCCCAGAGGAATACGTGTGCCAAGTTCGTCCCAAAAGTCCACAGGGATAATACTCAGCTTCTGAAGATATTCTTTACTGCGCACTGCAATGGCTCCAGGCGCTACGCAGTTAACGCGGATGCCATAAGGGGCAAGATCCAGTGCCGCTGACTGAGAAGCTCGATTCAACGCAGCCTTAACTCCGCCGTATACTGCGTCACAAGGATATGCACGTTCCGCACGAGTAGATGTAATATTATAGCAATTTTCAATAATACAGCAGAGAGTACTTTAACTCTTGAGAAAAAGTGATATAACAGAGGCAAAGAAGGTGAGTGCTATGCTGCACAACGAAGCTCGAAAGTTGATTTTGGAAGGATACGACAAAGGCGTTAGCGTAAAAGAACTGGCAAAGTGCTTTTCTGTAAACACCTGTTCGATCTATCGTTTGCTGAAGCGTCGGAACGAAACAGGCAGCTACGAAACTCAAACGAATCTCCGTGGAAAGAAGCCAAAATTGTCCGATGCAGATCATCAGCACATCCTTTCGCTTCTGGAAAAACAGCCGGATATCACATGTCTGGAAATCATTGAAACGTTGGATTTGCCTGTCAGTATTGATACTGTCTGGCGTTTTCTTCAGAAAGCAGGATACCGCCGGAAGAAAAAGTCTCTTCATGCCAGTGAACAGGAGCGTCCCCGATGTGGCGCAGAAGAGAAAAGACTGGAACGGCCTTATATCTGGATTCAAGGCAAGTGACCTTGTGTTTCTGGATGAAAGCGGATGCAATACGGATATGACAAGGCAGTATGCCTATTCGCTTGGAGGAAGCAGAGCTGTTGATTCCGCACCACTTTCCAAGCCCAAGAACACGACCATTCTGTCATCGATTCAGTTGGATGGGACACTACGCTATACGACTTTCTCAGGCGGAACAACTGTGGAGAGGTTTAAGCGGTATCTGGAAACTGATTTGCTGCCTCATCTGAACGGAAATTCTGTTCTCATAATGGATAATATGAAGTCGCACCATGCAAAGGCAGTGAGAAATCTGCTGGACAGCTCCGGTGTTCGATACATTTATCTTCCACCATATAGTCCTGATCTGAATCCTATTGAAAAGCTCTGGTCGAAGGTGAAGGCTTTCCTTCGTAAATTCAAGGCGAGGACGCTGGATGCTCTTCCAAATGCGATTCAGAATGCTTTTCACTCTGTGACTATCTCTGATTGTTCCGGCTGGTTCCGCTTCTGCGGATATGCGCTTTAATTTTGAAAACTGCTATAATAATGCTACCGGAGATTTTCGCACGAACCATCTGAGTGGCAGCAGCCTGCATACAGAACAAATAATTTTTCAAGTCGAGATTGATCAGTTCATCTACAGTTTCCGGAGTCATATCCAGAATACTTTCCATACGAGTGCGCCCGGCATTGTTCACAAGAACGCAAGGAACTCCCATTTCTTCGGAAACCTGGTTGACAAATTTGGCTCCAGCACCATCTTTGCGCATATCCACACAATACATTGCACAGCGCTGCGCTGTGGTACTTTGAATTTCAGCACAGAGTTCCTCAGCTCTCTGAGTCGCAGAGAAAAAGGAAAAAGCAATATCGTATCCTTCCTTTGCCAATTTTAGCGCGATTCCGCGCCCGATTCCTTGGCTGGCTCCTGTTACAATTGCAATTTTGTTCACGAATTGTCACATCTCCTTTGCTTAATTTATTTGCGGTTAGATTCCTCACATGAGTAGAATTGCTGCTGCTCCAGGTGCTTCCAACTTAACTCTGGCGGGAAATTGTACGGTGCCGTCCCTTCCCACAGTGAAGATACTCACACCTCCGCCGAGCTGATTGGCGATAAACAGCTGTGAAGAAGATTCATCAAGAAGAAAATACCGCGGAAATCTGCCGCCGCTCGAACATCGTCCGCAGAACGTAAGCTCCGAACCGTCGGCACCAAGTGAATACCATGCGATTTCATCGGTTCCGCGGACACATGTGTACAACATATTGTACTGTTCGGATACCTGAAGATGTGCAGTAAGGATCGTGGGACCCTTGCACTCAGTAGTGCTTATACAAGAAACAACGGAAGCAACGCCGTTTTCATTAAAACAAAGCGTGAAAATTTGATTACTCAGTTCGGCGCTGATGTACATGAATCTGGAATTTGGATGAAAATCCATGTGACGGGGCCCACTGCCGCCAGGTAATTGGATATATGGCTGTTCGATATGCTTGTTCAGACGCCCGTCCTTTTGAATGTCAAACCGATATAGACGGTCGCCTCCAAGATCTGCGGCAAATAGTTCCCGTCCGTTGGGCGATAATCGGCAAGAGTGAATGTGAGAAGCGCTTTGCCGGGATTTTACCGGTCCACCCCCATGAAAATACAATGTTTGAATAACTTCCAAATGACCGTTGTTATCTGATACAACGGTGAGTGTACCAGAGTCATAATTTGAAATGTAGATTTTATGTTCTGGCGAAACACAAAGATGGCAGCTGCCTTGCGCTTCAAATGCTACTTGTTCAGCAAAATAAAAACTTTTGCCGTCTGGAATAAAATGTGTTAATAGCCCCTGAGGACCCTCGTCCAAAGCATAAAATCCACCGTATCCGTCTGCGCAAAGAAAAGACGGATTATGTACGGAAAGAACAGTGTTCGCAAATGGCTCAGCGCCTTCAGTACTGTTGAACAGTGCAATACCGGATCCGGGATCAGCAGGCAACCAAGCCGGGAATTCAGTGTATTCTCCAATCAGCAACACAATCAGCACCTCGGATATCATCACTTAAACATCACTTAAACATCACAATTATATTTTATCATTATTTTATGCGTAGTCAATTAGAAAATGTAATCAAAAAGCGAGAAAATACTTGTGCAAAGTGACACTATGCATTCTTTGCATCGGATGCATTGACCTTTTCAACAGAACATGATATGATAATAAAAAATAATGTTTGATTGTGATCGAGGTGATGTTTGATGCTCGCGTATCAGAGAGTCTACAAACAAATTCTTCAGGCCTTAAAGGATAATACATATCCAATCGGGTCTCTTCTTCCCGCAGAGCCGGAATTGGAGAAGATATACGGCGTTAGCCGTACAACAGTGCGACGTGCGATCGCGCAGTTGGCTGAAGAAGGATATGTTAAAGTAAAACAGGGGCATGGGACCATCGTTTTGAAGAGCATCTATCCGACAGATGCATTCGAGTATTCCAGATTGCATCATTTCGAAGACATTCTTTCAATTCGTCACGTAAATATTCCCAATCCAGAACAAATGAGCGCTCGGGGAATGTATATTGATTCGGTTGCGTCAGATGAGACCATTTCTCAAGTTCTTGAAATCCCGGTGGGAACAATGGTATACCGGATCCAACGCATTTTTTACAGTGGAGATAATCCACTGATGTTTTTGAACAACTATCTGAGAATGGACTTTTTCCCGAATCTCGACCGTTGGACAGAGCAATTTTGGGATTTATACCCGTTTTTGGTTCAGCATTATAACATTCAGTATCAGGGATGTTCCGAATATATTTCTGCCGTATCCGCGGATTTGGTGGATGCGCAGATTCTCCATATCAATCCAGGTGTGCCCTTGTTAAACAGTAGAAGAATCGCAAGATGCAATCTTGGACCGCTTGAATATGCTGTTCTTAGAATTCGCACAGATGTTATGGAACTGTGTATTACTATGGGGCCTAATTTGGAATCGAACTCTTTGAATTATAGCAATTTTCAAAATTAAAGCGCATATCCGCAGAAGCAGAACCAGCCGGAACAATCAGAGACAGTAACAGCGTGGAAAGCATTCTGAATCGCATTTGGAAGAGCATCCAGGGTCCTCGCCTTGAATTTACGAAGGAAAGCCTTCACCTTCGACCAAAGTTTTTCAATAGGATACGAAGATGCGCAATGTGGCAGGGCTTTCCACCACCGATGCGCAGAAATCCTCGGATATGTTCTCCAAGTGCCGCTACATGGATGAGCTGACCGGCGGGCGCAGCGTGGTGTTTGCCACCGGCACCCCGGTTTCCAACTCCATGACGGAGCTTTACACCATCCAACGCTATTTGCAGCATGACCGGCTGCAAGAGATGGGTATGGGCCACTTCGATTGCTGGGCAAGCCGCTTTGGTGAAACCACCACCGCGCTGGAGCTTGCCCCGGAAGGCTATACTTTTGTGGGAACCTCTGAAACGCTCCCTCGGCAAGAAACGCCGCGAAATCTCTAGAGACCAGATTGACCTGATTACAGAGGTTTATGCTGCGTTCGCTCCCGGCTCAAAGACACTCTACAGCGAAAAACGTAAATCAGACTGCAAAATTGAATGCCGTATCTTTGATCGCGAGGAGTTTATCGTCTCTATTTGCTTTGCTTCTTTTTTGAACCTGTTCCGTTCAGCATATAGCCGTTCCTGTTCTTCAAAGAGCTGCGCTTGCTCCGCTTGCAGTGTCTTCAAGCTCGGCAGCTTTTCATCGCCCTGCATAGCAAGAAGTGTCCTCCGCGCCGCCTCAAAGATCACAAGCTCTGTCTTATCCTTTTGTCCTGAATAGTTCTACGAAACAGGAGGTGCTTAGAATATGATGGGCATTGAAACAATGAAAAACGTCAGCCCGAAAACGGTTGACCGAAGCACACTCGTTCAGAGAAGCAGCGTCCGGCTTGATCCTGCGGCACCGCGAGAGGACAGGCTGAGGGAGTTCATCAAGCAGATCAGAAATCCTTATTGTTATCTGGACGGGAAGACAGTGGTGAAGATCAGCTTCGCCGAGACGGACACGACAATGAAAGATTGTCTGGAACACTATCTGAGAGGTCTTTGATTTATGAACAGTCTGAATCTTTTCACCCGGTTCTATGGACAAGCGATTGAGCCTGTGGTATAATAGAATCAACATTGGCGAGAAACGTCGTTACTACGATGTTTCTCGCTTTTTTTTGTTACTAATGTGTTATTAGTTCAATATTTTCCTTTAATTCTTGTATGGTTTTATGGGTGTAGACACGTTCGCTGGTTCCTTTGGATTTATGTCCCATCATCAAATCAATGCACACTTTGTTTGCACCGGCAGAATCAAGCTGGGAACGGAAGGTGTGTCTGCATTCATGCGGTGCATCTACATCCACCTCTCAATGGCTGATGAAGATACCGACTATGGCAGCAAGGCGGAAAGTGACAGCATCGGCAACCAACGTATACGGGGCTTTTCCGGTTTGTCGTAATTATACCGTAAGGGCATAGCTGCGCCAGCCTTCTTCTGGCAAACGGCGTTCCCATGAAGCAGATTCAGGAATGGCTGGGGCACAGCGACTTTTCCACCACCGCCAATATTTACGTCCACCTCGATTACGCTTCCAAGCTCTCGTCTGCACAGGCAATGCTGGAGGGGCTGGGCTATGGCAATGCGTCAGCATGATGCCATACGCCCCAAAGACAGGGTGGACGGGCGATGTTCCGGCAAGAAAGAATGGACAGACGAATAAAATTCATCTGTCCATTCGATTTAGCGGAGCATCAGGGAGTCGAACCCTGGCACCGGTCTCCCGGCCTATCGCATTTCGAGTTAATCTTTGAAAGGGCGTTATAGCTGCAACTAAGGTCAATGCAGGCTGGCTTGTCCGCTGATTTTGGACGATGCTTGTAGCGGAAATACCGCCCGGAAACCAAAAAATAATGTAGGTACGAAAAGAAGCAAAATTGCCCGTTTTGGGGCAAAAATGGCGACTTTTTGGGAAAAATGCAAGCTACAAAAGAAATGAGTAAGTGGTTTTTAGAGTTCCACTTTACAAACAAGGAGAACCCGAAATGAAGAAAAAACCTGTAAGCAAAGACCCACTGGCAGAAAAGATTGAAGAAATTCTAACGCCCTATCCGGATCCGATGAGCAGAAACGATTTCCGCATTGTATGCCATATCGGAACACGAACCTCGCTTTATCTCCTGCAAAGCGGACTTGTTCCCTGCAAAAACAACGGAAAGAAAACACGCTGCTATAAAATCGCCAAGAAGGATGTTGCCGAGTATCTCTACCGCCGAGAGTCCGACCCGATGCGCTACACTCCGCCCAGCGGGTGGTATTACAACTACCCCAAACACAAGAAACCTGCCGCATCGTTGGAGCGCAAGCTGAACTATAAGGGCGAGGAACGGCTGCTGGCCAAGGAATGGTACGAGCAGCAACTGGCAAATTACCCGGATGTACTGACCGTTGCGCAAGTCTGCGAGGTGACAGGCTATCAACGCCACACAATTCTGAAATGGTGCAGCAAGGGCTTGCTGAAAGCTATCTTACAGACACCCAAGTACATGATTCCCAAAGTATGGCTGCTGGAATTTGTGACATCCGATTTTTTCAACGAAATCAGCCGAAAATGTGGAAAACACTATGCCGCCATCAAGGAAATCGGTGGTTCACGCAAAGCCCGATAAGATGACTATTCGACCTCATGTGAACGCCAACACTTTAAGACTGCTTCCATCGGTCTGATATGGTTCCCATTTCAATTTTCCAGTCACTGACTGGAAAATTGGATATCTGAGATATGCAAGCCCCAAAATCTAGTTAGACAAATCTCCCAAGGCATATTCAGCTTTTACGCAGAACTCAATTTGCCAGACACTGTCTGGTAAATTAGCTAGCCAAATACAACAGGCTTATAT
>ENA-ORLF01000530-ORLF01000530.1-human-gut-metagenome-genome-assembly--contig:-NODE-530-length-13691-cov-4.06057_pt1 | contig 13691 bp, 8 predicted proteins | sample MGYA00243066_ERZ508822 | MGnify/ENA primary metagenome ERZ508822 (study PRJEB26277, sample SAMN04329791) | human gut metagenome | biome: human-associated habitat | host: Homo sapiens | place: USA... | reverse complement strand
TTTGTTACAAATATTAACGTAGATTTTTTCGCTGGATGTACATTCATATTAGTTCTTACATTTCTTATTCCTACTATTATTTGTTTTATTTTTTCTATTTGTTCCTCTTCTTGCTCAAAGTTAAATTCTTCTTTATATTCTGGCCATTTTGAAATCATTATGCTTTCATCATAATTATATAATTTTGTATATATTTCCTCCGTTACAAATGGCATAATTGGATGCAATAACTTTAAGCTATCTCCCAAAACTTTATTTAATGTATACTGAGCTGCTTTTCTTGTTTTGCATTCTTTATTATATAATCGAGGTTTTACAATTTCTATATACCAGTCGCAAAATTCTCCCCATATAAAGTCATATGTTTTTTGAACCCATACACCTAGGTCATAATTATCTAAATTGATGGTCGCCTCTTTTATTAATTCATTTAATTTAGATAAAATCCATTTATCCTCATAGCACAAATCTTTTGGTACTGCATTATAATCTATTTCTTCTAAATTTCCTAATACAAATTTAGAAGCATTCCACAATTTATTTGCAAAATTTGCTGCCGATTCTAGTTTTTCCGGCATATATCTTATATCATTTCCTGGTGATATTCCTAAAACTAATGAAAACCTTAATGCATCTGTACCATATTTTTCTATTATTTCTAGTGGATCTATTCCATTTCCTAAACTTTTAGACATTTTTCTGCCCAAACTATCTCTAACAATTCCATGTATAAATACATCTTTAAATGGTACCTGTCCTGTATGCTCTATTGCTGAAAATATCATTCTTGCAACCCAGAAAAATATAATGTCATATCCTGTGACTAATGTTGAAGTTGGGTAAAAATATTTTAAATCTTCTGTTTGTTCTGGCCACCCCAATGTTGAAAAAGGCCAAAGCGCTGAACTAAACCATGTATCTAATGTATCTTCATCTTGTTCAAAATCTGTATTACCACATCTTTCGCACTTTTGTGGAGTATTTTCTGCTACCTCAATATTGTTGCATTTTGTACAGTAATATGCTGGTATTCTATGCCCCCACCAAAGTTGACGTGATATACACCAATCTTGTATATTCTCCATCCAATTATAATATGTTTTATCAAATCTTTCTGGTATAAATCTTGTTTTTCCTTCTTTTACTGCTTCTATTGCTGGTTTAGCTATTGGCTCCATTTTTACAAACCATTGCTCTGAAATCTTTGGTTCTATTGTGTGATGGCATCTGTAGCATTTACCTACATTATGTATATAATCCTCTATTTTAACCAATGCACCAATTTCTTCTAATTTTTTTACTATCTCTTTTCTCGCCTCATATATATCCATACCTTCATATTCTGGTATTAGATTTCCCATCTTCCAATTTTTATCAAATACCTCTATTATCTCTAGATTATGTTTTTTACCTGCTTCATAATCATTTAAATCATGTGCTGGTGTAAGTTTTACTGCACCTGTTCCAAATTCTTTCTCTACAAATTCATCTGCAATTATTGGAATTTCTTTATTCATTATAGGAAGTATTACTGTTTTTCCTATTAATTCCTTATATCTTTCATCCTCTGGGTGAACTGCAACTCCTGTATCCCCTAACATTGTTTCTGGTCTTGTTGTAGCAACAATTATATATTTATTTTCATCTTTTACTTTATATCTAATATACCACAAATGAGTTGTTTCTTCTTCATATTCTACTTCTGCATCTGAAATTGATGTATTACAAAAAGGACACCAGTTTATCATTCTTTTTCCTTTATATATTAATCCTTTTTCATACAACTTTATAAAAACATAATTAACTGCTTTTGATAAACCTTCATCCATTGTAAATCTTTCACGAGACCAATCACATGAACATCCCAACTTCTTTAATTGGTTTAAAATTGTTCCACCATATTCTTTTTTCCAAGCCCAGGCTTTATCCAAAAATTCTTCTCTTGTTAAGTCCTTTTTATCAATCCCTTCTTGTCTTAACTTTTCTACTATTTTTAGTTCAGTTGCTATAGCAGCATGATCTGTTCCTGGAATCCATAAACAGTTATATCCCTTCATCCTTTTATATCTTATTAAAACATCTTGAAGAGTTTCATCTAATGCATGTCCCATATGTAATTTCCCTGTAATATTGGGTGGTGGCATTACTATTGTATATGGTTCTTTTGTTCTATCTTCACTTGGCTTAAAATATTCCTTTTCCTCCCAATTTTTATAAATTTTTTCTTCAAAATCTTTTGGATTAAATTTATCATTTAATTTATGCTCCTTCATATTCTTTTCTCCTTTCTTTATAACAAAAAGCCTCACCCATAAATAAGGGTGAGGCTCTATCTCACGGTACCACCTTAATTTGCAAAACAAGCTTGCATCTTAATTAGCCTTTAACGTTGCCTAAACGAATATACCTACTTAATTTCAATATATTAACTCCAAAGCTACCTTCAATTTCCTTTTCTATATAAGAATTCTCAGCGCATTCATTCTTATTCTCTGTTTAGCAGTAAAACCTACTCTTCTTTTTCAATGTTTTTTCTTGTAATTTTTATTATATATTAACACAATTATAATTTAATTTCAACTGTTTTTTTCAAAGGGTGTCCCAAATTGAGCAAATGGGACAATTAGGGACTGTCCCTAATTGAGCAATGTTGTTACTGCTCCTGATATTGATAATAAAAATCCTACTATTTTTAAACCTAATGTAGCTTCATTTTGGTCTCCGAAGCTGAAGGTTTTTTTAGTTATTTTTCTTGCATCATATATTAGAATTACTCCTACTGATACTAGTGTTAGTCCTATTATTTTTAATATTATTTTCCCCATTTTTTTCTTCCTTTCGTTAAAAAAATTCAACTGTATATTTACATTCAAAGGTTTGTTTTGGTTTTAGGGAAATTAAGTCTTGCTTTTGTGTAAATACTCCTGAACTTTTTACATTATCTGCTGTTGAATACCATGGTTCTATACATATAAATGGTGCATTTGGCTTTGACCATATTGCTAAATATGGGAAATCTGTAAAGTCCATTGTTAATATAGTTTTATTTTGTTCTTTATTTTTTAGACTTACCCTTTTAGATGTAATTCCCTTCATTATTATTGCATCATTCTTAAAAGAATTTTCATCTATTAATATTTTTCTTTTATCTGTTAAAATATCTTTTGCGTACTCTGTACCTATTAGTCCATCCACTAAATACAAAAAGTGTAATTTTTCTTCATCTTCTTCAAATTCTATATAATAATTACCTTTTTTCAGTTGTTCTAAATCAATTTTAAATGCAGGATGCCCTCCTATTCCAAATGGCATATTGGTTATCCCTGTATTTATTACTTTATATATTGTTGTCAATTTATTTCCATCTATTCTATATGTTGCATATAACTCAAAGTCATATGGATATCTTGAAAGTGTGTATTTATTACTTTTTAACATATATGAGTGAAAATTATCTAATTTAGTTAGTGGTTCGAATTCTAAATCTCTTGCAAACCCATGCTGTGGCATTTCATAAGTTCTTCCGCCTATTATAGTTTGATTTTTCTTTAGCTTTCCTACTACTGGAAATAATATTGGTGAATGTCTTTGCCAGTATATTTTTCCGTTTTCATCCACACAATCTTTTCCTTGATGTATTTTTTCTTCTCCATTTAGCTTAAAACTTATTAATTCTCCACCAAATTTCGAGGTTAACATTTGTGCCTGCATTTTTCCACCTCCAAAATTAATTATATATTAATTTCTTTATAATTTTATCATTTTTTAGCAATTTAATCAATAGTTTGGGCTCAAGTTGTTTTACTATAAAACCAGTAATATAAAAGATGCCAGAAAAATTCCAGCATCTTTGGTCATTACACAATTACCGCATACGGTAATTTTATCCTTTGCTCCAAATATGGATACATGGAGTTAAGGAATTCAAAGCCTTTGTAATGCTTTTTTAAAGCTTTTACTGTTTCTAATGCCTGCACAATATTTTCCCTAAATGCTTTCTGCACAAACTTCATATTTCTTAGTATGGCATCAACATCTCTCTTGTCTGGACATATGCTTATGCAACATCCCATAAAATCTGTGAAGAATGCTGTTCGTTCTCCTACATCACAAAACCATTCATACCATTCTGCAGTATCTATGATTCTGGGCTTTTGATCCCTTAGTCTTTTCCAGAAGTTTTGAATATCCTTCTCTCTTTCCTCTCTTATCAGCCTCCTGTATGTATATTCACGTGTAGCCTGCCAATATGCTAAAGCAAATAGCCTAGCCGACTCTTTTGGTTTTTTGTAATTCATTTTATTTAAACCTATGTTAAACCGAATCACTTGTTCACCATCTTCCACTTCAATATTCACACTGTTACAGTATTTACATACCTGTTTTTCATCCACTTTACATAAATACTGCATACCTATTGCCCTTATCTGGTTAAAACTTGAACAATTTTGAAATCGTAAAGTTTGAGTCTTTTGATTCCAAATTACAGCAGGCATAGTTAAGTCAGCATCAAGTAAATCATCCTCTAAATTGATGTCTTCTATATCGAAGTATTCCATGTTTTCACCAATTTCATTGGTGGCTGTTCTCTCTTCTTGCATAATAAATCCTCTTTTCTTATTTTTTCTTTTGTACAAAATAGACCTACGCAAAGGTTATTGCCCGTACTACTATATTTTACACTAATTTACATAAAAAGTCAAGATTGTTGATATGCTAAACTTGTTATGTTATAATAAATTAGTAAATTACTAAAAGGAGCATTTTATGTTAGATAAATTAGAATATTCAGAGATTATTAAATTGATTAGCAATTATTGTAAAACATATATAGGTAAAGAGACTGTTTTAAAATTAAGTCCTTGTTTTGATTCTGATGAAGTTAGCCACTTGCTTGAAGAAACTACAGAAGCAATGGATATTAGTATTAAAAAGTCTAATATCCCTGTTTGTGAAATTCCTAATATTGATATTTGGATTAAACAATTAGAAAGTACCAACGTTTTATCTGCCAAAGCACTAATTGATGTTGCTACTATTTTGAAGGTATCACGTGAATTAAAAGAGTTTTTCTTTAAAGATCCTAGTTTTAATACTAATAGCTTTTCTATTTTATTTGATTATTTTAATTCTTTATATGTTAATAAAAATATTGAAAGCACAATTTTCGAGAAAATATTAGATGAAAATACTATTGCAGACAATGCCTCTCCTAAACTTTCATCTATAAGAAAAAACAAGAAAAAAGCTGAGCAAGCGATTCGAGATAAACTTGATTCTATCATTCATTCTAGTAGTTATTCTAAATATTTAATGGAGCCTATTGTTACCATTAGAAATGATAGATTTGTTATTCCGTTAAAACAAGAATATAGAAACATGATTAAAGGATTTATTCATGATATTTCTAGTAGTGGCTCTACTGTATATATAGAACCTTTGGCAATTTTTGAAATTAATAATGAAATTAATAATCTTAAAATAGAGGAAAATATAGAAATTGAAAAAATATTGCAGAATTTATCTATTTTACTTTATAAATATACAAATGAATTGAAAAATAACGTAATTTTAATTGGTAAATTAGATGTTTTATCTGCCAAAGTTTTATACTCTAAAAGTATTGATGGCATAAAACCAACATTGAATACTCAAAAGTATATAAATTTAATAGCTGCTAGACATCCTTTAATAGATAAAAACAATGTTGTTCCTATTAATATTGCATTAGGGAAAAATTTTAATAGCTTAATAATTACTGGTCCAAATACTGGCGGAAAAACTGTTTCTTTAAAAACTACGGGGCTTCTTCTTTTAATGGCATATACTGGTTTATACATCCCTTGTAATGAAAATAGTTCTATTTGTGTATTCAAAAATATTTTTGCAGATATTGGAGATGAGCAAAGTATTAGTGAATCTTTAAGTACCTTTTCTTCTCATATGACAAATATTATTAATATAACTAACAATGCAAATGAAAATAGCTTAATTCTATTGGACGAACTCGGTTCTGGAACAGATCCTATTGAAGGTGCTAATTTGGCAATAAGTATTCTTAACTATTTTTACAATATGGGTTGTTTGGTCATTTCAACAACACATTACCAAGAGTTAAAGAATTATGCCTTAATTACAGATGGATTTGAAAATGCAAGTTCTGAATTTGATATTGAAAATTTAAGACCAACATATAAGTTGTTAATAGGTATTCCTGGAAAAAGCAATGCTTTTGCTATTAGTCAAAAACTCGGACTAAAGCAAGAAATTTTAGATAATGCTTATTCTTTATTAAAAGATGATAATATTCATATTGAAGATATTTTAAAAAATATTTATGATAATAAAATACAAATAGAATATGAAAAACAGGAAATTGATAAAAATTTAATGCAGATTCAAAATTTAAGAAAAGAATTAGAAAAAGAAAATAAAGATGTTAAGCAAAAGGAACAAGAATTAATTGAAAATGCTGAACTTGAAGCTAGAGAAATTATTCTTACTGCTAAAGAATAAGTTAAAGAAATTATAAAAAAGCTTAAAAATATTAATGGTGATTTAAAAACTGCTAATAATTTAAGAAACACATTAAATGATAAATTAAAACAATTTGATGTTAAAAAAATTGAAAATGGCAATTTGGAGAAAAAAGATATACAACTTGGTATGTTAGTAGAAGTTATTCCTTTTAATGCAACTGGAACTGTAATTAGTCTTCCTAATAAATCTAATGAAGTTCAGATTCAAATTGGTAATACTAAAATGAATATTAGTTTGTCTAATTTAAATAAAACAAAAAAAACCTTAACAAACGAAAACTTTTCTACTACTAAAGTAAATAGGAATAATGGTTCAAAATCTAAGTACATTTCTCCCGAAATAAATGTTATTGGTCAAAATGTTGATGAGGCTATTTATATTATTGATAAATATTTAGATGATTGTACTATTTCTAATATTTCTCCTATTAGAATAGTACATGGAAAAGGAACTGGCAAATTGCGTGAAGGAATACATGCTTTTTTGAAAAAACATCCACATGTAAAATCATTTAGATTAGGTACATTTGGTGAAGGTGAAATGGGCGTGACTGTAGTGGAATTGACTTAAAGTAAACCACTTTTTGCCATTTACAGTCTTTACTAAAATAATGCTGTCTTACTTTCATATATAAGAAAGGCATTTCGCTAAGTAAGCCTTCGAAGTAAGTGCAAAATACATGCCACTCGCTTTGCTTGGGCAAATTTAGGTAGCCTAACCTTGTTGTAATAGAAATATTTTTTTATTTTTCATAACATTCTCCTTCTTCAATACTTGACATTAATTTCATCAAAGTCAATCCCTTGTGGTCCATTTACATATCTACCTTGTCCTAACTGTGGCATCACAGAATGAGTTAATGTATCTGGATGGGCAAGTCCAAACGCGTGACCTATTTCATGATACACCGTTCCTGTTTTATTAAAGTCTGTTAATGTATCGAATACCGGAGAATTGAGTTCAATTTTGCACCAGTACCATTACTATATACCCACATGTTCATTGAATCATTAATTCTACTGTTATTTATTTTTTTATGACATTCTGTTATTTTTTTATAAATAATATCATTTTATACTTCTTATTATTGTCTATATCATACATGTATATATGTTGTCAATTAAAATTCATTGACAGATTTCGACTTTTTTCTATGTTCTATTACATTATTTATATGCAGGTTCTATTTACCATTTTATTGCATCCAAAAAATCACAGAAGTTTTTTTCCTTCTGTGATTTTTTATGACTCTTTTTAGAATGAATATCCATAATATTGTTGCATTATATAAGAATAATAATCAAAAACGTCTAGTGTTGTTGGCATTCCATAGTCTATACCAAATGTTTCTACTGTTATGCTTTTTATTATTGGTGGTTCTATTGGTTTATCTGATGCTATTGTATTTCCTTCTGAATCTTTTGGTGCCTCTGCATTTTCTTCTACAACTTTGACATTTGCTATTTTTTCTACTACATCCATGCCTTCTATAACCTTTCCAAATGCTGCATATGTTCCATCTAAGCTTGTATTATTCGCTGTCATTATAAAAAATTGTGAACCTGCTGAATTATACCCTTTTTTTAATATTTCTGTTGATTGGTTTCCATAGCTTGCTCTCGCCATAGATACTACTCCAGTTTCGTGTTTTAATATATTATCATTATAGCCATTTGCAATGAATTCGCCTGGTATACAATATTCTTTGTCTTCTTCCTCTTTTACTTCTTTTAAATCACTTAATTTTGGTGAGCATGTTCCATCTCCATTTTTAGAACCTCCTTGTATCATAAAGTCTGGTATAGTTCTGTGAAAATTAAGTCCATTGTAATATCCATTATTTGCAAGCTTTATAAAATTTGCAACTGTGTTTGGAGCCATATCTGGATATAACTCCATTTTTATTGTTCCATATCCTTCTACTTCCATTGTAGCTATTGGATTTTGTATTCGTAATGTTGCTTTTTTGTATATTCCATATCCTACGAAACCTATTCCTGCTACCACTAGTAAAATTACTAAAATTAATAAAATTCTAACAAATACTTTCATTTTTTCCTCCTATAAAATTAAATTATCAAAAACAAATTGTTCTTGCATTCTTTTTAATGATTGTTTAATGGTTCTTGCTCTTACTTCTCCTATTCCTTCAACCTCATCAAGTTGTGGAATATCTGCTGCCAATATATGTTGAAAAGATTTAAAAGATTTAACTAAATTATCTACTATATTACTTGGCATTCTTGGTATTTTATTAAGAACTCTGTATCCTCTTGTATAAACACCAACCTCATCATAATTTTCAAAATCTTGATATCCTAATATTTTCGCTATTTTATCTGACTTCATTAAGTCCTCATGGCTTAATTTTTCAATTTCCTCCAATACTTTTTCTGGTAATTTTTTCTTACTTGGAGATATATAATCTTTTATAATTAAAATTTCCTCTTCTTCTAAATCTCCTACTAATTCTTCTAACTGTATTTCTAAAAGTCTTCCTTCTGCACCTAATTCAAATATTGCTCTTTCTACTTCTTCAACCATTTTCCTTACCATTTCTGCTCTTTGTATTGCTATTATTACATTTTCTAAAGTAACAATATCATTAAATTCATATTCATTTAATAAACTTAATTTATTGTCAAACACTTTTTTATATTTTTCCACTGTTTGTAATGCCTGATTAGCTTTTGAAATAACTTTTGCAGTATCTTCTAATACATATCTCTCGTTTCCTTTAAATATTGTTATAATACTTCTTCTTTGAGAAATACTAATTACCAAAGCTCCCGTTTGTTTTGCTGTACGCTCTGCTGTCCTATGTCTAGTTCCAGTTTCTGTTGTTGTAATACTAGAATCTGGAATAAGTTGTGTATTGGCATATAAAATTTTTTTCAAATCTGCACTTAGTACAATAGCTCCATCCATTTTCGCCAATTCGTATAATCTTGATGAAGTATAATCTATATCTAACTTAAAACCCCCATCTACTAAATCTAAAACTTCTTTTGTATCACTTATAACAATTAATGCACCTGTTTTAGCCTTTAATATATTTTCTAAGCCATCTCTAATAGGCGTACCTGGTGCAATAAGCTTTAGAATATCAGTAATCATCTCAACCTCCTTTTTGTCACAATGGGGACGTTCCTTTTTGTGACAATTTGTCACTTTGGGGACACACCTTTATTTTAATCCCACTGCTTTCATCGCCTCATTAATATTTCCAACGCCTATTATATCTAATTTATATTTTTCTTTCAATAGTTTTTTATTACTTTTTGGAATTATACAAGTTTTAAAGCCTAATTTTTCGGCTTCTTTTAATCTTTTATCAATTAAATTTACTGCTCTCACTTCTCCTGTTAATCCAACTTCTCCTATTACTAAAGTTTCCTTTGGAATACTATAATTTTTAAAACTTGATGCGCAAACTAATACAACACCTAAATCTACAGCTGGTTCTATTAACCTTATTCCACTAACTACATTTAAATATATATCTTGAGAACTTAAATTAAATCCTGCTTTTTTTTCAAGCACGGCTACTAAAAGTGTTAATCTATTATAATCTATACCATTTGCTGTTCTTCTTGGCATTCCAAAAACAGTTGGAGTCGTTAATGCTTGAAGCTCTACAAGAAGGGGTCTTGTTCCTTCCATGCTAGCTACAATTATGGATCCTGCTGGATTATCTTCTCTTTCCGAAATTAATATTGATGATGGATTCGTTATTTCTACCATTCCTTCATTTTGCATTTCAAACATTCCAACTTCATTTGTAGAACCAAACCTGTTTTTAACACTTCTTAAAATTCTATAAGAAAAATATCTTTCTCCTTCTAAATATAATACTGTATCTACCATATGCTCTAATACTCTGGGGCCGGCAATATTACCTTCTTTTGTAACATGTCCTATAATTATAGTTGTTATATCATTGCTTTTACATATTCTCATTATTCTAGAAGTTATTTCTCTTACTTGGCTAACTGTACCTGCTGCAGAAGATATATCTTCTGAATACATTGTTTGTATTGAATCTATAATAACTAATTTTGGATTCATTTGTAGTATATTTTCTTGTATAATATCTATATCTGTTTCTCCTAAAAACATAATATCATCATTATTAATATTTAACCTGTCAGCTCTTATTTTTATTTGTTCTGCTGATTCTTCGCCTGAAACATACAGTACTTTGCCATCTCCGGACATTTTATTACAAAGCTGTAAAATTAAAGTCGACTTTCCTATTCCTGGCTCTCCACCTAAAAGTACTAAAGAACCTTTTACTAGCCCTCCTCCCAAAACTCTGTCTAGTTCTCCTATTCCTGTACTTGTTCTAACTTTTTCTTTACCTTCGACATCTTTCAGCATCTTTGGTATAGCATTCTTTTTACTCTTTTCTGTGCTACTTTTAGAATCTTTTACTATTTTTTCTTCATAAAAACTATTCCATTCATTACATGCAGGACATTTTCCCAGCCATTTAGCTGATTCATATCCACAACTGCTACAAACAAATATCATCTTTTCTTTACCCATTTTTCCTCCTTTTGTCACTTTGGGGACGTTCCTTTTTGTGACAATTTGTCACTTTGGGGACACACCTTTTCTGTCCTTATTAATCATTCTATATGCCATTCTTTTGTTTATTCCTACTATTCTACTAATCTGTGCAATATTTGTATAACCATGACTGTAAATTTTATTTACTATTTCACTTATTTTATTTTTGCTATAATTTTGTATTTCTATCACATTTTCTATTTCTAGTACTGTATTTATCATTTTTATAACACTTTCATCTGAAATTGTTTTTTCTAATTCAAATTCTGTCTCATCTGCATATTGCTGAGCTTGACTGTTTGCTTCATTAAATTCTTTAAATAATATCTTTGCTTTTATACTATTCTCATCAAATAGTCTCAATATAAATTCTGTATCTACAATTTTTTTATTTCTAATATATTCATTATAACTACTCCAATTGTATTTATCAAATCTACATATTCCATCTTTCTCTGGATTTTTGTGGATATATCTTTGAAGATTTAATAGATATGTCTCATCTTCTACACATTTGCTCTTAAATCTGTTGTAAAATACATGTCCAATTCTTTCGTATTTTTTATTAAAATACATTGCATAACTAGTAGCAATTCCTTGTATTACTTTCGATAAATTATTTTTTTTGTCATAAATTAACATATGTACATGGTTGTTCATAAGCACATATGCATATATTTCATAATTATAGATTTCTTTTGTTCTTACTACTTCAATAATAAATTTCTTTCTATCTTGGTCATCTAAAAAAATATCCTGACTATTTATTCCTTTAATAATAATGTGATATAAATTTGTAAATGACCTTCTCTCTTTTCTTGCAATTCGGGGCATTAGACACTTCCTTTCTATTTTTTATATTGCCCCCATTAATCCCCTATACTATTCATAACAAAAAATATAACATATATTTTTTTAATATGCTATATTTTTCACTAAATTTTCATATTAAATTGATTAAGGTGTGTCCCCAAAGTGACAAATTGTCACAAAAAGGAACGTCCCCAAAGTGACAAAATGAACATTGCGTGTGACCAGCCTAGTCCTATTACCCAGTTGGGTGTCATTGTTTTGTTGTCTATTTGTTCTGCTAACAGTCCGTGTTCATTGCAACTGTTTACTACAAATCTTATACATTCACTTGCTTCTTCTTTTTTTCCTATTTTATCATAATACATTGCCATCCATAAAGTTGCTATTGGCCATGGATTTTGTCCTTCCATGTAATGGTCTTGTTCAAATCTTAGGTATCCTCCTGTGTATGTTCTTAATGTTAAATTTATTTTTTCTATTGTGTTTTTTATTTTCTTTTCTTCTGGTGCAAATAATCCAAATGGTTCTACTACTCCTAATATGCTGATATCTGTTTTTTTGTCATTTAAATTTCTTAATAGTGTTTTTGTTGTTGCATCATATAAGTTTTTTGATATATATTTTTTTAATTCTTCTATGTATTTTTTTATTTTTATTTCATTTTTATGTATGTTTTCTAATTTTAGTCTATTATCTGTGTATTGTTCTTTTATATTATCATATATTTCTAGCATGCTGTTAAATGCTCCATAAATACTGGCCAGCGAATATAGATGTACTCCTTCATGCATTTCCCATATATCATAGCTTAATGGTAACTTTTCTCTTCCCTTGGTATGATATGTTTCTTCTATCTCATTTTTTACTATATCGCTTTCATCTCTTGTTCCTAATATATTGTCCATGTAAATATATAAAAATTTCGTTGCACTTTCACATATTTTTAGTGTATCTTTTAAAAATTTCATTTCTTTTGTTTTTTTGTAATGTTCATTTATTCCATACACTACGCTTGCTGTCTCGTCTATTTGATATCCCCAGCATGGTGCTAATTTTCCATCTGTATAGAATCTTTGCTCCCACATTCCATTTTTACTTTGTGTGTTTTTACAAAAAATTTTATAAAATTTTTCTGTTTCTTTAGTCATATTTAATATGTCTAATGCTTTTGTTATAAATACAGCATCTCTTGGCCAACAATATGCATATTTTCCACATTTAGTAATATTTTCGTCTACTTCTATTGCTGCTGATATTCCTCCTGTTTCTTGGTTCATTAATAATGGAAATAATAATATTGTTCTTTTATATATTTTATTCAGTTTTTTGTTGTATTCTGTGTCTTCCTCTGGCATTTGTAAAGTATTATGGTCTTTAACATATTTCTTCCAGTATTTTTTTACTAATGTTTCTTCTTTTTGTGCATCTAGCTTTTTTATTGATTTTAATTTTTCTTGTAAGTCTATTTCTTTTTTGTTTTCTATTATTGATACATAAATAATTATTTCTTTTGTTTCATTTGGTTTTAAATTGCCTATATTATAGCTTATGCTAGAGTCTGAAGACATCCCTATATAATCTTTATCTGCTATTTTTCCACTATTTATATTATTTTGTGTATCATTTAGTTGATAACTTAACAATTCTTTATTAGAAAATACACAAAATGCTGTATTATGTGTATATTGAATTAATGTATTGTCTTTTACTATAGAACCCACCATATTATTATAATCTGACAATAATTTAGAATGTATTAAAAAATT
>ENA-ORLF01000529-ORLF01000529.1-human-gut-metagenome-genome-assembly--contig:-NODE-529-length-13703-cov-3.90944_pt1 | contig 13703 bp, 6 predicted proteins | sample MGYA00243066_ERZ508822 | MGnify/ENA primary metagenome ERZ508822 (study PRJEB26277, sample SAMN04329791) | human gut metagenome | biome: human-associated habitat | host: Homo sapiens | place: USA... | reverse complement strand
TTCCCGAAGCCTTACCGGTAATGGAAGTTCCGGCTATCAAATTCACTCAAGTGGCTCCGCTGATCAACAACCTTCCCGAACCGAAGCAGACAGAGGAGATCCGGCCGATGGAGAAATTTGACCAGGGTTGGGGAAGTATTCTGTATCGTACCCGTCTGCCGGAAGATGTGAAAGCAGGAACCATTTTGAAAATTACCGAACAACATGACTGGACACAGATCTTTGCCGACGGGAAACTGTTGGGGCGTCTGGACCGCCGTGGCGGAGAGCAGGAGTTGACATTACCTGCATTGAAAGCCGGAACTCAGCTTGATTTATTGGTGGAAGCCATGGGACGTGTGAACTTTGACAAATCCATTCACGACCGTAAGGGAATCACCGAAAAAGTGGAACTGGTGAACGGTAAGAATGCTGAAACGTTGAAAGGCTGGACTGTTTATAATCTTCCCGTAGATTATGAATTTGTATCTTCCCGGAATTTTCAGGATATGAACTCGTCTGCCGCCTGTGGCATAGAAAAAAATGATGTAATTGTTCCGGCCTACTATCGCTCCACTTTTACCTTGGATAAGGTGGCTGATACATTCCTGAATATGGAGTCATGGGGAAAAGGTATGGTATGGGTGAATGGCCGTGCCATGGGACGTTTCTGGGAGATCGGTCCTCAGCAGACTCTGTTCATGCCGGGGTGCTGGCTGAAAAAAGGAGTGAACGAAATCATTGTTCTTGACTTGAAAGGTCCGAAAGAGGCGACCATCGTCGGATTGGACAAACCTATCTTGGATATGCTTCGCGTAGCTGTTCCAGAAACGCATCGTAAACAGGGGCAAACCATTAAACTGGAGAAGGAAACACCGGTAGCTGCCGGTACTTTCAAACCAGGTAACGGTTGGCAGGAAGTGAAAGTACCTGCTACGAAAGGACGTTACTTCTGTCTGGAAGGCTTGGCTTCCTTTGATAATACCAATATTGCTGCTATTGCGGAGTTTGACGTGTTGGATGAGAAAGGACAGAAAATCTCTCGTGAAAACTGGAAGATTATTTATGCCGACAGCGAGGAGACCCGTAGCGGCAACCGCACAGCCGATAAGATCTATGACCTGCAGGAAAGTACTTTCTGGCAGACGGTGGACAATACAGCTTATCCCCATCAGGTGGTGATAGATCTCGGCAAGGAATATAACGTGACTGGTTTTCGTATCCTGCCGCGTGCGGAACAAGGAGCTCCAGGCATGATTAAAGATTATAAGGTATATGTAAAAACAACCGGTTTCGGTTATTAAAATGAAGGTGCTACAGAAGAAAAATAAAACACAGATGTAAGGAGAAGATTCCAAAAGTAGGAAACTTGCAGATAGAACAGTTATCGGATACTTTAGCAAATTTTAAAAATTACTAGAGTATCCGATTTCTTTTTTATAATTTTGTGGCGGTCTATGATTCTAATAGAAAGCACAATGAAATATATATTGACCTTTATACTATCTTTTCTCTCTTTCTTGGTGTGTTCTCAGAACATAACTATTACAGATATTCCTACCATTGACCAGTTGCCGGTAAATGCTATTCATCGTGTTTTCAGAGACAGTGAAGGATATATGTGGTATGGCACGGTGAACGGATTATGTCGTGACGACGGCTATCATGTAAAGGTGTTTCGTTCGGACATTGATACTCCGGGGCTATTAGAGGACAACTTGGTAGAATGTATCGCTGAGGATAAGAAAGGAAATATATGGTTCGGTACAGACAAAGGGGCATATATTCTTAATAAATCGGATTACAGTGTACATCCTATAGATCCGAAGCGTCTGAAGAATATTCCAGTGATGTATCTTTATGCTACCAGTGACGGCTCTATGTGGCTGGGGTATCGCTCTGTATTGGCTAAATATGATACCAACGGGCAGTTGGTTAAAGAATATCCTATCCGGAATGAACACGGAGGAGCCTCCATCTCCGGATTTTGTGAGAGTCGCAACCATGAAATTATTATTTCTGTGTGGAATGGTCGGGTATATCATCTGGACAAAGAAAAAGATGAGTTTATCCCTTATCCCGATAAGATGAGAAGTCGAAATCCTACGGTGATGGTTCAGGATAATGAACAGGATTATTTTTGGTTGGCTACCTGGGGGGATGGCGTGGTACGTTTCGATCCTTCGGCCCCAGGGGATTCCATGTTTGTATACTCTGAAATACCGGTCAATGCGGCCGGTGAGGAGGACGGACTCATCCTCAGTCTGGCACAGGATGATAAACTGGGATATATCTGGTTGACTACCGGCCACGATTTCATGGCTTTGCAAATTCAACCGGACCGGACGTTGAAGCAGTTGAAATTTCCGGCAGGACTTTTGCCTGTCAACCACATGCTGGTAGAGGTCTTGAAAGGAAAGGAATGTTTGTGGGTATCAGCTTTTGACCGTCCTAGTTTCATCCTACATCTGATGGATAATATAACCAAAGATTATGCTTTGCCCGCTTTGGCGGACAGGGTAAACCGCAGTCCGGCCATAATGGCTTTGTGTGATGATGGAGATGGCATGATGTGGATGATGCAGGAACGAACTGGTCTTGCACTGTATGACTTGAAACAGGATAAAGTGAAAATCTATTCGGATTTTCCCGCACTTGCTTCTTTGCCTTTGAATAATGGACGAGAGATGACGAGAGCACGCATCAATAACGGGGTCTGGGTGGCGAAGGATTTGAATAGATGGGTCTATGGCATGGCTCGTCAGGGAATGGAGATGCATCTGAAAGATGTTATCGACTTGAACGGACAGGTGGAACAGAATGCTACAGTGACAAAATTATATGAAGACTCGCATGGAATCTTGTGGATAGGCTTGAGCAAAGGACTTTGTAGCTATGATGTTCGTCAGAAAAGAGTCAAACGGGTTTATCCGGATGTGGGTCATGTGATGGGGATAGTCGAAAATAAGGAAGGACTGATATGGATTTGTACTCAGGACAACGGTTTGTTTCAGACAACGGCAGATGAAAAACTGCGTTCTTTTAAATTAGAAAAGAACTTCTCCTGTTTGTCTATCGCTCCTGATGGGATTTTGTGGTTGGGAACTTGTGACGGAGGGGTCTACTCTTATGACCCTTCAGAGAATAAGTTGCTTTGTTATAATGGGGCCTGCGGCATGAATGGTAATCAGGTGAACCAGATAGTGGCTGATGCATATAATCATATTTGGATTGATACGAACCAGAAACTGATAGAATTTAATCCTCGTAACGGTTCGTTCCGCACCTATCTTACCACGGATGGTTCTATCTTGTTGCATCGCTTTCTTCCCACTGCTGTTTGTCAAGCAAAAGATGGCAATATTTATTGGGGCGGCATTCCGGGTATTTGCATGGTTACTCCATCAAACGGGTTGGAAAGAAAGGCTAGTGCAGTGAAGACCAAGATAACTGATATAAAGTTGCAAGGAGAATCATTGATATTCGGAGATAGAAAGAGTAGCAATTCCATTAACCGGATAGAATTGCATCCCGATGATCAGAATTTGGAAATTAGTTTTTCTTCTCTTAACCACCGTTATGCTTCAAAGATACGCTATGCTTATCGGTTGATAGGAGTGGACAAAGCGTGGGTATATGTGGAAGGTGGAAAAAACTCGGCTTTTTATAATCATCTGAGTAAGGGCACTTATACTTTTCAGGTGAAAGCGACGGATGAAAATGGTCTTTGGAGTAAAGAGGTAACTGAACTGACTATCCGACGCCTTCCTGCTTTTTATGAAACTTGGTGGGCGTATTTGTTCTATGTATTGATAGTGATGGGTGTATCCGGTTATAGTCTGTATCTTTATCTGAAGCGCGTGGACCGTAAGAATAATGAAATGTGGGCGGACAGCAAGGAGATGATTAAAATGCGTATTTATTTGGATAGTAAGGTGAATTTGCCTGAACCTGAGTTTGTACAACTGGACAAACTTCTATTGGAGAAAGCGGTAAAAGCCGTGGAAGATAACCTTACTGAGCCTGATTTTGATGTGACAGCTCTAGCTGATGCCATGAATATGTCCCGTTCTACTTTGACCCGTAAATTGAAAGCCATAACAGGTCGAACTCCATTGGATTTTATCCGGAACATCAAGATGAAGCATGCCAGACACATGTTGGAAGATAAAGACAAAAGTGTAACAGAGGTTGCCGCTACGTTGGGGTATTTTAATCGGAAGTATTTCACCACTTGCTTTAAAGAGGAATTTGGAATGACTCCCAGTGAGTTCCAGAAATCACAACACGAAGAATAAACATCTTCCCGTCCTTTAATTGTTGCAAATAGGGGGTACAAATGCGTCAAGTTATAGCTAGAGCCATTTGTATCCCCTGTTAGCATGGTTCTTCACCTGTATTTCTATTTCCTATTTCATTCTTTTGCCACAACCTTTTACGGGGAGAAAAACACATCTTCTTCATTCATTCCCGCAGTAAAGGTATGTATAACTTTAAATTTAATGAATGAAACATTTGTTTTTGTTGCTTACTCTGTTAAGCTTTTCATTAACAGCCTTAGCCCAGCAAAAAGTGACGGGTAAGGTGAAGGATTCTTCCGGCGAGCCTGTCATAGGAGCCAGTGTTGTCGTAAAAGGCAATAATACCATGGGAACGATTACGGATTTTGATGGAAACTTTATGTTGGATGTTCCTACAAAGAGTGTATTGGTTATTTCTTATATTGGTTATGTCACTCAGGAAGTTCCGACAGCAGGAAAAAAATCATTAGAGATTATTTTAAAAGAGGATACCAAGACCTTGGACGAAGTGGTGGTGATTGGTTACGGTACACAGCGTAAAGGGGATGTAACCAGTTCTGTAGCTAGTGTGAAAGCCGATAACTTTGTAAAAGGAGCCGTGAAGGATGTGGGACAGCTGATTCAAGGAAAAGTAGCCGGTCTGGCTATCACAAATCCTAATGGTGACCCGACGGGAAGTACTCAGATACGTCTTCGTGGTACAAATACCATTGGTGGAGCCAATACAGCCCCCTTGGTGTTGATTGATGGAATTCCGGGCGAACTCGGTACTGTGGCTCCGGAAGATGTGGAGAGTGTGGATGTGCTGAAGGACGGTTCTGCTGCCGCTATCTATGGTACGCGCGGTACGAATGGTGTGATTTTGATTACTACCAAACAGGCTAAAGGAGTGGATATCAACCAGGTGGAGTATAATGGTTACGTCAGTACTTCTCTTATTGCCAAGAAATTGGATATGTTGAATGCGGATGAGTTCCGTACCCTTTATCCCGACCAGGATCATGGGGCTGATACGGACTGGATTGATGAGATTAGCCGTACGCCGATCAGCCACGTTCACAACTTGTCATTGATGGGTGGTAACTCAAAGACTAATTATATTGCCAATTTGAACTATGCTTCTCGTCAAGGGATCATGAAAAAATCAGATTTCGAAAGTTTTCAAGGACGTATTGAGGTGACTCACCGTATGTTTGATGATAAGTTGAAATTGAAATTCGGTTTGTTTGGTAAGAAAAATCAAATGGAATCTACAACTAGTGGGGGTAGCTTCAGAGGTTGGGTATATGGTCAGGCAACTCGTAGAAACCCGACTGATCCGGTAAGAAATGAGGATGGTACATGGAATGAGAATGTGAGCAAATTCGAATATGAGAATCCGTTGGCTTTGTTGTATGAGGCTGAAGGAAATGTAAAAAAGACTCAGTTGCGTTACAATGGAAATATTGTTTATAATCCTATCAAAGATTTGACTCTTTCTGCCGTATTCTCTTATATTCGTGACAATATGAACCGTGGCTACGGCGAGACTTTGAGCCATATTTCTGCTTTGCGTGATGGATTGGCAGGTTGGTCTTCGGTAGGTGCTTATACCAAGATGGAGAAGTTGATGGAACTTACTGCACAATATAACAAAGAAATCGGTGCGCATAAATTCAGTGTCTTGGGTGGTTATAGTTACAATGAAACAGATTTTGAAGAACTTTGGATTGATAACTATGGTTTTCAGGATGATTATTTTGGCGGATGGCATAATATTGGCATCGGTTCTGCTTTGAAAGACGGTAAAGCGAACATCGGCTCAAAGAAAACTCCTACAAATTTGATCGGCTTTTTCGGTCGTGCCACCTATTCATTCAAGAATCGTTATTTGTTGATGGGAGCCCTTCGTTATGAAGGAGCCAGTCAGTTATGGGGTACTGATAATGCATGGGGGCTTTTCCCATCTATATCTGTAGGATGGAGAATTACCGAAGAAGCATTTATGAAGAATCAGAAGATTTTTGATGACTTGAAACTTCGTGTGGGATATGGTGTGACAGGTTCACAGCCTAAAGATCCTTTCCTGGGTGTGGCTATGTTGAAATATGGATCGTATGCTTTTGTAAATGGAAATTGGATACAGACCATCGTTCCGGCATCCAACCCGAATCCTGATTTGAAATGGGAGGAAAAGAAAGAAACTAATATTGGTTTGGACTTCGTTTCATGGGGTGGCCGTTTGTCCGGTTCTATTGATTATTATAACCGTGATGTGGATGGTTTGATATACGAATATGGAGTAACGACTCCTCCGAACTTGTCTAATAAGACAATGGCCAATGGGGGTACAATGAGAAATCGTGGTGTGGAAGTGTTGGTGACTGTGGTTCCTGTTCAGAATAAAGATTTTGAATGGAGCACTACCGGAACATTCTCTTTGAATTCTAATAAGCTAATCAGTTTGTCTGGCAGTATCTTTAAGTCGGATTACGACTATTTTAATACGGGTACGGTGGAATACTCCGGTCAGGTAGCCGATTCTCACAGAGTACAGGTGGGTGAAAGTATCGGTAATTTCTATGGTTTTAAAGTAGTGGATGTAGACAGTGAAGGGCGTTGGATCTATGAAGACAGGAATGGTGAGCTGGTGAACTATAAGGACTTTACTCATGCTCCTGAAGATAAACATGTGATTGGTAACGGTCTTCCTAAATGGTATGCAGGATGGAACAATACTCTTCGTTATAAAAACTTCGACTTGAATGTGACTATGCGTGGCGCGTTTGGCTTCCAGATAATCAATGGTGGACGTATGAATTACGAGAATGTAAAGAACAGCCGTTTTGAAAATCGTTTGAAATCTGTGAATGACTTGGTGTTTGGCAAGCATACGTTGAGCCCGGAAGTGGAACCGGAATTCAACAGCTATTATGTAGAAGATGGTGACTACTGGAAGATTGACAATATAACCTTGGGATATAGTTTCGGTCAGGTAGGTAAATATATAAAGTCACTCCGTGTCTATGGTTCGGTATTGAATGCTTTGACTATAACCGGATATAAAGGTATTGATCCGGAAGTATCAACAGACGGCTTGACTCCGGGATATGATACACGTGACAGATATCCGAGTGTTCGCTCATTTACTTTCGGCGTTAATGTGAAATTTTAATGAACTAAAAAGGAATTGAAGATGAAAACAAATATAAAATTATGGACAATGGGACTGATGACAGCCGCATTGTTGGGAAATACAGCTTGTACTGATTTACTGCATGAGAGTTATGGGCAGGTAGTGTCTGAGGATTACGTGCCGAAAACGGAGGAAGATGTCAGTTATCTGGTAAATGCCGCTTATATACCTTGGCGCGAAACGTTATTGCAATGGAACGGAGTGGTTCGTGCACAGGAATTATGTGCGGATCAGGATGTTCTTCCCGCTCGCGATGGTATTGGATGGGTAGACGGTTATATCTATAAAAGATGGCATCAGCATACTTGGACTACCGAGGATGACGGTGTACTTCAAGGATGGGAACGCACGTACAATGGTGTGAATACCTGTAACCGTATTTTATCTCAGATAGAAGAAGGTGTGATCAGTGTGGATGGAGAAACGAAAGAAAAGTTGATTGCCGAATTGAAAGTACTGAGGGCTTCCTATTATTATATTTTGATTGATTTGTATGGTAATGTGCCCATTGTGACAGACTTTAAAGATACTTCATTACCGCAACAGTCTACTCGCAAAGAGGTCTTTGACTTTATTGTGAAAGAAATAACAGAGAATATGGATTTGTTGTCCGAAACGCCGAGAGGTTATTATTATTGACGTTTCAATAAGTGGGCGGCCCATGCATTGCTGGCTAAAATATATTTGAATGCTGAAGTCTGGTCGGGTACTGCTCAGTGGCAGAAATGTATCGACGAGTGTGATATCGTGATTAATTATGCCGAGAAGTCCGGAGAATATGCATTGGAAAATAATCAGAAGGATGTTTTTGTAACGCATAATGAGAATTCCAAAGAAATAATCTTTGCATTGCCGTTTGATGAAATTTATGTGACGGGATGGAATGATTTTGATTTCCACATGTACACTTTAGCACCTGAAAACCAGGAAACTTATCAGTTGACTGCACGTCCTTGGGGTGGTGTGTGCGCAGTGCCTCAGTTTATTAATTCTTTTGATGAGGATGATGCACGTTTAGAGGATAACTATATTCAAGGCCAGCAATATACCTATTCCGGTGAAATCTTGAAGCGTAGTATTGATGGAAAGCCATTGATTTATACGGTAGATGTCCCTTCTATTGACCAGTCGGATGTGGATGATGGTTTCCGTTGGGGTAAGTTTGAATATGCCACCGGTATAACAAACCGCTTGAGTAATGACTGGCCGTTGTTACGTTATGCGGATGTATTGATGATGAAAGCGGAGTCATTGATGCGTTTGGGCAAATCGGGAGCAGGTGCTTTGGTGACTCAGGTACGTGAACGTGCCTTTAAGAATGAGCCTGAAAAAGCGCAAGTTACAGATGCAGAATTGATGGGAGGAAGTGTATATGATTATGGCCGAAGAGATAGTTATAAGGCAGAACATGATGGTGGAGCGGATATTAAATATGGTCGTTTCCTTGATGAGTTAGGTTGGGAGTTTTGTCAGGAAGGACGCCGCCGTCAGGATATGATTCGTTTTGGAATCTTCACCACGAAAGCTTGGTTCTCTCATGATAAGAGTGATGAAACCAAAAATCTGTATCCTATTCCAAATAAAGTATTGTTGACCAATAGCAATCTGAAACAGAATCCGGGATATTCTAAATAATCAGGTTATTTCATCCGGTGGAATTTACTTTGGATTTTCACAAAATAGTTCCATCGGATGCTCTTTGTTTAATCATAGGTTGTTCAATAGGATTTTTTTAAGGAGTAAAAGATTGTTTTCATTTATTCCATTAATTTTGCAAGGAAATAAGACTTTGAAATAAACCCCTAATTATGAATTTACTTAAAATCATTTTGTCCACTTCCGCTTTTGCCATAGCTTCAGTAGCTTTGCATGCTCAGTTGCCCACAAAAGTAGAAAGTTTTCCGGTTAGGGATGTGCGGCTCACCGCCAGCCCTTTCAAACATGCAGAGGATATGGATATCCGTTATCAGCTGGGAATAGACCCCGACCGTTTGTTAGCTCCTTATTTGAAGGAGGCTGGTCTGTTCCCTAAAGCCGAAAATTATACTAATTGGGAAAATACAGGACTGGACGGACATATTGGCGGACATTATTTGTCGGCCCTTTCCTATATGTATGCCGCTACAGGCAATCAGGAGATCAAGGTTCGTTTAGATTATATGATAAGTGAACTGAAACGTTGTCAGGATGCCGCCGGTGACGGTTATCTGTGCGGAGTTCCAAACGGGCGCAAAATGTGGAAAGAAATAGAAGAAGGGAACATTTGTGCCTCCGGTTTCGGACTGAACGATCGTTGGGTTCCTCTTTACAATATTCATAAAATGTATGCCGGCCTTCGTGATGCAACTCTTCAGACAGGTAGTAAGGAAGCAAAAGAAATGTTGGTGAAACTCACTGACTGGATGATTCGTCTGATATCCAAACTGAGCGATGAACAGATACAGGATATGTTGCGCAGCGAACATGGAGGACTGAATGAAACATTCGCCGATGTAGCCGCTATCACCGGCGACAAACGTTACTTGAAACTAGCTCATCAGTTCTCTCATCAGACTGTGTTGCAGCCTTTATTGAAACAAGAGGATAAATTGACCGGCATGCACGCCAATACCCAAATACCGAAAGTGATAGGTTTCAAACGTATTGCCGATTTGGAAGGCAATCGGGACTGGAGTGAGGCTGCCCGTTATTTTTGGGAAACAGTAGTAGACCATCGCAGTATCACCATCGGAGGTAACAGTGTGCGTGAGCATTTTCATCCGGCTGATGATTTCAGCAGTATGCTCACCAGTGAACAGGGGCCTGAAACTTGTAACACTTATAATATGCTCCGCCTTACAAAAATGTTGTATGAAACGAGTGCGGACGCTCATTTGATGGATTATTACGAACGGGCGCTTTATAACCATATCCTTTCCACACAAGATCCTGTACAAGGTGGTTTTGTTTATTTCACCCCGATGCGTGCCGGTCATTATAGAGTCTACTCGCAACCTCAGACCAGTTTCTGGTGTTGTGTGGGATCGGGGATGGAAAATCATGCTCGCTATGGTGAAATGATTTATGGACACAAGGATAATAATCTGTATGTCAATCTTTTCATTCCCTCTACCTTGCGTTGGGGAGATATCCATATTGAGCAACAAACGGCTTTCCCCGATGAGGAAGGGACAACTCTTGCTGTTTCTCCGGAAAAGGGAGAGAAGGAATTCACACTTCTTTTCCGTGTTCCCGAATGGACGAATCCGGAAGCATTACGCTTGTCTGTCAACGGTGAACAACAGAAAGTAACGGTCAAAGAGGGATATGTTAGTTTGAACCGTACTTGGTCAAAAGGTGACAAAGTGAGATTGGAACTGCCGATGCATCTGCGTGCCATTGCATTGCCGGATGGTTCTGCCAACTATTCCATCTTATACGGACCGATTGTGCTGGCCGCCCAATTGGGCAAGCAAAATCAGGATGGTATGTTCGCCGATGACAGTCGTGGCGGACACATAGCCGCCGGGCCCCGTCTGCCTTTACAAACGATGCCTGTCATGGTGGGGGATAAGAATGATATTCTCTCTCATCTGAAGAAAGTGGAAGGCAAACCGTTGACATTTGCGTTGACCGGAGTCTATCCCGAACGTTATGAGGGCATGATTGTGGAACCGTTTTTCCGTTTATACGAGTGCCGGTATATGGTTTATTGGCCCGTCCTGTCCAAACAGGAGTTGCAGGCAAGGCAGGAACAGTTAGCGAAAGAAGAGAAGGAACGTGCCGCATTGGATGGTATTACTACCGACAAGGTGATTTGTGGGGAACAGCAACCGGAAAGCGACCATTTCATCCGGATGGAGAACTCTCGTATGGGGGATGATGAAGGTGTTCATTGGCGCGAGACAACCGGTTGGTTCAGTTATCGTATGAAGACGAATGGAAAACCTGTCCATAAGGTCCGTATCCTGTTCCGTCCTGAGATTCGTAAGGATGCAAAAGTATGGATAAACGGGCAGGAAGTAGGTAAATTAGCTGACAAACCAGCTTCGGATTTGTCGGTTGGCATAGTTGACGTGCCTGTATCTATGCAATCTGATGATCAGTTGGAAATAAAGATTGGTAGAGGAAATGAGAAAGTGACTCCGCATATTTATGAGGTGCGGTTGGTGACTGAATAAATACATGCTTTAAAGTAATAAAAACGATCATGTCTTATGGGTATGATCGTTTTTTATTTCTTTTTATAAATGAAGTACCTGTTTGCTATCTGTCTTTCCGAAAAGATTCTCTATTTTTGCAGGAAACAAACCGAACAGCTAATGAAACTTATCCATACGGCCGACTGGCATCTGGGCCAGACCTTTTATGAATACGACCGCCGGGAAGAGCATTTCCATTTTCTAGAATGGCTGAAACAGCAGATAAAACAGCATGAAATAGATGTATTGCTGATAGCGGGCGATGTATTCGACAGCCCAAATCCTTCAGCAGAATCTCAACGAGTGTATTATCGTTTTTTAAGAGAAGTCACATCTGAGAACCCTTCTTTACAAATTGTCATCATTGCCGGAAATCATGACTCGGCAGCTCGTCTGGAGGCCCCCAATCCTTTATTGGAGGATATGAATATCATTGTTCGTGGCACGGTGCGGCGCAATGCGGAAGGCGACATAGATCTGCAACACCTCATTGTTCCCCTTTATACAGAAGGAAAAGTGACCGCTTATTGTCTTGCCGTTCCCTATCTGCGTCAGGGTGATTACCCTTCGGCAGAGAATTACTCAAAGGGAGTCCAGCAGCTTTATGAACAGCTTTTCAACAAAGTGAAAGAGAAGGGAATTCCCGTTGTCGCCATGGGACATCTGCAAGCCACAGGCTCGGAAATCTCGGAAGACGACCGATCGGAACGTACTGTTATCGGCGGCTTGGAATGTGTATCCCCCGATGCCTTTAATGAAGCCATTACTTATACCGCATTGGGGCATCTGCATCGCTCCCAACGTGTATCCCATCGGGAGAATGTGCGTTATTCCGGAACTCCTATGCCTATGTCTTTTGCTGAGAAGAATAATGCATCCGGTGTAGTCATGGTAACGATAGATACGGAGGGTACAAATATTGAAAAATTGGAATTCCAGCCATTGGCCGGTTTAGTAAGTATCCCCCCCGAAGCTCGTCCGTTGGAAGAAGTGTTGCAAGTCATTGGTGAATTGCCTGACGGTGATGTCACGTTGCGTTCACCTTATCTGGAAATCAAGATCTTAATGACTGAACCCGAGCCTTCTTATAAATATAAGATTGAGGAGGCCTTGAAAGGGAAAGCAGTCCGTTTGGCACGCATCGCCGCTATGCTTCCACAGAAAAAGGCAAGTGGTATTGCCGCCACTTCCTATGAGGAATTGCAGAGCATCCGTCCGCTGGATATGGCACTGGATGTCTTTAAACGAAAATATGGAGGGACGGAGATGCCCGATACCATGAAACAATTGTTGGAAAGTGTGATCAAGGAGGCCGGAATATGAAAATAGTAGCGATAAGAGGGAAGAATCTAGCCTCATTGGAAGGCGAATTTGTTATTGACTTTACCGTTGAGCCTTTATGTTCGGCAGGTATATTCGCCATTACAGGCAGTACCGGAGCCGGAAAGTCAACCTTGTTGGATGCCTTATGCTTGGCCTTGTTTGATTGTACGCCGCGTATGAACAAGGCGAAAGAGAATAACGTTTCTGTTATGGATGTCGCCGACAGGGGAATTGCTCAAAACGACAGCCGTTCCATCCTTCGTCGGGGTACGGCCGAAGGTTATTCGGAAGTGGACTTTGTAGCTTTGACAGGGGAGGTTTTCCGCTCACGTTGGACGGTGCGACGTTCGCGTGGCAAAGTGGATGGTTCCTTGCAAAAAGTGGAAATGACATTGACTAACCTCACTTCAGGAGTAGAACAGCAAGGAACAAAGACAGAATTATTATCTCACATCAGTAAATTAATCGGGCTTTCTTTTGAACAGTTTAACCGTTCTGTATTGCTGGCTCAAGGTGACTTTGCCACCTTCCTGAAGGCTCGTCAGACTGACAAAGCCGAAATCTTGGAAAAGTTGACCGGAACCGAAATTTACTCACGTATCTCTGCTTCCATCTATGAACGCACCAAGCGGGCGGAAGGTGAATATAAATTATTGCAAGAACGTATCAAAGGCATTGAGTTGTTGACAGAAGAGATCGGAAGAGCGTCGTGTAGGGAAAGAGTGTTCAGAGCCGTGTAGATCT
>ENA-ORLF01000523-ORLF01000523.1-human-gut-metagenome-genome-assembly--contig:-NODE-523-length-13751-cov-5.43509_pt1 | contig 13751 bp, 12 predicted proteins | sample MGYA00243066_ERZ508822 | MGnify/ENA primary metagenome ERZ508822 (study PRJEB26277, sample SAMN04329791) | human gut metagenome | biome: human-associated habitat | host: Homo sapiens | place: USA... | reverse complement strand
ACCAGGCCCCAGATGCCGGGAAACAGGCCCCCGTAAAAAAGAATCAGCGGAATGTAGCCGAGCGTGCTCACCTCATTGATCCACCACAGGGAAATGCCGAAAAACACGACTCCGCACGTCCACCCATACAGGAAATACGCCAGGGCGCCGCGCTTCCCTTCGCGCCGGGGGCCGTACCACAGGGCCGTCAGCAGGGGCAGAAGCGCTATCCAGACGCAGCCGCTCCAGTCCACCGGAATAAAGGAACAGGCCATAAGCGCCCCGGAAAGGGCGGACAGCAGGAAGGCGGCCCACAGGGGGAGGGCGCGCGGGGTGGATTGTGGAACGGCGTGCATCGTGGAATAAGGAAAAAAAACAAAGCCTTTTCAGCGGAAAAGGCGCTCCGGCATTCTTCCTCATGCTGACTCATTCCTGCAACAAAAAAGATTGCAAAATTCAGTCAAATGCGGAAATAGTTAGCCCAGTTCATACAACCCATCCATACATATGGCAGATATAGACGAAAAGACACCATTAAACGTCCCCGGCAAGTTTTACGTGGACAGTTCCTGCATCGACTGCGACCTTTGCCGCGAAACCGCTCCGGAAAACTTTGGCCGCGACGAAGACAATGAAACCGAACTGGAAGCCTGCGTGGAAGCCCTGGAAGGCTGCCCTGTGGAAGCCATCGGCGACGACGGCGAATAACCATCTTCTTGCCACCTTACAGCGCCCGGGCTTGTGAACAGACATGCTCCGGGCGTTTTTCTTTAACCGGCCCTCTTTTTTCCTTCCGCCCTTCCCCGTGATGATTCCGCCCTGGTCAGCCTACGTTCCCGACAGGGACCGTCCCGACCCCCATGCCTCCCCCACCCGGTACGAATACCTTTCCCGGGACGAACAGGAGGTGCGGCAGGCCCTTGCGGACTGGTTCCAGGCCGTTCCGGTGTTCAGTGAAACGCGCAATGTCCACACGGCGGAATCCCTGCTGGGGGCCATCCTCTCCAAACTGCCCCTGGATGAAGAAGGCATGGACCCCGAACTTCTCCGGAAGGGGTGGATGGCCGCGGCGGGACCGTTCCTGGGGAAGCAGGCCTGCCTGATATCCCTGGTCAAGGGCGTGGCGACCGTCCAGGTCATTCAGCCCGCCATGCGCTACCATCTCCAGCAGTGGCAGGGAGCCCTTCTGGGGAAATTGAAGGAACAATTCGGGCAGGACGCCGTCCATTCCATCAACATACGGATAGGCTGAATTGCGCCTTCCCGCCGCTTGCCCGCAAAGGTTGAGATCAGCTTTTCGGGAGAACCATGTCCCTGGCTGGCGGTTGTCTTTTACGCGTTCTTCTCCAATTTCTCTCCTACCGCTCTCAAAATCCATTCCTCGACGGACAACCCTTCCTTGACGGCCTGTCTGGCTATTTCATTCAGGGTTGAATTTTTCATGCGCACGGCAATTTGAGATTCCAGTTCCGAAGGACTGTCCTTGCCCATCAAATGACGCAATGAAGCCTGCACATTCCTGGGAATTCTTTGACGGGCAAACCAGTTGTGAACCACGGTGGTCTGGATTCCGAGAGCCTTGGCAATTTCAGCCCGGCTGATGGAATGCTCATGGAGCCACTGGCCTAACTTTTTGGTATCCACATAGTCCGGTCCAGGCTGGGAATTGCTCGTAAACATGCGTCGGAATTATCAAATAGAACCAAGTTCATAGAAAGAAAGAGCTTGTGCAATTCGCATTTATTATGTTAATAACTCGCATAAGATGATCATTGCGATTAACGATTAGACGCGGGAACAGGCCGTTTCGTTAATAATCGCGTGATCTGATGACTTCAACCCATCCACAACCATGAAGAAAAACATATGTGATATTGAAGTATCCCTGGTAAAAAAATCCTTATTCCAATAGAACCCATGAAAACGCTCTCTTCCTGATGGCCGCATTTATTCCTTTTCATGCGGAAACCGTCCGCGTTCCGGAGCCGGGCTGCGGCCCGTCTTTCCATGCAAACGGTCTTTTGCGGCTTGTCAAGGAACCGGGAACGGCTGCATGAAGTTCACCGCCCAGCTTTCCCCGATACGGAAACGGAGCGGTCTCCATCCCAAAAGCCGGCCGGACCCACGGGCAAAAAAACTGTTGCCCGCCTTGGCCGGATTTGATGAAATAACTTTTACTGTTGAAACGTAACATACCAAATATGAAGCTCACCTTTTCTCTTTCCTTGCTGGCATCGGCTCTGATGCTTGGCTCCCATTCCCACGGAGAGTGGACCTCCCCCCACCCTCTCCAGCAGGAGGAAGCCGCTCCGGCAGCCCTCATCCCCTTCCCGTCCCAGGTGGAATGGAAAACGGGGAAATGCCCCAAAAAGGCTCCCGTCTCCATCAAAAAGAATGCCTCCCTGGCCAAGACCCTGGGCAGGGAGGGCTATGAACTCCAGGTGCGCCCCAACGGCATCCTGATCAAGGCCGCCACGGACACCGGCGTTTTCTATGCCCGCAGGACGCTGGACCAGCTGGGAGTCGGAGGGGACTATCCGTGCTGCGACATCAAGGACAGTCCGGCCTTCGCCATCCGCTGCTTCATGCATGACACCGGACGCAATTTCCGGACCATCGAAACGCTCAAGGCGGACCTCGACGAAATGGCCCGTCTGAAAATGAATGCCTTCCACTGGCACCTGACGGACCATCCCGCCTGGCGCATCCAGTGCAAAAAATATCCCGTGCTGAACGATCCCTCCAAACGGATCAAGGACAGGGACGTCAACGACACCTACTCCTACGACCAGATACGGGACCTGTTCCGCTACGCCAAGAAGCGCCACATCCAGATCATCCCGGAAATAGACATGCCGGGGCACAGCACTTACTTCAAAAACTGCTTCGGCTTCCCGATGCACGACCCCAGGGGCATCAAGATTCTGGAGGAACTGCTGGAAGAATTCTGCAAGGAAATTCCGGCGGAAATGTCCCCCTACCTTCACATCGGCGCGGATGAAATCCACATCCCCAACGCCAAGCAGTTCGCGGACAGGATGGCCGCCAAGGTCAAGTCCCTGGGCCGCCAGCCCATCCAGTGGGCCGGGGTCAATGACCTCCCCGTGTCCGGGGACAGCTATGCCCAGCTGTGGACTGACGAAAATACCAGAAGCGTGCCTGATCCGGCCCGGCAGAAGAACCCCTACTTCGATTCCACGTCCGGCTATGTCAACTCCTTTGATCCCGGCATCCTGGTGCGCAGGGTCTTCTTCCGCCAGCCCTGCGGCGCCGTGAAGGGGGATGACCATTCTCTGGGCGTCATTCAATGCCTGTGGCCCGATGCGCGCGTGGCGGACAAAAAGAACATTCCCATTCAAAGCCCCCAGTGGCCCGCCATGTTCGCCATGGCGGAACGCAGCTGGAAGGGGGTGCCGGAAGACGGCTCCGATCTTGCCGGAAATCTTCCCGAAAAGGACACGGAAGCCTACAAGGCATTCTCCCTGTTTGAAAAACGCATGGAAGCCCTGTCCGAAGGCAGGGACCTGCCCTTCCCCTACTGGAGGGACTCCTTCATGGAATGGAATGTTTCCGGACCCGTTCCGAAAAACAGGCAGGAGGAAGTGAGAAAAGCCCTGCTGTCCGGCAGCAAGCCCGAAGGAGTGGCGCAGGTCCGCGCCCGCGGCGGCAATCTTTACTTCCATACCCGCGCAGGCAGGGAGGGCATGTTCACCAAAACCAAGCCGGGCAACACCGTCTGGGCGGAAACGACCCTTTACGCACCCAGGGCGGGAACCATGTACGCCATGGTCGGCTTTGACGCTCCGGCCCGTTCCACGCGGCGCTGTTCCGGTGTGCCCGCCGCCGGGGAATGGTCCCAGTGCGAAACGAAAATCTGGCTGAACGGCCAGGAAGTGAAAAATCCGCAGACGTACAAGCTGGCCGGCCAGCGGCGCTATGAAAAGCACACATGGACTTCCCCCGCCAATGAAATTCCCTTTGACAATGAGGAATTCTGGTGGGCGCGTCCCCCCGTTCCCTTCCAGGTGAAGGCCGGGGAAAACAAAATCCTGATTGAACAGCCGTACACGGGAAGCTTCCAGTCATGGGGCATCAGCTTCATCCCGGTGAAAAAATCGGGCGACCGGTGGATTGCCGACCCCTCCTATTCCGTGAAAAACAGCTCCAAATAACAATCACCCCATTCCAGACACTCCCATGTTCAGGCATTCCCTGCTTCTTCTGCTGGCAGCCGTCGTCGCGCCCTGGACGCTGGCGGACCAGCGTCCCAACGTTATTCTGATTCTGATGGACGACATGGGCTGGGGGGACCTCCCGGCCTATCAGGACCAGCGCATGAAACAGGGCCTCCCCGCCATGGACAATCCCGGCCTGCGCTCCCTCGCCAGGGAAGGCATGACGCTGGCGCGCCACTACTCCGCCGCTCCGCTGTGCGCCCCCGCACGCTCCTCCCTGTTTACGGGGGTGCACCAGGGCCACGCCAAGGTAGTCCGGGACAGGTCCTTCGACCTGCCCATCGAGGATGCCCCCACGCTCGGCACCGTCATGAAATCTGCCGGTTACAGGACGGCCCTGATCGGCAAATGGGGGATAGCGGGAGGGCGGCAGCACGCAGGCACACCGCAGGATTCCACCGCCTATCCCACCAAAAGGGGTTTTGACTACTACTTCGGCTATCTGGACCACGTGAGCGGCCACCACCATTACCCCAAGGAAGACCCCAACCCCATTTCCCCCACCAAAAAAAGCGGCATCTGGGACGGCGAGAGACTCGTCGCGGCGGATTGCGACAAGGCCTATTCCGTGGACCTGCTGACGGCGCGCGCCAAAAAATGGATCATCGACACGCACCGGGAAAACCCGCAGACACCCTTCTTCCTGGCGCTGACCCACATCGCTCCCCACTCCCAGCTTCAAATCCCCACGGGCCCCTATCCGGAAGGCCGCGGAGTCAAGGGAGGCGTGCAATGGCTGGGGACTCCCCACAAGCTGGTCAATACGGCCGAAGGGAAAATCAACTCCTACATCTACCCGCGCTATGCCGCCAAAAAATGGCCTGTGGAGGAAAAAAGGTACGCCACCATGATCGCGCGCCTGAGCGACTCCTTCGAGGACCTCGTCCAGACCCTCAAGGACCTGGACATTGACAAAAACACCGTCATCATCCTCACCTCGGACAACGGCCCCCATGACGAGGGCGGCCAGAATCCCCAGTTCTTCCGCAATTACGGCCCCTTCGACGGCATCAAGCAGGACGCGTGGGAAGGCGGGTTCCGCGTTCCCACCATCGTCCGCTGGCCGGGACACGTTCCGGCAGGAGTGGTGAACAGCCATCCTTCCCAGTTCCAGGACTGGATGGCCACGCTGGCGGAAATCGGCGGTGTCCGGGCTCCCTTCCGCTGCGACGGCGTTTCCCTGGTGCCCACCCTGCTGAACAAGGGACGGCAGCCGGAAAGCCGCCTGTACATGGAATACAGCGCCAAGGAATCCCAGAGCAAGAAGAAAACCCCCGGCTACAAGGACTTCCTCGCGTCCCGGAGAGGTGCGGTCCGCGGGGACGAACAAATGGTTTACCTGGGCAAGTACAAGGGGGTGCGCACCAACATCCAGAGCCATGCGGACCCGTTTGAAATTTACGACACGGTCAAGGACCCGGCGGAACGCCGCGACCTGAAAGACACGCCGGAAGGCAAAAAAATGCAGCCCGTGATGCACGACATGGTGCTGAGGATGCGGCGCATCTACGATTACACGCATCCGGAGCGCGGCACGTTCGCCCAAAGGCCCTATGATGAAGAGCCCGTTCCGGCGCTCAGGAAAGGGGAGCTCCCCGCCAGGCTGCTTCCCCTGGACGACGGCACCGCCAGGGGCGTGCGCCAAAAGAACGGCACCATCAGGAGGGTGTTCTATCTGAACGTTCCGGAAACCGGAAAATACGTCTTCTTCATGAAAACCCCGGCGGAAAAGAATGCCAGGGCATTTGTCCGGCTGCACGACATGCACCTGCTGGACGCGGATTACCATTACCGGCCCGGAACGGAAGTTTCCTCCTCCATGGGGGAACAGACCACGGAAAACGATCCCACACGCACGGGGCTGAAACCCGTACCGCTGGAAAAAGGCTGGCATCCCTTCATCATTGAGACGGAAGGCTTCTCCGGGCTTCCCCTCTTCTTCTGGCAGAAGGAAGGCGGGGAAAAGCGGGAAATCCCCGCCCAGTCCTTCCGCGTGGCGGGATAAAGCGGGGAATATGTGCCGGGAGCCGGGCGTTGGCCCCCCTGGCTCATTTTCCGCCCGTCATCAGCACAAGCGCGCGCGGAGCGTGCCTCCTGACCAGCAGGTAAACGCCCCGCGCCAGCATGTAAACGACGGGGACCAGGCACCACCATGCCCAGGAAGGCCATGGAGCCGGAAAACACGCCTCCACCCCCGTCAGGGCGATCAGCACGAAAATATGGGAGCAGTACACGAAGAAACTGCCGGAAGCCCACCCGGCCAGGAGCCTTGACATCCCCGGACTGGCGGCCCTCAGCACGATTCCGGAACTCAGGAAGGCCAGGACGGTCAACCCGGAAAAGGAGCCGTCCGGAAGAAGGAACGTATCCGTGCAGCCTGCCCAGATGAGAGCCGTGCAGGACAGCAGAATGGCGGCATGCACGGCCAGGGGAATCTTCTCCCAGCGGTTCAGGCAGCCGGGGGCGGCGGAGGCCAGCATGATGCCGAGCACAAAATCCCCGAACATATAGGGACTGGGCCACGCCAGGGAATCATCCCACCTGTTCAGGAACAGGCAGAACAGGCCGAGTGTGTAAAGCGCCGGGCGGCATTTGACCAGCAGGAACGCCGCCAGGGTGAAAATCATCAAATCCCGCAGGAACCACATGGGCGTCAGCATGGGGCACGCGCCCAGACCGAACACGGAAGCCAGGGAGGCGGGGGAAACGGGCATGCCCGCCAGCAGCCAGTAGGCCGCGCACCAGAACACATAGGGACGCAGCAGGGACATCAGGCGCCCCGCCGTCCAGGTTCCGGCCTCCTGCCCCCGGAGGCGCGCTGCGGAAAAATACCCGGCCAGCAGGAAAAACGTGGCCAGTGCCGGACCGATCAGCCATTGGTTGGGGGGAAACCCTCCCCCCGGAACGTGCTGCATGATGACGCTCAATGTAGCCAGCAGGCGCGCCATCTCCACCCAGGGCAAACGGACCGGGGAAGCGGCGCTGGGCGTGGGGGATGGCGTCATGGCGGCACCATTCTGGCGGAATCATGCCGCAAAAGCACTATTTTTCCTCAGAACCGTGATGAAAAGGCCGCCCGCAGGTCCGTCATGGACGTTGACGCATGTTCTTTCAGTCCCGCCTGAAACGTGGAACCATCCCTCTCCCGGCTCGGCACTGCGGGACTTTCCGGGGAAACGGGCTTTACAAGGTTTTCTGCATATAAACCACGCCGAAGGAGCGGTTTAATTTGTAACCGATGTTCCTGAGTTCTCCGCAAAAGGCAAATCCGTTACTGGCGTGGAATTTCAGGCTTCCCCGGTTTTCGGACGAAATTTCGGCAATGATGTTTTCAATGCCCATTTGCCTGGCGTCCGCTTCCAATCGGTCGAGGCACAGCTTCCCGATGCCCTTCCCCACATGGTCGCGGGCAATGAAAGAGGTGATTTTGGCCGTTTTCCGGAAACTTGCCACAGGGGCATAGGCGCTCAGCCAGCAAAACCCGATGACGTTCCCTGCCGATGCGTCCACCACCGCGTAAGCGGGATATCCGGCCGTCTTTTCCAGCAGCATGGAAAAAGAGGCTTCCGGCAAGGGCGCATCCGCAAAGGCCGCCGTACCATGTTCAATGTAATCATTGAAAATTTCCATGACGGGCCTGGCATTCTCCCTTCCAAGTTTCTCGTATCTTACCTGCATGCTGAAAAATCTTTCCTGTGGAAATATGAGATTAAACAGGCGCAACCATCCGGAACAGCGCGTCCTTTGTCATCCGGTCCCTGTGAAGCAAACGGGAAGCAGCTGCCGCGCACCGGAAACCGGCCTTCAGCGGGCATGGCGTTTGTCGCGCGGGAACCGCGGTTCCACCCAACACGCCTGCCGTCGCCAGGCTTCCCGTCCAGCCTCCATTAAAACGGCCACGGCCATGGGAATCCGGGCGTCCGTCCGTCTTCCCCAAAAAATGGCTGGTTCCTTTCGGAATCAGCCATGGGAAAGGGATCCGGCAAGGGTCTTGTTCATGAATAAAATCCGTTGTCCGGCTCCCGTTCCGGCTTTTTCCGCCTGAAGCGCGGATGGCGGCAGCGGTGAATCTGCGTATCCGCATCGGCTTCTGAAAAATGGCGCGGATTAGCCTCTTCCCGGGCCTCTCTGCGCAGGATTTCCAGAAAATCCTTCAGCGGCAGTTCCATGTCCGCATCGTGGCAGGCCAGCATGGCGGACAGGCGGACCTGCCCATTGTCATAGTCCACGTACATGGCGAACAGCGTGGTCTGGTACAGATGCCACGGTTCCTTTTCCGCACCGTTTTCCAGATGCGTGTTGATGGCTTCCAGAAGCCACGTGAGCGATTGTTCCAGCTCCAGGTTGTCCAGAACGTCCCGTATGAGGGACGTTTCCTGGCCGAAGCCGGTCACGCTTTCCAGTTGTCTTACCCTGTCGATCTTCATGTCTTGAATCTCCTTTCCGGTGTTTCCTTATTTGGCGGGGCGGCGGACGGCTCTACCGCTCCGAGGGATTTAGACACTTTTTTTCAATAGTTTGTTCAATCTGGAAAAAACTTATTCAGTCCGCGGCAGCCTTGCCGATGTAGGGGAGGTCGCGGTACCGGTTGTCCAAGTCCATGCCGAACCCTACCAGAAAGTCGTCGCCCCAGGTAAAGGCTACGTAATCCGCTTCAAAGGGAACCTTCCGGCAGCAGTGCTTGTCCACGGCCACAGCCGTCAATACGCGCTGCACGCCCCTCTTTTTCAATTCTCCGCAAACGCCCGCCAGCGTCCTGCCCGTGTCCAGCACGTCATCCACCACCAGCACGGGGACGCCGGGCCGGAACGCGCCGCAGTCCCCGCGCCACTCCACGGAGCCGGAACTTTCCATGCCGGAATAGCTGGATACCTTGACGGACCTCACTTCCGGGCGGGATTTCAAATGCTCCGCCAGCATGGACGCAAAGGGCACGGCCCCGTCCAGAAGCCGGAGCAGGACATAGGGGCGGTCCCCCATGTCGGCGTCAATGGAGGCGGCCAGTTCCCGCACGCGTGCGGCAATGGCCTGTTCCCCAATCAGCGGCGTAATGGTATAAGTCATGAAACGGAAGCAGGATAGCCTGCCCCGCGCGGAAAATCAATCCCGGAAGGGAACGGAGACGGATGCGGGGACGCCGGGGCATTCTTCCATGATTTTTCCGTAGCCGGAGGCAGGGGGTCCGGTCATTCCATCCGGCTGCGTTATTGCGCCGCTTTCCGGCCTCCGGACCGGACAGGCGGGCCGCCGGGATGCGGGAGGCTGCCCCTTCCCCGGAAGCTCCCGGAAAAACGGCCTTCCCCGCACGGTAAAAGCTCTTGCGTCACAGGGATTTTTCTGCATAATCGCCCGGCAAGAATGACGGAAAAACCCATACAACTTGGCCTGGCCGGGCTGGGTACGGTCGGTTCCGGCGTTTATGAGACGCTGTGCCGCAACCACTCCCTGCTGGAAGCGCGGAGCAAGATCCCGTTCAGGATCAAGCGCATTGCCGTGCGCAACCTGAACAAGCACAGGGAAACCGCCGTTCCGGAAGAATTGCTGACCGACGACTGGCATGAGCTGGTGGGGGACCCGGAAATAGACATCATCATCGAACTGATCGGGGGCACCCGGCAGGCCTATGACCTGGTGACGACGGCCCTCCGCGCGGGCAAGCCCGTGGTGACCGGCAACAAGGCCCTGCTGGCCGAATACGGCGCGGAGATTTTCAAGCTTTCCGCGGAGATGGGCACGCCCATCTACTTTGAGGCTTCCGCCGGGGGGGGCATCCCCATCATCCAGAGCCTCCAGAATTCCCTGATCTGCAACCACATCAATTCCATCGTGGGGATCATCAACGGGACTTCCAACTACATTCTTTCCGCGATGGGAGAACACGGGGCCGACTACGAAGACGCCCTGGTGCAGGCCCAGAAACTGGGATTTGCGGAGGAAGACCCTTCCCTGGACGTCAACGGCTGGGACGCCGCCCACAAGGCCCTCATTCTGGCCACCCTGGCCTACGGCACCACCATCTCCCCGGACAAAATTTACGTCAGCGGCATTGAAAACATCACCAGCCGGGACTTCGAGTTCGCTAAAAAGCTGGGGTACACCATCAAGCTGCTCGTGGTCATCCGCTACCATGAAAACCAGGAGGATGCGCTGGAACTGCGCGTACAGCCCTGCTTCGTCCATGACTGGCACATCCTGGCTTCCGTCAACGGCGTGTTCAACGCCATTTCCGTGAACGGGGACATTGTGGGGGAAACCTTGTTCTACGGCCGCGGAGCGGGCAAGAATCCCACGGCCTCCGCCGTGATCAGCGACGTGATTACGGCCATGCGCGAAAGCCGCTACCCGGAATTCCACACGGGGTTCACCCCTTACGCCAAATCCTGCGGCGTGATGCACATCAACGACACCACGACGCCGTACTACGTGCGCTTCCAGGTGGCGGACCAGCCCGGCGTGATTGCGGAAATAGCCCGCATCCTGGCCACCTTCGGCATCGGCATCTCCGCCACGTCCTCCGCCCCCAGCCACATCGACGAAGACGGCGTGGCGTGGAACGACCTGGTATTCATCCTCCATACCTGCCCGTGGGGCCAGCTCCAGATGGCGCTGGAGGAAATTGCCCAGATTTCCTTCGTGGCGCCGGAAGCCCGCGTGCTGCGCATCGAACACCTTCTTCCTCAATCCTAACCTACATCATCCTGTTACATGGCACTTATCGTTCAAAAATTCGGAGGCTCCTCCGTGGGCACCATTGACCGCATCCGCAATGTGGCGCGCCGCATCCATGAGACCGCCGGAGGCGGCAACCAGGTAGTGGCCGTCGTCTCCGCCATGAGCGGCGTGACGGACAAGCTGATCGGCCTGGCCAGGGAACTGTCCGCCTCCCCCTCCGAACGCGAGCTGGACGTCCTGATGGCTACCGGAGAACAGCAGTCCATCGCCCTGCTCTGCATGGCCCTGCATGAACTGGGAGACAAGGCCGTGTCCTTCACCGGAGCCCAGGCGGGCATCACCACCTTCGGCTCCCACACCCGCGGCCGCATCCACAAGATTGACCCGGAACGGATGAACAAATGCCTGATGGAAGGCAACATCCTCATCTGCGCCGGCTTCCAGGGCGTGACGGAGGAAGGCATGGTCCAGACGCTGGGCCGCGGCGGCTCGGACCTTTCCGCCATCGCCATCGCCGCCGCTTTGAAGGCGGACGTGTGCCAGATTTTTACGGATGTGGACGGCGTGTACACCTGCGACCCCCGCGTGGTGAAGGACGCCGTGAAGATCCAGACCCTTTCCTACGACGAAATGCTGGAAATGGCATCCAGCGGTTCCAAGGTGATGCAGTCGCGCTCCGTGGAATTCGCCAAAAAATTCGGCGTCGTCTTTGAAGTTCGCAACTCCATGAACAATAACCCCGGTACCATCGTGCAAGAAGAAACTCCCTCCATGGAAGCCGTCGTCATCCGCGGCATCTCCATTGACCGCAACCAGGCCCGCCTCACCATCACCGGCATTCCGGACAAAATCGGCTATACGGCCAGGATTCTGGGCGCCCTGGCAGAGGCGGAAATCAATCTGGACATGATCCTGGCCAACACCGCCCATGACGGCTACGTCCGCCAGTCCTTCACCATGCCCGCCAACGAACTGGGCCGCGCCCAGGCCGCGCTCAAGCCCGTGACGGCCGCGCTGGGCCCCGATGTGAAGGTGGAGACGGAAGCCGGACTCGCCAAGCTTTCCCTGGTGGGCATCGGCATGCGTTCCCATTCCGGCGTGGGCGCCACCGCGTTCAAGGCCCTGGCGGACGCCAATATCAAGACCGGCATGATCTCCACGTCGGAAATCAAGATCGCCGTGATGGTGGACGAGTCCGACATCGACGAGGCGGCGCGCGTCGTCCACAAGGCATTCAACCTGGGCGGCCAGAATTAACCAGCCCTCCTTCCCTGTGCCAGGCCCGGTTCGCTTGCGCGGCGAACCGGCCTTTTCTTTCGTGCCGTTTCATCCCTTTTCATCCCGTTCCCTGCGGATTCCCGCATACCTGATGAAGAAAAGAATGGCAGTCAAGGGCGAAATCCGCCGCCAACTGCAACACGGCTTGCGTCTCATGTTGCGGCAGTGGAAGAGAATCAGCAGAGAAAGAAGGAGGAGTTTCCAGCCTGATTTCCGGCGGCCTCGGGCGGCTGACGGACCTTGCACAAGCACCGCCGCGCCATGATGATGCGTTTTAGACAGGCCTGCCGGAAACGCGCAGAAGGAGGGGAGGCGGGAAAGCGGATGACTTCCTCCCCGGTTTATGCGATCATCGGCACAGGAAAGAGATGAATACCGAATTTGTGAACCTGACGGCGGAAAATCTTCCCCACGAGCATTTATGCTGCATTATCCGCAGCAAGAAGTTCCATCCGGGCATTGACGCCAAGCGGCAATGGCTTTCCGGCCGGCTGAAGGAGGGCCATGTCTTTAGAAAGTTGAATGAGAAGGCTACGGTTTTTATTGAATATGCTCCCCTGGAAACCGCCTGGGTTCCCATCATCGGCGACAATTATTATTATCTGTACTGCCTGTGGGTTTCCGGCAGCTGCAAAGGGAAAGGGTACGGGAAGGCGCTGATGGAGTATTGTCTGGCGGATGCCGGAAAAAACGGCAAATCCGGCATTTGCATGCTTGGAGCAACAAAACAGAAAGCCTGGCTTTCCGACCAGTCGTTTGCGAAGAAGTTCGGTTTTGAAGTTGCCGATACCGCCGGCAACGGGTATGAACTGCTGGCGCTTTCCCTGGACGGAACCCTGCCGAGCTTTTCCCAACGAGCTAAAAAACTGGAAATTGAAAGCAGGGAGCTGACCATTTATTACGATATGCAATGCCCGTATGTTTATCAAAATATCGGGATCATCAGGCAGTATTGTGAAACGAACGGGGTTCCCGTGTCTTTCATTCACGTGGATTCCCTGCAAAAAGCCAAGGAATTGCCCTGTGTTTTCAATAACTGGGCCGTGTTTTACAAGGGGAAGTTTGAGACGGTGAATTTGCTGCCGGATGTGGCTGCCTTAAAGAGAATACTGAAAAAGTAGTCCTGGAAAATGAACGTGCGGTTCCGTGTTTTTCCGGCGATTGAGGGATGATGCGGGCTTGCCGGAAACATCGGCCCCGGCCCCTGCTCTCCCGGAATAACGAGCCCGGAAGGGGAATGCGGCAAACATCCGCCATGCCGGAATACGGATTTTCCCGAAGTTCTGCCGCAAGCGGCCGTTTCCTTCCCTTTCCCCTCCATTGACGCCCTCGGACAAGGTTTTTTCATCCGGGAAAGCAGAGGAAGAGGATGAACGGGACGGGCGGGAAAGGCGGCAGAATACGGAAAATGAAACCGCGGCGCTCCGGGAGGGCCGTACCGGACTATCTTCTTCTTGCAGGCCGGGCCGCCGGGGGAGCGGGAGGAGCCGGGGCCTTCCCGCCGGAGAAGGGGGCAAAGCTCCAGTTCACGTTATTCAGGGGCCCTCTGCCGCGCACCTGGAACAGGCCGCGCGCCAGCAGGAAGAC
>ENA-ORLF01000506-ORLF01000506.1-human-gut-metagenome-genome-assembly--contig:-NODE-506-length-13953-cov-4.69283_pt1 | contig 13953 bp, 9 predicted proteins | sample MGYA00243066_ERZ508822 | MGnify/ENA primary metagenome ERZ508822 (study PRJEB26277, sample SAMN04329791) | human gut metagenome | biome: human-associated habitat | host: Homo sapiens | place: USA... | reverse complement strand
CGCTCGTTTATAGCGGTTTTTAGTCGTTTTCTATTTGTTTCATTTACTCTTTGGCGCTATTATCTCCACTGTTTCCGAGTGTTCCGGAGCCGTATGTGGTAATCTATGTGGTCAAAAACGCTTCCCGCTCGGTTTCCGGTGAATGTTCACCGATGCCGGATGGGAAGCGTTTTGTGTTGCTGTTGGCTGCATTGTAACTCTGAGGCGGGCGTTATGCAAGTGGTTTCTGCGAGGGTGGCAGCTCAGCAACTGCGGCGCTATAGACAAAGAATAGCATCACGCCTTCGCTCTCTAAAGGTGAAACTCGCTTTCCCTCAATAACTATCGCATTCCCGTAATTTGAAGGTCATTTTAAGGGAAAGTATATTGAAATACGAAAATGCACTTGTCCATATGAGCGTCGCTGTTTGCAATCGACTTACCCGAAGAAATACTGCTTTATATCTGAGACACCGCCATCCTTATCGCAGAACCACTCGTAATCAGAGTGGCAATTTTGGCAGTGGGCAATTACATCAAATCCGCCGGGTGAATGCTGGTTGTCGGTAATGCTCATGACCTCCAAGGGCTTCCCGCAGGCTGGGCACAGTCTGATTTTTCTTGCCTTACGAGTGGCACGCTCTCTCTGCTCAGTCTCAAGTGCACCTAAAAGGCCATGCCAAAGATTCGGATTCGGCTCGTGTTCTGCGTAATCTTCAAGATGCCGCCTAATCTCATCGGCAACCAGTACGAGAAACTTATCATCCAGAAGCTGAATGTGACGCTTGATATAATCAGCGACTACCATGGGCATACAAGTATTCCTGCCCATCGCATACCGCATTGCCGACAGCAGAATCAAGCGAAAGTCAGAGTCGCAGATCGGTGCGAGCAGGTCTTGAGGGAACAGCAGAAACTCCTTACCATTATTCATGCATACGCGCAGCGGTCGTTGCTCCTCCGTTACCAGATTCAATAGGCTGTTGGCTTGATCCTTCAGTTCATCAATAGTGATTGATTCGTAGTTCTGAAACGGGCTTGCTTCATAATTCATCATTTGACCTCCAATCAGTTTGTCCTCGCGATGAGGTGTTGGCATTGTAGCTCTGACTGCTCGGAGGTTCAACTGTTTCTTTGGAGGCCCGAAAAGAAATTTAATAGAGCCGGAATTCGTGCGGATTTATCATTTTCTTGCTTTTCCTGCCCAAATGTGCTATCATTATAAACAACGCTGTCAAGTGTTGGAATAGGCCTTGGCAGTATGGCTGCAATAGACCGAATGCTCTGCCAAGCGGCAGAGCATTTTTTGTATATCGGTACGGAGGAGATATTTATGTCTGTGAGTTATAAAAAACTCTGGAAGCTGCTCATCGATAAGGACATGAAGAAGAAAGACCTATGTGAAAAGGCGGGTATCAGCCCAGCATCCGTCACCAAGATGGGGCGGAACGGACATGTTACCACGGAGATACTCGTGAAGATTTGCGCTGCGCTGGATTGTAGAATCGAGGATATTGTGGAGATCGTGCCGGATAAAAAGTAATCTTTGGCGCTTGCTGGTGATATTGGAACTAAATCATTACAAAGCTCTAATTATTGAGGTGGGTAAATGCAAATCATCGATAATATCAATCATATCGTCAAGAACGACCTGCAAGAAAGCATTCGGACAGGGAGTAAACTATCTATCGCTGCGGCATGCTTTTCGATTTATGCATACCAAGAGTTGAAGAAGCAGCTTGAAAGCATCGATGAGCTGCGTTTCATTTTTACCTCCCCAACTTTTGTAACTGAAAAAACACCTAAAGCACAGCGGGAATTCTACATTCCCCGCATTTCAAGAGAACGTAGTTTATATGGCACAGAGTTTGAAGTAAAACTCCGCAATGAGCTGACACAAAAGGCGGTTGCAAAAGAATGCGCAGACTGGATCAGGCGCAAAGCCATTTTTAAGTCGAATGTCACGCAGGAGCAGATGATTGGACTTATGACGGTCGATGAGAGTACCTATAGGCCGATAAAGGGTTTTACTATAGTTGACGTCGGCTGTGAGCGCGGCAACAACGCTTATTATCCGGTACAGAAAACCGAAAGCTATGAGAATGCCAATTATTTTCTCAAACTTTTTGAACAACTTTGGAATGATAAAAATAGACTACAAGAAGTTACAGACGTTGTGATTGAAAACATTTCTGCTGCATACCGCGAAAACGCACCTGAATACATCTATTTTGTTGCGCTTTATAATATTTTCAACGAATTTCTTGATGATATATCTGAAGACGAATTGCCTAACGAGGCAACGGGTTTTAAGGAAAGTAAAATCTGGGGGATGCTTTATAACTTCCAGCGCGACGCAGTTCTTGCCATCATCAGCAAACTTGAGAAATTCAACGGCTGTATTCTGGCAGACAGCGTTGGTCTCGGCAAGACATTTACTGCGCTTGCAGTGATCAAGTATTATGAGAACCGCAACAAATCTGTGCTTGTCCTTTGCCCGAAAAAGCTCTCTGAGAATTGGAATACATACAAGGGCAACTATATCAACAATCCTATTGCAGCAGACCGATTGAGATACGATGTTCTCTATCATACGGACCTTTCCCGTGAACATGGACAATCGAACGGGATTGACCTTGACCGCCTGAATTGGGGCAACTATGACCTTGTTGTCATTGATGAGAGCCACAACTTTCGCAACGGCGGTGAGGTGTCCGGCGAGGATGCAAAGGAAAACCGTTATCTGAAATTACTTAATAAAGTCGTTCGTGCCGGTGTGAAAACGAAGGTGCTGATGCTTTCAGCAACGCCGGTCAACAACAAGTTTATCGACCTCAAAAATCAGCTTGCACTCGCCTATGAGGGTGATGCCTCGCAGATGAGCAAAAAACTCGACACGACCAAAAGTATTGATGAAATTTTCCGTCAGGCACAGAAGGCTTTCAACGCATGGAGCAAGCTCCCTGCCGAAGAACGCACGACGGACGAACTTCTTCGGACTCTGGATTTTGATTTTTTTGAACTGCTGGATAGTGTAACGATTGCACGATCAAGAAAGCACATCGAAAAGTACTACAACACTTCTGACATCGGCAAATTTCCGGAGCGTCTGCCGCCGATTTCACTGCGACCCTGCTTGACCGATTTGAATGATGCGATCAACTATAACGATATTTACAATCTGCTTATGTCGTTGAGCCTGACGATCTATACGCCGTCGAATTATATCATGCCGTCGAAACTGGCAAAGTACATCGACATGACGCACCACAAGGGAAACAGCCTGACCCAGCAAGGACGTGAAGAAGGCATTCGCCGCCTTATGAGCATCAACCTTCTCAAACGTCTGGAAAGCTCAGTTGCTTCTTTCCGTCTGACGATTGAACGCATAAAAAAGTTGATCGACGATACGATTGGGACGATCAAAAATTATCAGTCTGGGGACTGTGTCCTGAATCTGACAGAGATTTCCGGCACAGAAGATTTTGATTACGACGATCAGAACACCGACTTTTTCTCTGTCAGCAAAAAGGTCAAAATTGACCTCGCTGATATGGACTATGTTTCATGGATGCGCGAGCTGGAAAAGGACGCGGAGAATCTGGAACTCCTGTCGCTTATGATTGCCGACATCACGCCGGAGCATGACACGAAACTGCAAACATTGTTCGGTTTGATTCGGAAGAAAATCGAGCATCCGATCAATCCCGGCAATAAGAAGATCATTATTTTCACGGCGTTCTCTGATACCGCAGACTATCTCTTTGCGAATGTCAGTAAATTTGCAAAAGAGAATTTCGGGCTGGAAACAGCAGAGATCACAGGCACGGTTGATGGAAAGACAACCATACCAAAGCTCCGGGCGGACCTCAACACGGTTCTAACCTGTTTTTCACCTGTTTCCAAAGGAAAGTCAGTACTTCTGCCTGGTAGTACCGATGAACTCGATATTCTGATTGCGACCGACTGTATTTCCGAAGGTCAGAACTTGCAGGATTGCGACTACCTCATCAACTATGACATTCATTGGAACCCTGTGCGCATTATCCAGCGGTTCGGACGAATTGACCGTATCGGAAGCAGAAACGACCATATCCAGCTCGTAAACTTCTGGCCGGATATGGACCTCGACGAGTATATCAACCTGAAAAGCCGCGTAGAAACCCGCATGAAGATCTCAGTCATGACCTCTACCGGCGACGATGACCTGATCAATGCCGAGGAAAAGGGCGATCTTGAATACCGCCGCGCACAGCTCAAGCGGCTGCAAGAGGAAGTCGTAGACATTGAAGACATGACCAACGGCATTTCCATCATGGATTTGGGACTTAACGAGTTCCGGCTTGATCTGCTCGAATACATGAAGCAGCATGAGGACATTGAAACCGCACCGAAGGGTCTGCACACCGTTGTCGGGCAGACGGAGGATTCTCCTGCCGGTGTGATTTTCGTCCTCAAAAATATCAATGACAGCGTGAACATTGACAACCGGAACCGCATTCACCCCTTCTACATGGTTTACATCAGCGAAGAGGGCGAAATTGTCTGCGATTACCTGAACCCGAAGAAATTGCTTGACACGATGCGTCTGCTCTGCCGTGGCAAGGGCGAGCCTTGTGCGGAACTTTGCAAGCGATTCAATGCGGAAACTGATGATGGACGCAAAATGGGTGAAATTTCTGAGCTGCTGAGTGAGGCAATCAATTCCATCATTGACGCGAAAGAAGAAAATGATATTGATAGCCTGTTCAAGAGCGGCGGCACATCTGCGCTGCTCAGTGCGGTTTCGGGGTTGGATGATTTTGAGCTGATTTGCTTCTTGGTCGTGAAATAAGGAGGAATTGCGATGCTTGGATTTCCTGCATCTACGGAGTTTGGCAAAAGAATACCGAAGCAGAAGTTCTATGAGAACCTTGATGTTTCTCCTGCCTTACACCGTATGTTTGTTGATCAGATCAAGCTGGTCTACTGGCGAAATAAGCTGGCAGCGTCTACGCTGAATATCGCTGTGAGCGAAGCAGTCACCGAGATTGAGGTGTTCGAGGTGCGGCTGAACGAGCCGCAGCTTGATGAAGCTGTGCTAAAACAAATCGACAAGGAAATCCCGTATCACATCCTCTTTATTCTGACCTTTGATGGAAAGGCTCAAGCGTGGATCGGCTATAAAGAGGCTGCCGCATCCGGCAGCAGCGCCTTCAAGGTCAGCCGCTATTATCATACCGACTGGATGCCGGAAGATGCGCTGCATCTAAGCATCGACGGCTTGAATATGGATGCCGTCTATGAAAGCCTTGTCCGCCAGATCGCCGGGGACAAGCTGCAAGCGGATTCCGGCGAGAGCCTGAAAGAATCTGTCGAACGTGATGAAAAGAAGCGGCAGCTTGAAAAGCAGATCGCCGCACTGGAAAGCAAAATGCGGCGAGAGAAGCAGCTCAACAGGCAGATGGAAATGAATGCGGAGCTTAAAAAACTCCGAATCGAAGTGAAGCAGATGACATGACAAGGAGGTTGTAGTGTGCCAAGCGCAAATACGAAGAGAATAGAAGAATCTGCAACTACAGCCCTGAAAGCTGCATTGTTAAGATGTCCGATACTTGAGTCATACATCGACTCGAATGATAAAACACCTTCATGGGATGGGACAGTATTCGTATATAAATCTGAGAAGACGAAAAAAGAAAACCTCGCTGGACGTGTTCCAATCCAGATTAAAGGGACAGAGAAGGTTATTGTTTCTGATACCGCATCTTTTTCGTGTAGTGTCGCAGATTTGAATAATTATTATAATGATGGGGGCTGTATTTTTTTCCTTATAAGTGTCGATTTAAGTTCGGGCAATTCAAAAATATTCTATAAAACTCTGCTTGTTGTTGATCTTGACAAGATAATCAAGGGCGCTGGAAAACAAAAGACCAGCACAATTCACTTGAATCTTTTTCCTGCTGAGGCAAATGAGATTTCCAGCATTTTTATGGAGTTTACAGACAATGTGCATAAGCAAATAGGCTTCATCGGGAAAGACATTCCTACTTTTGAATCATTGGAAGCAAAGGGTGCGGAGATTACTTCCTTAACTTTTACCGCATCGGGCATTGGATTAACTTTGGATGAGATCCCCAAGTTTCTGTCCACACATGACTTTTATCTGTATGCAAAGGTCAAAGGCTTGGATGTGGATGTCCCCATTGATAAGGTTACAAATGCAATTATATCAAAGCCTGTGGACGGAGAAGTGCGGGTAAGAGATCGATGCTTCTTTCCTGCCTATCGGGTGGTGTATGAAAACGGAAATCCCCTCATTCGTATTGGCAAAGGGATTAGTGTTGCCTTAAAAACAGATGAAAACCGTATTACAGTACATACAGACAGACCGAATACTCTGTCCGATTTTATCATTGAAGCGGAGTTCTTTATAGAACTGGTTGAACAAGGAGAATTAACACTGAATGGAGTGACTATCCCGCTTAATGGTGCATCGTTGTCAGATTTGCAAGAGAGAAAGAAAACACTTGAATACTGCAAAGATATAAAGAAGATGCTGGATTATTTAGGAGTAACCGAAGAACTTCTCCTAAATGATTTGTCTGAAAAAGATGAGAAGAATCTAAGGAACTTCACAGGAGCGGTGCTATACAACCGGAAAATAGGGTTCCCCAATATGGAACAGGATCAGTTCTATGGTGCATTCCAAATCGCAAATCTTGTGATTTGGATTTGGGCGGATAGGCAATCAGACGGTATGTATAGCATAGATAGTTTCTTCAAATTGCATCAGATTGCACTTTTCACAGATGACGATGTTGATTTGAAAAAGCCTATTCAGACATCGCAATTTGTACTATTTGATAAAAAAGGGCTGGTTCATGTCTCTAATATGGACTATGAAATGGTTTACTCAGACATATCCCAGACACCCCCTTCTCCTGAGTACTGCACGAAGGTTAACTTTTTAGTCCTTGATATGATAGGTGCATACGATGAGCAGACAAAGCACGATGAGAAGCTACTTAACTTGGCAGAAAGGATATGTGACTGGTTGAAAAGTATCGAGTCCATGATTGACCCGGAGGTTCTACTTCTCAATAAGCTCCAAATTACTAAGCGTCGCAGAACACTTTCTACGAGCGAGATTATTGAACTTGCCAAGCTCACAGAAAACAGTTATCCACCAGCAACAAGATGTGGAGCATACTTGCTCATGGACGCTGATGCAGAGGCACAAAAGTGCTTCGACGAGCTTCCGCTCATAGCACAAGAAGAATTTTTGAAATATCCGATTTGTCACTTTGGCAAACTCACAATGAAGGAGGATAAACTGAATGGATAAACTACGCATGGAATCGCTGGATATGACGGCACAGAACATAGAACGCATTGCTGCCCTGTTTCCCAACTGCATCACGGAGATGCTGGATGAGGAACACAGCACGCCGGAGAAGAAGGTGTACAAGCGGGCGGTCAATTTTGAACTCCTGAAACAGATGCTTTCGCCGGACGTGGTGGACGGCGATGAGGCATACGAGTTTACATGGGTCGGCAAGAAGGCGGCAATCGTGGAAGCCAACAAGCCGATCCGTAAGACGCTGCGCCCCTGTGTGGCGGAGAGCAAGGACTGGGACACCACCGAAAACCTCTACATCGAGGGCGACAATCTGGAAGTCCTCAAGCTCTTGCAGGAAAGCTATCTCGGCAAGGTCAAGATGATCTACATTGACCCGCCGTACAACACCGGCAACGACTTCATCTACGCCGACGATTTTATGCGCTCGCAGGAAGAAGAAAACGAGCAGATGGGAATGTACGACGAGGACGAAAACCGCCTGTTCAAGAATACCGACACCAATGGACGGTTTCATTCCGACTGGTGCAGCATGATTTATTCTCGGCTGATGCTGGCGAGAGGTTTGCTGGCAGAAACGGGATTGATTTTTGTTAGCATTGATGATTGCGAGTTAACCAATATGCGCCGCATTTGCGATGAAGTATTTGGAGAAACCAATTTCGTAGATACAATAATATGGAAAAAGCGATATGGCGGGGGCGCGAAAGAAAAATGGCTTGTTTCATTACAGGAGTATGTTTTAGTTTATTGTAAAAATGCAGCACTGCTTGGGGAACTTTATGTACCGCTCACAAAAGATAGCATCGAACGATATTATCAGAAAAAAGATGAAAACTACGCAACGCGCGGCGGCTACCGTACCCATCCTCTTGAAGCTACAAAATCAATGGATGCGCGTGCAAACTTGGTCTATCCTATCCCGGCACCAGACGGAAGTGAGATATGGCCCAAACGGCAGTGGCTTTGGTCGAAGGATAGAGCTTATGAAGCTTTGGTCAAAGGTGAACTTGAAATTTATCAAGGTAATGATGGCTCTTGGCAAGTAGCTACCAAGCAATATTTGCGGGATGCTGATGGTACTGAGCGGCTTGGCAAGATGTTTTCAATAATCGAGAACATCTATACACAGCATGGAACTAATGAAATGATTTCGCTTATGGGAAATGCAAAAATTTTCCCATTTCCTAAACCATCATCGTTTGTGAAGCAACTGTTACCTCTTGCATCAGATAAGGACTCAATTGTCCTCGACTTTTTCTCCGGTTCCGCTACCACCGCTCACGCTGTCATGCAACTCAACGCCGAGGACGGCGGACACCGCAAATTCATCATGGTACAGCTTCCCGAGCCATGTGACGAAGCAAGCGAAGCCTGCAAAGCTGGCTACAAAAACATCTGCGAAATCGGCAAAGAGCGCATCCGCCGCGCCGGGGATAAAATCAAGTCAGAAAGCCCCATGACCACGCAAGACCTCGACATCGGTTTCCGCGTTCTCAAGCTGGACGATACCAACATGAAAGACGTCTACTATGCGCCGGATGACTACGATCAGGGGATGCTTGCCGGTCTGGAATCCAACATCAAGGATGACCGCACCGACCTCGACCTGCTGTTCGGCTGCCTGATTGACTGGGGTTTGCCGCTGTCCCTGCCGTACAAGTCCGAGCAAATCGACGGCTGCACCGTCCACACCTACAACGACGGCGATTTGATCGCCTGTTTTGACACGAACATTCCCGAAAGCGTGGTCAAGGAGATCGCACAGCGCAAGCCGCTCCGTGCTGTCTTCCGCGATTCTGGCTTTGCATCCAGCCCGGAGAAGATCAACGTGTTCGAGATTTTCAAGCTCTATATGCCGGAAGATGCAAACGATATTTCCAAGCGCGTGAGGGTGATCTGAGGAGGTGCGGAAATGGATAATAACAGCTTAATACCAAAGACTCCGGATGCTCTTGCAGTCAACTTGAATGCTTTGTGCCGCAACTCCATTGAACTGATTCAGCACGCTCGAAAATTTGCAGTCAATCAGGTCAACCTCGTTCAGCTTATGACGTACTATGCGCTGGGCTATTGGATCGTGGAAGAGCAACAGTCTGGGAAAGACCGCGCCGGATACGGCAAAAAGGTCATTCAGACACTCTCCGATGCGCTGAATACAGAGTTCGGCAAGGGATTTTCGGTCGATACTCTTGAAAACGCAAGAAAATTTTACCTGAGCTATCAGGATCGAATTTCCGAAGCAGTGTTTCGGAAATTTGTTGAGGAAAAATCCGACACGCTGTTTCGGATTTCGGACGAGCCTGCTCCGTTTACACTTTCATGGTCGCATTATCTGCAACTCATGCGAATCAAAAATCCGGATGAACGCAGCTTTTACGAAATTGAAGCGACAAAATCTGCATGGAGCTTGCGGACGTTGCAACGGCAATACAATTCGAGCCTGTACGAGCGGCTGGCACTCAGCCGGAACAAGGGCGAAGTCATGCGTCTTGCGCGTGAAGGCAACGTGATTGAAAAGCCTACGGATATTGTCAAGCAGCCGACTGTTCTTGAATTTTTAGGGCTTGAAGAACAGGCGAAGTATTCCGAAACAGACCTTGAATCCGCAATTATTGACAAGCTGCAAAAGTTTTTGCTTGAATTGGGCAAGGGCTATCTCTTTGAAGCGCGTCAGAAGCGATTCACCTACGACGAGGAAAACTTCTATGTTGACCTTGTTTTCTATAACCGTCTGCTCCGTTGCTATGTGCTGATCGATCTGAAAATCGACAAGCTCACCCATCAGGACTTGGGACAGATGCAGATGTATGTCAACTACTATGACCGCTGCCAGAAGCTCCCTGACGAGAATCCGACTATCGGCATTTTGCTCTGCAAGGAAAAGAATGACGCAGTAGTTCAGATGACCTTACCTGAGAACAGCAATATCTTTGCATCAGAGTACAGCCTGTATCTGCCGGACAAGAAAACGCTGCAAAAGAAACTGCAAGAGTGGATCGATGAGGAAACCGGAGGTGAAGACGATTGAAGCTGCAATTCAAACATCAAAAATTTCAGGCGGATGCGGCAAAAGCGGTCGTTGACGTCTTTGCCGGACAGCCGTACCTCACGCCTACCTACATGATGGACAGGGGCTACGGTCAGCAGACCATGACGGATGATACGGATTTTACCGGTTGGCGGAATGAACGTATTGTGCCGGAGCTTTCCGACAAGCTGATTTTAGAGCATCTGCAAAAGGTACAACGCACCAATCAGATCAAACCGTCGGACAAGCTGGAAGGTCGCTACAACCTGACGATTGAAATGGAAACCGGCGTCGGTAAGACTTATACCTACATCAAGACCATGTATGAGCTGAACAAGCACTACGGCTGGAGCAAGTTCATCGTGGTCGTGCCGAGCATTGCCATCCGCGAGGGCGTTTATAAGTCCTTTCAGGTGACGCAGGAGCATTTTGCGGAGGAATACGGCAAGAAGATCCGGTTCTTCATCTACAACTCTGCCCAGCTTACGGAAATTGACCGCTTTGCATCGGACAGCGCCATAAACGTTATGATCATCAACTCTCAGGCATTCAACGCCAGGGGTAAGGATGCACGACGTATTTACATGAAGCTGGACGAGTTCCGTTCCCGTCGCCCAATCGACATTATCGCAAAGACAAACCCGATTCTGATTATCGACGAGCCGCAGTCGGTCGAGGGCAAGCAGACAAAGGAACGCCTGAAAGAGTTTCATCCGCTGCTGACGCTGCGCTACTCCGCCACTCATAAGGCGGACAGCATTTATAACATGGTTTATCGCCTCGATGCAATGGAGGCATACAACAAGCGGCTGATCAAAAAGATCGCCGTTAAGGGCATCACGGAGTCCGGCAGCACAGCAACCGAGGGCTTTGTCTATCTGGAAAGCATCAATCTTTCCAAAGCTGACCCGACGGCAACCATCCAGTTTGATTACAAGGGCGCGTCCGGCATTCGCAATAAAACAGCGACGGTCGGAATCGGTTATAATCTTTACGACAATTCCGGTAATCTGGACGAGTACAAAGTCGGCTTTGTGGTCAAGTCCATTGATGGACGGGATAACTCCGTGGAGTTCCTGAACGGCGTTAAAATCTTTGCCGGAGATGTGATCGGCAAGGTCAGTGAAGACCAGCTTCGCCGCATTCAGATCCGCGAAACGATTCTCTCTCACTTGGAGAGGGAGCGTCAGCTTTTCCATAAGGGCATCAAAGTCCTGTCCCTGTTCTTCATCGACGAGGTTGCGAAGTACAAGCAGTACGACGAGGCTGGGCATCCGTTCAACGGCATCTATGCGGATATGTTCGAGGAAGAGTACAACGACATTCTCAGCTCCATGCAGCGGGAAATCGGAGACGAGGACTACATTCGGTATCTGGACGCGATTTCTGCCCATGACACCCATGCCGGTTACTTCTCCGTTGACAAAAAGGGCAAGATGACTGACAGCAAGCTCTCTGACAAAAAGGAAGGCACCTCCGACGATATTGACGCCTATGACCTAATCATGAAGAACAAGGAGCTGCTTCTGGATCGTGATCCGAAAAAGTCCCCAGTGCGGTTCATTTTCTCACACTCCGCACTGCGTGAAGGCTGGGATAACCCGAACGTGTTCCAAATTTGCACGCTGAAACAGAGCAGCAGCGAGGTTCGCAAGCGCCAGGAAGTCGGTCGTGGATTGCGCCTCTGTGTCAATCAGGACGGCGAGCGTATGGATGCCAACGTTCTCGGCAATGATGTTCATTCTATCAATGTACTGACCGTTATTGCCAGCGAGAGCTATGATAGCTTTGCAAAAGGCTTGCAAAGTGAGCTTGCTGATGCGGTTACGGGACGCCCCGTGGCTGTTACGGCCGATCTCTTCAAGGACAAGGTCATTGTGGATGCCAGAGGCAACGAACAGATTGTGGATGGCGATACGGCGCAGGCAATTTATTTTGATTTGATTGTCAACGGCTATATCGACAAGAAGGGCGTACTGACCGATAAATATTAGGCGGACAAAGCAAACGGTACGGTTCAGATTGCAGAGGAAGTGGCAGACAGTCGCGATTCTGTGATCAATATTCTTGATTCCGTCTATGACAGCCGCGCTATGCAGCCGGAGAATGCCCGCGACAAGAACGTCGAGCTGCAAGTTGACCCCGACAAACTCGCCATGCCGGAGTTCAAGGCTCTCTGGAAACGCATCAGTCCGAAGTCAGTATATGTGGTTGATTTTGATACCGATGAGCTTGTAAACAAGGCGATAGCCTCTATCAATCGGAATCTTCATGTATCAAAAATCTTCTTCAAAGTTGAAACCGGCGCAATGGAGGAGATTAAGTCAAAGGACTCGCTTCTTGACGGAAGCGCATTCTCGAAGTCAAAGTCATCTACTTATGACAGCAGCAAGCAAATCCGCGCCAACAGCAGCGTGAAGTATGATCTGATTGGCAAGTTGGTCGGGGAGACCGGACTGACGCGAAAAGCAGTCGTTGCAATCTTGACTGGCATTGAGAGAGCTGTTTTCGAGCAGTTCAAGTTCAATCCGGAAGAATTTATCATCAAAGCAGCCGCTCTGATTAATGACGAAAAGGCAACTGCAATTATTCAGCACATCACTTACAATGTGCTGGACGAGCATTACGACACGGACATCTTTACCGAACCGACCATCAAGGGTAAGCTTGGAACGAACGCGATGAAAGCGCAGCGGCATCTATACGACCATATCGTGTATGATTCCACAAACGAACGAGATTTTGCGACCGATCTGGACACGAACGCAGATGTTGCGGTTTATGTGAAGCTGCCGGACAGCTTCTATATCGCAACACCGGTGGGGCATTATAATCCAGACTGGGCGATTGCTTTCTATGAAGGCACTGTCAAGCACATCTACTTTGTTGCTGAGACGAAAGGTTCTATGTCTTCTATGCAGCTCCGGCTCATTGAGGAATCTAAAATTCACTGTGCAAGAGAGCATTTCAAGGCGATCAGCAACGGAAATGTAGTTTATGACGTGGTGGATAGCTACCGGACACTTCTCGAACGAGTAATGAAATAACTCACACCTTGTGAACTGCGAGATAAATTGATGGGGAGATGCCTATGGACGCACGAAAGCGCTTAATCATCATAAAAGGCAAAGACCAGACGGACTCGGTTGCAAGCTTTCAGTTCCATGACGGGAAATGCGAGGTCGTCTATACCAGTGCGCCCAATAAGACATACAGCTTCCAGAGCAGTAATGTGGAGATTCTACCCCTGAAAAAGAAAATCGACCCCGCGCAGGTGATTGTCACCGCAAATGGGCAAACAATCAGCGAAATTGATGAGCTTCTCGACTTCGGCGGATATTATCGTATTGTCCGCAACGGAAAGAAAGATTTATCGTTCCGTAGGAGTGAAGTGCAGTTCCAGCAGAATTGCCTGACAGACGATAAAAATCAAGAGGCATTCCAATATTTCAAAGAGACTGCCGCGGCAATTAGCCTCGAGGTGGAAGGCATCAACATCCTGAGTATGCAGTATGACAAGATCAAGCAGATCAGCGAGGATACTGTGCTGGCAAGCTATCTTGCACCGCAGAAAGAAGTCAAAGCACCCCAGATGCCGGAGGCG
>ENA-ORLF01000479-ORLF01000479.1-human-gut-metagenome-genome-assembly--contig:-NODE-479-length-14453-cov-3.71697_pt1 | contig 14453 bp, 10 predicted proteins | sample MGYA00243066_ERZ508822 | MGnify/ENA primary metagenome ERZ508822 (study PRJEB26277, sample SAMN04329791) | human gut metagenome | biome: human-associated habitat | host: Homo sapiens | place: USA... | reverse complement strand
CTAAGATAAAAGATTTTTGATAGCGGGAATCCGCAAATTTGTTTGTAAACAAATCCAAACCAAAATCATTTGTTACTGCCATCACATCATCCTTGCCCCCATACTCCCAAGTATATTTAGGGATTCCCCACGCCGCGTTCACGTATTTAGTAGAAAGAAAAGCATTTAAACGATTTCCATAGCGTCCATTATCTCCACTATTAGCCGGTGTACCAAAAACGCAAGATAAAATAAATTCACGACTATTTTCATTCGAGTAATCGTCTAATTTGTGTTCAAACATTTTTGCATAATCTGGTTCCAATGCATAATAACCATCTTGATCAATCACATAATTAGCATAATAAATACAAGAATCTAAATCTGCAATACCTTGCCCTTTATACAACATTCCAAGATAAGATTTCTCATTTGTATTATCTATTGTACCATTTTCTTTACGTCCATATTCTGCCGTCCCATATTTACTTCCTTGTGCACGATGCAAATAAAGTTTTGACAAAAAATGAGCTGCTGCACCTTTAGTTGCACGCCCTAAGTTATTAGTCCCTAGTTCCGTTGCTGTTGGTAAATTCTCAAAAGCATATCGTAAATCTGAAATCATCAAGCTATAAAGATTTGCAGATGTTTCACGTCTATAATTGTAATTATTAGGTAATGATATAGTGTGTTCCAATGGTACATATACATCACCAAATAATGTATTTAGCATATAAATACAATATGCACGGTTAAATAACACTTCAGATAAACTTTGAGCCGCATAGACAGCGTCAGATGCAAATTTTCCCTGCGCTTTACCAGAGCGGATGGAATTTATAGCACGATTACAATTATTAATACAGGGATAAAAACCTAATAATTGATTGCTAGTGAACTCACCTGCAAGTCCGTCTGCCATCTGAGCTGTATATTTGCCATTAGATTGCCACATTGAAGCTGAATACAAAGCCATATTAGCATTTTTACATGTCATATTATCTACTGCGGCAAAAAAACAATATGGGCCCTGCTGGTATTGTTTAGTTACACGTAATGCATCATAAGTACCAACTATTAATTGTTCCAAACCTATTTCTGTCTCAAAATAATCCTGAGTAATTGTAGAAACCATTTTCTCTTCCAAAAAACTATCTGTACAAGCAAACAGATTAAAAGCAGTTAAGGATACTGCTATATATTTTACTAAATTCATCTTTTATTCATTAAAATGTTTATTAAAAACCTATTCTTAAACCAATAACATAACTACGTGTCAATATCGTGTTATTAGTCTGACCACCAATAAAACCTGTATCATTATTGTTAGCTGTAGTATTCCAACCTGTTGTATCGTCAGGATTAATACCTGCTTTCACTAGTTCACCACCAAAAATAAACGGATTCAAAACTTGAGTATAAATTTGGAAGTTTGTCACTCCCATTTTGTTTAACCATTTTTCAGGAAAACTGTATGAAAGTGCGATATTACGTATAGCCACCATATTACCTTTTGTAAATCCCATATAATTACTATAATCATTAGTTGTTATACCACCAGTACGTTGTATTGGGAATTTGCCTGAAGGATTTTCAGGACTCCATACATCTTTTTCAACACGACGTCCATAAGTCTGTAATAATCCATAATATGTGCTTCCCATGCGAGCATAAATGAATGAATTCAACTGCCAATTCTTATAAATAAAGGTAGTAGTAAAACCACCGATCCATTTTGGAGAAAACGATCCGATATGCTGTTTGTCATTATCGTCAAACTTGCCATAGCCATTATCTAAATAAGTTACAGTTTCTCTTATATTCTTTCCATTTATATCTCGATATTCAATATCCTTTGTTATTGCACCTTCTGTACCTTGAGGAACCTCAATCAAAGGCTGATCAACTAATTTAGCCATACCTGGAAGCATAGTAATAGAATTTGCTCCATAAATTGCTAATTGTCTTAAATCATCATTAGAATTTTGCCATAAACGATCATACTTATAAACCCAAACATCATTAATAGGTTTACCAATAAACCATTTATTTGCAATGTCGTCAACTTTACCGTTTGCCAATTCCATAATTTCTTCTTTATTAGTAGAGAAAGTAAAATCAGTTTTCCAAGTAAAATCACGTGTTTTAATATTTATCGTTGATAGGGTTAACTCAAAACCTCTATTACGTGTTTTTCCCACATTAGTCAAAATATTCGTATAACCACTCATATACGGGAGAGCCTTATTAAGTAATAAATCAGATGTATTGGCTACATAATACTCAAGACTTCCACTAATGCGATTGTTCAAAAAAACAAAATCCAGACCAATATTAGTAGTGGCTGTCTTCTCCCAACCCAAATCCTTATTAGGTAATACCGAAGCCTTAGCACCAATAGTAACATTAGAGATATTACCCATACCTATATATTTACCGGATCCATTAGTTGTCATTGATCCTGTAGTCTGATAAGGTTTAATAGAAGCATTACCTGTAACACCATACCCCACACGCACTTTTAACTGATCAATCCAGTCTAGACCTTTGAGGAAGTTTTCTTCATTCATCTTCCAAGCTAAAGCGACAGAAGGAAAAAAGTCCCATTTATTGCCAACAGCCAACATAGATGCTCCATCCCAACGTCCCGTAGCAGTCAGTAAATAACGATTCATCAGTGAGTAATTAAAACGAGCCATATAAGAGGCACGGCTTTGAGTACTAAAAGATGACCCAGGAGTATCTCTTGTTAGATCTGAATTTCCTACACTATACCATAAGGCTGTTGGAAAAGTACAGTTGAAAGCACGGACTTCAAGTCCTTCTGAACGAGAATATTCGGCAGATTGCATTAAGGTTAAACCTACCGAATGAATTTTATTAAATGTCTTATTATAATATAACAAATTTTCTAAGGTCCATGAAAGATGCTGGTCATGATCATTATAAGCTGTATTAGCAGCATATGCAGAATGACCTAATGGATTAGAAAAATTGTTCCCATAATAACTTCCATAACGTGAATTACGATACTGGGTACCAAAATTTGTACGCCAAGTAAATCCCTCTAATGGTGACCATATTTTTCCTAAATCAATTTCTCCATAGGAATTAAACATCACACTATAATAACGTGTTTCATTTATAGCTTCAGTAACATCCAACATTGGATTATAATGAGATGGTCCATCACTTACATTCAAAGGAATTCCTTCTTCATCATATGCAGGCGCATAAGGTAATTTATCAAGTGCATAACCGTATGAATCTTTATAACCACTACCTGACCCATTATTTATAATACCATAATTTTTAATAGAATGGCTAGCATTAATACCCATACCTACCTTCAAAAACTTGGCAACCTGTATTTCGCCATTTATTATAGGTGATTCTTGATCCAAATAAGCCAATGACATATAAAGCTTGGACTTCTCTGTACCGGCGGATAATGAAATCTGATGATTGTGTGTAACAGCAGTACGAGTGACATAGTCTGTCCAAGGAGTTGTTGGAATATTTTTAGAATTATAAACAGGCACTTCTGTAGCATATCCTGCCTTAATTTCTTCTGCTGTAGCAGGTCTCATTTTATAAGAACCATCTGCATTGTATTCCCAAGCTTGTTTAAAGTAAGGCTTAAGATATGGATATCTCGAAATTCCTCCAAATAACAAATCCCCATCAGTATTGGGGTCTGGTGCGGTTCCGTATGCCCCTGTATAAGCACCAGCATTAATATATGCTTGACGATTCCAATCTATCAACTCCCCAGAATCCATCCAATCAGTCATTGAATGAATTTTAGAGAAAGTCACTGTTCCATCATAACTAATTGACCCTTTACCAACTTTTCCATTTTTCGTTGTAATTAAAACAACCCCATTTGCTCCACGAGAACCATAAATAGCTGTTGCTGAAGCATCTTTTAATATTTCCATGGATTCAATATCATTAGGATTTATATCATTTATGGAACCAGCCACCATTGGAATACCATCAATTACATAAAGCGGATCATTATCAGCTGTTATGGAACGATTACCGCGAATACGTACTTCACCCACTTCTCCAGGACGGCTGTTAGTTGTAATATCCACACCTGGTGCTTTTCCCTGCATAGCCTGTAATGCATTCTGTACAGGACGTTCTTTTATTTGTTTTTCTGACACTTGTGTTAAGGCCCCTGTAACATCACTTTTTTTCACACTACCATAGCCTATCACTACCACTTCCTCTAACATTTCTGCATCTTCTTGCAATGTTATATTAAAATAATTCTTTCCTTTTACTAAAATATCTTGTGTCTTGTAACCGACAAAACTGATTTGAATAGTTGCGTCATCTGGAATGTTTTGTATACTAAATTTACCATCGAAATCAGTAATAACACCGTTAGGTACTCCTTTTACCACGACACTGGCTCCTATAACAGGTTCTCCTTGCGTATCCAATACTACTCCTTTTACAACTTTAATTTGAGCTAAAGTTCCAATAGCCCATGCAAAAAAGAAAATAATAAAGAATGATTTCTGAAAGCTTTTTCTCATGGCGAGACATCGCAAGACAATTTTTTTTTTGTTTTTCATACTTTATTTTTATTAATATTAAATTTAAATTCGATCGCAAATTTAATAATAAAATATCTATTCGAAATGTTATATTGTACACAAAGCCTAGAATTTTGTACGTTGTAATAAAAAAATATAAATTCATTTCCACACATATTTGATATTATACAAAGTAGTTGTTTTTTCCATATCTATTGTACGTTTTTACATTTCAAAATCGACAATAAAAGGTATATTTGTAAAATATCTTTCTAATTAAAATTTTAATCAATCAAAAATCAAGTATTATGAATATTCTAAAAAAATGTCAGTGCATATGCTTGCTAGCATTATTGAAAATCCCATGTTATGCACAAGAAAATTATAAAATTTGGTATGATACTCCAGCCCATTACTGGGAAGAGGCAATTCCTATAGGTAATGGGCGTATTGCCGCCATGGTTTTTGGAAATCCTCAGTTAGAGCAATTACAGCTGAACGAAGAAACCATATCAGCCGGTTCACCCTATCAAAACTATAATAAAGAAGGCAAAGGAGCATTAAAGGAAATAAGACGTCTGATTTTTGATGGGCATTATGAAGAGGCCCAAAATATGGCTGAAAAAAAAATATTATCTCCTGTAGGACGAGAAATGCCTTATCAAACAGTTGGAAACCTTAATATCCGTTATAAGAACCATAAACAAATAAAAAAATATTATCGTGAATTAGATTTAACTCGTGCTATAGCTACAACCCGTTATCAAATCAAAGATGTAGAAATTACAGAAGAAACATTTGCATCTTTTACAGACCAATTGATAATCAAACATATCAAATCATCTAAAAAGGGTAGTATTAATTGTGAACTATTTTTTCAAACACCAATGGACGCTCCAAAACGAAGTGCTTGTGGAAAGAAAAAACTACGTTTAGAAGGCATAACAAGCGGTAATAATCATATACCAGGAAAGGTACATTACTGTGCTGATTTATCTGTGAAAAATAGCGATGGAAAAGTCTTTGCGTTAAATGATACTTTAATTAAAGTAGAGAAAGCTACAGAAATATGTTTATATGTTTCTATGGCTACTAACTTTGTCAACTACAAAGATATTTCAGCCAATCCTTATGAACGTAATGAGAAATACCTTAAAAATTCAATGAAGGATTTTGAAAAGGCTAAGATAGAGCACGTGGCAGCTTATAAAAAAATGTTTAATCGAGTTACTTTAGAATTGGGTCACAGTCCTCAAATCAATAAACCAACAAATATACGTTTAAAAGAATTTGAGTCCTCTTATGATCCTCATTTGGTTTCTCTATATTTTCAATTCGGACGTTATCTCTTGATTTCTTCTTCTCAACCTGGATGTCAGCCCGCTAATCTGCAAGGCAAATGGAATGCTAAAGTACGTCCACCATGGAGTAGTAATTATACCACAAATATTAATACTGAAATGAATTATTGGCCAGCTGAAGTTACGAACTTATCAGAATTACATGAACCGTTAATTCAAATTATACAAGATTGGAGCCAAAGTGGACGTGAAACAGCTGATCAAATGTACGGATGTCGCGGTTGGGTTCTTCATCATAATTCCGATTTATGGCGTGTAACAGGGGCAGTAGACCGTGCTTATTGTGGCGTATGGCCAACAGCGGGAGCTTGGATGTGTCAACATTTATGGGATAGGTATTTATTCTCTGGAAATAAAGAGTATCTGAAAAAAATATATCCCATAATGAGAAGCGCATCCAAATTTTTTATTGATTTTTTAGTACAAAATCCTAATACAGGTTATTGGGTTGTTGTCCCTTCCCCGTCTCCTGAAAATTCTCCTAAGAAAATAAAACAGAAAGCTAGTTTATTTTCTGGAAACACCATGGACAACCAATGAATTTTCGACTTATTTTCCTTTACCTGTGAGTCTGCTAAAATCTTATCTCAAGACTCTACCTTATGTGATACCCTAAAAACAATGCGTAATCAATTGCCTCCAATGCAGGTGGGGGAATATGGACAACTTCAAGAGTGGTTTGAAGACTGGGATAGCCCTAATGATCACCACCGTCATGTTTCTCATTTATGGGGACTTTTCCCTGGTTATCAGATCTCACCGTATCGCTCTCCCATACTTCTTGAAGCTGCTCGAAACACATTAATACAGCGTGGTGATCTGTCAACAGGTTGGTCGATGGGATGGAAAGTTTGTTTATGGGCACGTATGCTTGACGGTGATCATGCTTACAAGTTAATAAAAAAACAGTTGACTTTTGTCAGTCCTCAGAATCAGAAAGGTCCAGGAGGAGGTACTTATCCTAATTTATTTGACGCCCATCCTCCTTTTCAAATTGACGGGAACTTTGGTTGTACTGCCGGCATTGCTGAAATGCTGGTACAAAGTCATGATGAAGCAGTGCATCTGTTGCCAGCTTTGCCTTCAAACTTTAAACAGGGAAAAGTGAAAGGCTTACGTATTAGAGGTGGTTTTATACTGGAAGAATTAAACTGGCAGGACGGTAAAATAAAAAAAGCGGTCATTCGCTCAACTATAGGAGGGAATTTGCGTCTTCGTTCATATTGGCAGTTACTACATGACAATAAAGACTTAAAATTAGTAAATGACCATAATCCCAATCCTAATCCTTTATTTCATGTACAAACAATTTCTCGTCCTATGATAAGTGAAAAAGCCAAAATTCAAGGAATAAAATTACGTGAAACTTATTTGTATGATATTGATACCAAAGAGGGAGAAACAATTATCATAACATTAAAGTAAAATATATTATAAAATCAAGAGGTTGAATTCTAAGTCCTCTCCAAACAATATCTATAAAATCTTACCCAAGTTTACGAACATTAACGTATCCTTGGGTAAGTTCGTATATAGACATAACTACTCTTCAGAAGTGTATAGCTACTTCCTAAACCTAAGATGTTTTCGAAGTTAGGAACAATTAATCTGAAGTAGCTGCTTTGAAACGAACTATGGAAGTGAAAAAAATATCTGTATGCTTTGGGCATGATATCGAGGCTTTTGTAAAATATAACGATTTCCACCAGGAACAGAAGAAAAAGTTCAGAAATGATCCCTTCCTGTTTACCAACTTCTATTATAATGAAAAAATGAACGGGATGTACTGCCTAGATAAGGCAAAAGATGAAAAGACCCGCTGATGTAAGACGGACGATGGATAACGGTTTTAAACAGACCATATCAAGATACAGGGCACAGAACAGCAAGGGATGTTCTTTAAGATGTCGGAAATACAAAGGCAGGGGCAGAAAGGATTGTACAGGTGAATCATCGATTGAGAAAAATTAAGGAGTGAGAACGTGAAAAACTTCTCTCACCGCAAGGGTTTAAATATAGGAGCCAGAAACTGCAGGATGTGGAAGCGGTATTTGGAAACCTCAAGAACAACAAACATTTCAAGAGGTTTCATCTTCGTGGACTGAAGAAAGTGGAAATTGGGTTTGGATTGCTGACCATAGCACATAATCTTGCAAAAGTAGCCTTATAGAAGGCTTTCATACTTGAAGAAACTGTCGGATAAAATTCTTAAGGAAAACTTAAATCTGAAATGCAAAAAGAGAGGCCATCTCACTTCATTTTAAGACATTTACATTTGCAGTATTAAATATCACAATAAAATATAAGTGTATATTTGAAAAGAAGAGTTGCAGTGAACTAACTTTAACACTAGTCTTAAATGACTATAGGCTGAATCAGACTGCAACTCTCTTAATAGGAGAACCTAGCCAGTTAGAATTGTAGGCTCACGACCTAATAAATGTATTAGCTGTTTCTCCTTCATGTTTAATACTGTAAATACGAAGTTATGAATTATTCTCATTTTGTAGGTCTTGATGTAGGAAAAAAAACTTTCGATGCATCATTAATGTCTGCGGACGAAAAAGAGTTGTCTCAGAAGTCTTTTGATAACATTCCAGAAGGGATCCAATCTTTATTGGATTGGATAGCTGGTTATCATCTCTCTTTATCCAAACTCTTATTCTGTGCTGAAAACATGGGAAGTTATGTCACAGAGTTATCAGTTTCCAGTGTTTCCATGGGATTTTCCCTGGCTTTGGTTTGCTCGTTGACCATCAAGAAGTCCATAGGCTTGCAACGAGGCAAAAATGACCGCATTGACGCCAAAAGAATAGCGAACTATCGAACTATGCGGTATTACACTATCGAAAACTGGAGTTATACAAATTACCTGACAAAGACTTGGTGAGACTACAAGGATGGATTATTATACGTGACAATTTGGTCAAGCAAAAAGTATCAAGCATAAAGTTATTGGCAACATTCTCCCAGATGGCTAAGTTGGCTAATGTGACAGAAGCCATTTTTTTTTTGGAAGAGCAGCTCAAGTCGATAAAAGAAAAGATCCTGGAGGTGGAAGAGGATATGGAGCAACTAATAGCCGTCAGTACATCGCTTTACACAAACTACTTGCTATTAAGAAGTATAAAAGGAATAGGAATTATCAATGCTATTGTATTACTGTATGTTACTGACAATTTTCAAAGATTTGACAACCCGAGGAAATTTGCCTGCTATTGTGGGGTTGCCCCATTTGAACATACTTCAGGTATTTCCATATGGGGAAAAACGCAGACTTCTTCATTGGCTAACAAAGAAGTAAAAGTATACCTTACCTGGGCAGCTATTACTGCCATCTCTTAGGATCCGAAGATGAAAGCATATTATAAAAGGAAAATAGCGGAGGGGAAACATAAATCATCTGTAATCAATGCTGTAAGAGCTAAAATCATAGCAAGGTCTTTTGCTGTGATACGAAGGCAGACTCCATTTGTAACATTAGCCGTATAATAAAAAGGTCCAAATATGCGCAGTTACGTAGATTGTATGCAGTATCTCCTTGATCTGCTCGTGGCTCTATCTTATCCCAGTATTTATCAAGGTGTTGTTTTATTGCAGGGTAGTCTTCGATATGAATACGTTCAAGGTCACCTTTAATCCCGTTATGGGTATTTATTATCCATAAATTAGCCCATTCATACCCATATCTACATACATCCCTGCCACGAAGAATCGGTCGTATAAGTTCAGCCGTTCTGACACGTTCATCCTCATCAATGCAATTTGCAAGAATTTCATCGCGTTTTTCTGATGTAATGATAAACGCATCGTTACATCCGGTTAAAACACCTCTATATATTTCTACATCCCATTCTTTAAGAGGCACTCCAACGGATTCAACCTTACATTTAATTCTTTGCTCAGTATCACTTAGTATTGTCCAAGACTCTTTACTAAATGATGATTTTTGAAGATGTGTCTCAACATAATCGCTCCTATTTTTCCAGCAAAAAAGTATTAATAAAACGGCATAACGTATTCCTGTCCACTTTACAAATCTTAGCTATTTTTCGCCGTGATATACCTTCTTTCAAAAGTTCGGCAATTAAATTCTTTTTCGGATATAGTTTGTACTTGGACTCATCTGTTTTTCTACCCACCGGGCGACCCAAGACAACTCCTTCTGCTTTTTTACGGGCTAACGCCTCTTTCGTTCGCTGACTGATTAAATTTCGTTCAATTTCAGCCGATAAACCGAACGCAAAAGCAAGTACCTTACTTTGAATATCTTCTCCAAGTCGATAGTTATCTTTGATGGTCCAAACACGACATTCCTTTGTCATACAGATATTCAGAATTTCCATAATCATAAAGAGATTCCTACCAAGCCTCGACAATTCACTGCAAATGATAATATCATCTTTACATACTTTGCCAAGTAAACGCCCAAGTTGACGTTTACTGTAGTTCTTTGTACCACTGATAGTTTCTTCTATCCAATCGTTAATTACTATATTCTGTTTTTCGCAGAAATTATTTATCTCAAACCGTTGGTTTTCAACGGTCTGTTTGTCACTACTGACACGAATGTAACCGTATATCATAATCTTTAATTAATATTGTTCTTAAATCCTCGCTATATTACAGAATAAAATATCCCAATGGAATTACAACTCCATCGGGATAAATAAACAAATAAAACTGATTTTCAACTCTTTCTATAGTATCGACGTCTTACAGTCTTGGCTATTCGTGAAGCATAAAGCAAACATCTTCTCTGGTACGCTTCTTCTTCCTCGTCAGGTCTTCGGCCATCCCAAGGCAAATCGGAGGTTGAGCCTCCGCCACCGGAGGAAATCGGTACAGGTTGGCCACCGATGAACGCATCGGCAACGGCAAAAATCAGGTTACGTACTGATGGTACTGCCAATTGCCCAAGCAGTGTATTCAATTCCGATTCCAAACTTTCGTTTGTGTCCGAAAGGGATTTGTTCTCCCGTTTCAGTTGATAAAGCTCCCCATAATCTACCAATACATTTCGCTGTGCTGCTTCAATTTGCCGTGCCGCATCATTTCTATACAGGGATTCTATCTTGCGGACAATTTCGGTAAACAGTTTGGCTATATACAGGTTCTGACGCTCGACCCATTTGTCCGTACCGAACAAGGGTACTTTCTCTGTAATTTGCGGTGGCATGAAATCGACCTTGTGGTTGCGGAACGGCTGGACAACCGAACGGGCTTTTGTCACATCTGCGGTCAATCGCTCAAGTTCCTGTTCCTTTATGTGGAGTTTGTCGGTCTTGTCTTCAAGTTTGGTCTGATACTCGGCAATGAGTTTCTGTATATCAGCTTTCTGCGCTTCATATCTGTCGAGCGTAATCTTGCCGGAAACCAGTTCCTTTTCCGCCTCTTCAAGTTGCAGCCTATAACTGAAAATCCTTGATTCCAGATTCCGCATCATGGATTGAAGTCCCTTGACGGCTTTCTCCGCCTGTTTCGCCTCTTTAGTCAACTTGCGGATATAATCTCGCTTGTTCAGATGCTGCACGTTGCGCCCGTCAATACTGTCTCCGCGTTCAAGGCCGTATTTACTGCCGACATCTTCATATAGTGAAGTGTGCATTTCTTTCAATATCCTTCCATATTCATAGCGGTCTTTCCCGAACTTTGCCGACCACATCACACACTCCCGTCCGCTCTTGGGGCGGATGCCTACCGGAACAATCAGGGTATGAATATGCGGACTGCTCTCGTCAAGATGCACCTGAAAACCGACAATGTTTTCCCGTCCGTATCTGTTGGCACACCAGTCATAGACATCCTTCGCCCAATTCTCGATTTCCTCGCAACGGTGCAGATGGCTGTTGTCCGCACTTTTCTCCAAATAGACGGACTGATTCCCGAAAGCCATTTCAAGCGTCCGGTCATGGTTTCCTCCGAAGACAAACTTAGCGCAACAGTTCGGCTGGATCTTGCTGTTCGACTTGAACGGCTTCCAGTTTAATTCGTCCAACCGTTCTTGCAAACGGACTTCAAGCGGTTTCTCCTGATAACCTAACGGATAAACTTTCCCGTCAGAACCAATCTCGAAGTTAAGTTTCATTCTGGTCTTGTCGTAATGGTTGGTCGGATCCTGATTCTTCCTGTCAATCTTGTCCTCGTTCCAACGCCTTTCATTCTCATTTGCCTCTGCCGTGCCGAATGACTTTCCGGCTTCGACATGCATGGCTTGTTTTATATCTGTATTCATATAGGGTATTCTTTTGATAAATGATTAATGTCTGAGCTTGCTCACTCCGAACCGGATTCTGCCGGATGCCGGAGGAACTTTATTGCTGTCAGGCAAAAAGTCCTTATTGTGTTATGGACTTTCTATAAATCCACGGAACAAGTTCCTTTACTATTCAATAAGTTCCAGATCCAGTTCATCAATGAGCAACTGTAAAGCAGGGTTACACTTTATCATCAGTTGAAGTATTTGACGTTTGGTCAGCGAAAAGAGAAAGAAGTCTGCAATATCCAATCCTTGGCTGCGTTGTTCTTCAGTCGCTGTCCGTTCTAAAATATCAGAGACAGCAACCTTTTTACAAACATCTAATAACAAAGCAGACTTTGCTTTCCATTGTTCAGTAGCCCCTAAATCCGGGATAAGTGTAACCTCCCTGTTTTTAAGAACCTGCATAGCCTCACTATTGAAGCAGCCATTCTTTCCGCCTGTGGCCAGCCATATATAATCGGGAATAAAATGGCTCATGATTACAGCGGTCTTCTCACTCTCGACAAGCATCACAGGATAAGAGGTTGAATTCTTCAATAAATGCTCCCCAAACAGACATTGCTTCAAATGAAAATCCTGTAACTTTAATTCGGTGTGTGCCCAGCTGACAAAAGCCTGAGGCTCTTTAACCCGATGTCCTGTCTTTACATTATAACACATTATCTTGCCGGTTCTTACCTGCCCATTTATATCTATCTGCCAAAAAACTGTTGAACCTCCCCATTTTGCAGATGTCCCAACATGATATAACTGGAATAAGCGCACAGTTTCTTCCTCTCCAAACACGTTACATAGATACTTATACAAAGGGTTGATTTCATAGTGAGACAGGCTTCTATCCACAAAAGATGACGGTATGTATGAAGGAGCAATGCAAACAGGACTCTTCTCAATAGACTTATATATAGCAGCGCGGAATGGTTCACCCACACTTTGATCTCGTGCCAATACATCAGGATTATCCTTGAAATATTCTTTGAGTGTATAATGATAGCCACAGCTATTCTCGTGGTCACACTTACCGACATTGTCAGGAAAGGCAATCTCTCCTTCTGCATCGACATATTTGACAAAGCATCGGGTTTTTCCACAACTCGGACAACTAATCTTGCTGCCGTATTTGTATTTCTGCAAATGAAACCTGTATTCACTCATGGTTATCCGAATTGATTTGAGTTGCACTCTGCACTTTTGCACTTTGCGAGGATTGCACGGTATCTTGACTGGATGAAAGTGCAATAGTGCAAGGTGCATCCGTATTTTCTGTCATAAGTTTACGATAGACTCCATGCTGAAGTTTTTCTATAACAGGCTGCTGAAGCCGGCACAATTGGTCAAGCGCATAATAGACGGTACGTCGGGACATATCAACTTTTCTACCAGCAATAACAGCATCCCCAGAGGTAAACCTATCTTCCAACAGTGAAAGCCAGGCTTCTTTCGTTTCACCAATACTATTTATAACAATGGCTTCCTGAATCCTCTTATATGTTTCCTCATAATAATCAATCATACGGATTGCAGCTTTCACAGAATCCAACTCCACATATTGCATATCACCACTATCAGTAGCCCATTTCATTACCTGAAACAATAGGGCAAGGCGTGCTACATGCCCGTTGAGTTTCATCTTGCGACTTTCAACATCGGCATCGTCCTCAATAGCGTTTACAGCATCGATAATTCCATTATACCATCCGTTAAAGCATTCTTCAGCATCGTCAGACATTGTAAGAATACGGGGATTTAACGTTGTACCTTTATCATCAAGAATACAAGGGATGCTGAAGATTCTGTTGATAATTGTCCTCCATTGGCTCATAATATCAGGACGAGGAGCGTTTCTTTCCTCTCGTCTCCATCCGGATATTTTTCTGTTCTTTGGATAGACAAACAGAAAACGGTCAAGCAATCCATTAGCAAAGAACTCTGTACGGAAAACTTCCTGCAACATATTTGTCTGTATCGAGCCTATGACATTAATACATGGATTCTTGATTAGAATCGGACGTGATTCGGACTTGCGGATAACCTTTAACGGCTGTCCGCTATACGCTGTCAGCAAATCTTCAATGAGATTATTCTTGCTATTGTACCTCTTTACCGAATTGAATAAAGCCAAAATTTCATCGACTACCAATGTTATCCCACGTTGATTATGCTGATGAATATTCAACATCGCCTCTGGAGTAGAATCGTAGGCTTTTTGAGCAGCCGTTCTTCCCCGTCATTCCCGTGCTTGCTGACAGACATGGCTCTTTCATATTCGTCATATTCCTCGTTATATTTCTCATGCAGCCG
>ENA-ORLF01000466-ORLF01000466.1-human-gut-metagenome-genome-assembly--contig:-NODE-466-length-14750-cov-3.68853_pt1 | contig 14750 bp, 8 predicted proteins | sample MGYA00243066_ERZ508822 | MGnify/ENA primary metagenome ERZ508822 (study PRJEB26277, sample SAMN04329791) | human gut metagenome | biome: human-associated habitat | host: Homo sapiens | place: USA... | reverse complement strand
TATTTATTAAAATATATTTAAACATTTTAAGTTTTTCCAATTCTGCTCTATCTGTATCTATTGTTTCATCTGCTAAAAGTGCTATTCTGTATCCACTTCTAAGAAGTTCATATGCTTCTTCTCTATATTTTAAGAAAGTTTCATGCTTTATTTTTAAACTTAATTTATCCTGTATTGCTGAATTATCTATTATGTTTAATAGTCTAAGTATTTTTTGTTTTTTTTCAAATAAAGAATCTGCAAACTCTACAATATATTGTTTTTTGAAATTACCTTTTATTATGTCTTTTATTATTTGTGCACTTATCATATTATATTCTACAAATAGCTTGTCTTCATTTGTTGTTCCAGTGTTAAAAGCTCTTTCTATAGCTGTAGAACTAAAGATTTCTGAAAATTTCATATGATATTTTAAACTTACTCTTTGTACATCATTTATACTATTATAATCAGATAACTTTAAAGAGAACACCTTACTATCAAATTTCTCTAAAAATTCTTCTTTTTTATTTATATCATCTTCAATAAAGTCTTTAAGTACTTTCCTAAATTTTTCATCTTCTTTTTTTAGAATTTTTACTCTCAATCTACATATACTTTTTACTAAGTCATTTATTGTTTTATATGGTGTTACTTTGTCTATGTATAAAACATATATAAAAAACATTTCCATATCTTCTATAAGCTTTTGTTTAGTTTTGTTATCTACTATTAGCCTTTTTTTCTTTTCCTTTAAGCTTTCTAATATTTCTCTTCTTAAAGTTTTGTGGTTTCCTCTTTCATTTACATTATAGTACCTAACATCTATATATGTTTTTATGTAGCTATCACATATTTGTTTATTAAATTTTCTTTCAAACACTAACTTCATATATTGGGTTATGCCCTCTTGTGTCATTTTTATGTATTCACTCATTACACTCATATATAAATTTCTCCTTTAAAGTTTTAACCAACTTTTTTACCAATCCAACAATTCTACTTCTATGACTGAAGTATTATTTACTATTGGATATGTGTAATCCTGTGTTGAATCTGCTTTGTAAAATCTAACTCTGGCACTTGATTCTGCTCCAACACCAACTTTATAACTTACTACATATTCTGTTGTTCCTTGTGTTTCTGTTCCCATGCTAAATAGTTCTACTGTTGTATTTGCCATATCTAGTGAAAGTATTTGGGGATCATAGTCAAATCTTACAATTTTAGTTGGTACACAATTTTCTCTTTCTTCAGCAGTTAATTCATAATACGTATATATATTAATTCTATCTCCAACTGAGTATGGACCAAATGCGGTTTGTACCAAATAGTAATTAGTTGTATTAGTTATAATTAAATCACAATATATTTGTCCCACTGAGTCTTCTATTTTATATGTATATGCACTATCTCCAACTACTAATATAAATTTTGCCATAATGCTTTTTTGATATGGAGATGATGATGTAGCAGTAATATTTACTTCTGCCACATCTCCCGTACTTAAAGATGTGTTTGGGGTTATCTGTAGTGTAATATAATCTTCATTGCTTGTAGCATATATTATACCAGTAGTTTTATTTAATTGACATGTTATATTGCTAGAGCAACTATAAGTTATACTATAGTTTATATCATATGTTGCCTTTTCTAACGAGTTTTTGGCTGTACTTAGCTTAATTGGTATTGTATAAGTATTTACTCCTGTCCACTGTTCTATTCTGTATGTTGGATTATTTTCCTTTAGCTTATCACTATAAAAGTAAAATTCTTGTGCTCTAGTATAAAAATCATTCGCATAGTTCATTACATATCTAGCTAATATAGAAACAAGAGATAATCCAAATATAACTAGCACAGACAAAACCAAAATTTGTTTTCTTGTATATTTATAAAATGTGCTATTTTTTTTCTTCTTCATCTCTTTCTCCTTTTGCTTAGATTTTTTGTTTTGAATCTAGCATTATTTCTATACTTTCTATCATGCTTTGATATTCTTGCTGTGATTTATATGTTTCTGGAAAATATACTAATAAGTAATATACATCAGTTTGCTCTGTACTATGTGTTAATGTTTGAGTAGCTGTTGTAAAGGTTTTAAAATAAGTACCATCTGTATCTGCTAATGCTTCCCCTCCTATAAGTATATTAGTAGGATTTGTAGATGTTGGAGCTTGATTTTTATATAGAACATATTGTAATGGTATATTGGTTGTAGTTTTTATTGTAATATCATATTCTATAGTTGTTTGTGCTATTTTGTTATTTGAATCTGTATTAGTTACAGAAAATGTATATTGATATGGTTCAGACCTTGGAACCATATTATCTAACTTAAAAGTCATAGTTTGGTGATCTTCTTGAAATACATATAGAGCTATATCTATATTTTTTGAAGCTACTGCTTCACTACGATATCTTGCTATAACATTTGTCAAAATAATACTACACATAACTATTAAACAAATTAAGAAAAATATAAATCTTATTGCTATTACCGTATTTCTACGGCTTTTCCTTCTTATTCTTTGAACCTTCTCCTTCATTTTTTATTTTTTCCTCCGCATTTTTCACTGTTTTTTTAGGTTTGCTTGATGCGCTATTTGTTTTGCTTTTTGTAGTATTCTTTCTTGCTGTTTTTGTAGTATTTGTTTTGCTTTTTGTGGTTGTTTTACTACTCTTTGTTGTATTCTTATCTTCTGAATTTTTTATACTATTTTTTTCTTCTTTGTTTTCTGCCTTCACTACTTTTGTTTTTTTAGTTGGCTCCTTTGCCCCTATTTTTTCTGGTTTCTCATTACTTTCTATCTCTTCGTCTATATATTCTTGTTCTTCTATTACTTTCTTAGTTTTTTTAACATCTTTTTCTTTATCATATGAAAAGAAAATCCAAAGCAATAATATTGAGATACTTGTTGGTATAAGCACCTTTGGAGTTAGTATTATTTCTTTCCACATTTTCACATCTGGTATAATTTTTACTACTTTTCCTATTATTTGTCCTCTGCTAATAGGGTCATCTTGTGTATTATTAGCATCACCCTTTGTAATAATTTGGTCTCCATTTATTTTAATTATTCTATGTGTTACTAGCGTAGTATCCTGAGTAAATACCACTATTTCATTTTCACTTAATGTTTCATTTGGTTCTATAAGTTTTACTAATATCACATCTCTAATTTCTATTATATTAGACATTTTCCCTGTTGCTACTTCAAAAGCCGAGTATCCTAGCATAGTTGTATATGTATTACCTTTTATATTTACTTGTACATGATTATATGCCATTATTAAGGCAATGGCTAATATTATAAATAGTATAATATCAAATATCCATCTACATATTTTTTTTACTACTTTCATTTTTTATCCCAATCCTTTTTTATTGTTCTTTTGCTTTAGTAGTTCTTGATTTTGTAGTAGTTGCCTTTGTAGTTGTTGCTTTTGGTTTTGATGTTGAGGTTTTCTTAGCTGTATTTGATTTTTTTGTAGTTGTCGCTTTTGTAGTTGTTGCTTTTGTTGCTCTTGTTGTTTTTTTAGCAGTTGTTGTAGTTGTCTTTTTTGCAGGTTTTTTCTTCTCTACTACCACTTCTTCTACTTCCTCTTCATTCTCGTCTTCCTCTTCTTCCTCTTCTTCCTCTTCTTCCTCTTCTTCCTCTTCTTCATCTTTTGCTGCTCTTACATTTGCTATAAATTCCCATAATTCATATAAGAATGCTAATAATGATGGGAATACTATTAATATTAAAAATCCCCATTTAGATTCTAGTATACTTAAAATTGTTCCCAATTTTCCTATTCTAGTTGAATTCTTCGTTGGTCCTATTGCTAAATCACTTGGTATTTCTTTATTTTCTAATACATATGTTGTTTCTCCTGTCACAGCGCTAACTTGCTTATCTTTTAGTGTTTGAATATCTATTGTTGTTTTTCCTAGTTCTGATGTTGCATGGAAAAATATGTCTTCCCCAGGTTCTTGTTTTTGTGTTGTATCTACTAGCACTAAATCCCCTTTATTAAATCCCTTTTCTTTTAGATTGTTTGTGTTAATTATTAACACAGTTGTAGAATCAAATTCTGAAACCTTGTATTGGTTAAATGATAATAAGCATATTGTTACTATTATTGCAATTAATGCATATAAAATGATAAGTGTGTTATAAATAATTTTCTTCATTTTTCTTCCTCCGTAAACTTTCTTTCTTCTTTATAATATAACATAGTGGTTTTTTTTTATCAATACATTTTTCGATTAAAATATCTAAAAAAAACTTTTGTATTTTTTCTGTAATAGCTTTGTAATATTTTTGTAAAACTGTATTGTTTTTTTCATATTTTTTGTTTAAAAGATTATTGAAAAAAATTTTTATGATGATATAATTAAATTAAGGACTGTTAATTTTTAATTTCCTGTATTACATTTTATATACAAAACAATATTGTTTTCTCGGAGGAACAGATGATAAAATTAAATGATAATAAAACAAAATCCAATTTACTAAAACCTATCAATAAAGAAATTTCTTTTATAGACACTAGTTTGGCTTACCAAAGAAGTCTTAATAAAGAAGTTCTTTTATGTATGAATTTAATTACTCAAAACTCTGAAGTTATTGAAACTGCTATGGAGTTTAGTAAAAATTATGAGGCGTTAAATAATGTTATGTCTTTGCTAAAAAAATCCACTTTTAATATTGATACCTTAGAGGCTTTACTTAGTCAATTATATGAAATTAAAAATAATGAAAATAATACTACAATAACTAATAAAATATCTAAGTTTAACGAAAATTACTTAGATGTTATAGATGAAATAACAACAAATACTATGAAAATAGAATGTTTTCTAAAGGCTGACTTTCAAGAAGTTGAGAATCAAAATAAGGCTATTGCAGAATCTGCTAAAAAGGTAAAAGTCAGAACAAAAGAAGTTAACTTATTGCCTAATACTTTAATTATTTCAGAGATAGAAAATAGAGTTATCTTACCATATACTTTAAGTGATATTAAAAATATTTTAAAGGCGAGTCCTGCTAAATACACTTCTGCTCAAGACGTTATTAATCAGCTATATACTATTCCATTAAAATATTATAAAAATTCTGCGATTTCGCGTTTTAGAGAAGCTTATAAACTTGTTAGAGAAAGAGATAAAGGCACATTACTTCAAGCTGTTGATTTAGCTACAGAATTATTCTTTAATTATAATTTGCATCCAGCTATTATAACTGCTTGTAAAAACTCAAATGAATTAGATGTATATTTATCTTGTTTGGAATATAATGAATTAGAGGATTTTACAAGTTTTAAAATAGTATTTCAAGGCTTGCCAGCCGTTTCTAAGAAGGCTTTTAAAAAAGGTCATAATTTTATGAATAAGCTTAGCCATATAGATTCAAATGCAACAGCACTTACAAATCAAAATTCAAATACAAATACAAATACAAATATAAATTAAAAAAATGTGAACAGCGTTCACATTTTTTTGCTATCTACAAGCACTTATTCAATAATTGGTAGCTAATTTTACTTTGCTCTCCTTAGCTGGTCTATTTTTTTATTTTTTCTTCTTTTTATGCTTTTCATTTTCATATCTCTATTAAATAAGAATAATAGTATAAGTATTATTACAATAAATATAGTTGTAACTTTTGATTCTAGTATTTTTATTACCAATCCTAATGATGGAATTCTTTTTACAAATTTTCCTTTTATCTGTTCATATTTTATTATTACATTATTATTGTAATAATTGTTATCTCCCTTAGTTGTGTAATTCGATTTTTCTCCTAACCCTTGTATTTTAGTTATTCTTTGTACTTTTATTATTCCATTTTCATCAAATATTATTATGTCTTCTAAATTCAAATCTTCTGGAGTACATTGCTTTGCTAATATTAAATCATTCGGCTTGATTGTTGGCAACATCGTTTTATCTTCTGCCACATATATTTTTGTTTCGCCTATTTGTAATTCTAATTTTTTATTAAATATGCCATATACTGTATTAATTACATTATATAAAATCATTAATATTAAGATTAATCCTAATATTTTTCTTGGCAATGCAAATATTATTTTTTTTACTTTATTTTCTCTTATCCTCAATTTTTTTCTTTTCTCTCCTCATTTTTTTCTTTTCTTCTACTCTTCTAGTATTTATATATATAATCAATGCCAAGTTTAGTAATAATATAACATAAATTTTATCTTCTAGTAATAATATAATATTTCCTATACGTGGAATTTTAAATACTAGTGTACCAATTATCTGTTCATATGTTATTTCTTCTATATCATTTACTTCGTTATTATCCCCTTTAGTTACATATTTTTTCTCTTGGTCTGCATAATTTATTTCTACAATTCTGTGTGTTATTGTCTTTCCTTCTTGTTCAAATGTAACTATATCATCTACATTTATTTTACTTTTTTCTATTCCACTAACAATTATTATATCTCCAACATTAATTGTTGGCTCCATACTATTTGTTGTAATTATATATGCCTTATATCCAAATATGGTTTTTGCATTTGTTTGGTCTAATGTAGATTTAGTTATAAGAAAAATATTATATAACAGTATTACTATAACAACAAATAATACATTTTTTATTATTTGTCTTCGTCTTTTATTTTTTTCATTTCTTTTTTCTATTTGTTCAATATTATACTCCATTATATTCCTTTCTTCTGTGTATTGTGTATTTTGGGTCAGTTTTCTGCTGACCCTAAATTAACCTTATTATCCTGCCAAGCAGAACTGTCCCTTTTGACCCTTAAAGGACTGTCCCCCAAGTGACAAATTGTCACAAAAAGGAACGTCCCTAAGTGACAATAAAGTAGTCATATGCTTCTCCTACATATATGTCTCCATCATATAGTTCTACAATTATTTTATAAGTTCCTGTTTTTATATTTGTTGGAATTGCAATTTCAAATGATGGTGTATTTGCTTGGGCTGTAATACTTATTGTTTCATTGTATGTAGTAGAATTTTCTTCACTATAATCTCTTCTATACATTTTTACATTAAATGTTGGATTTTCTATATTCGAGACTGATTTTTCCATATTGACAGTTATGTTTGTTTTTCCTTTTTCTATTATTCTATCTTGGTCATCTACTGTTATTTTTAATCCATATGTACTATTCTTTATTGTTAATGTTTTCTTATCATGATTTTGTATATCTCTTTCATAGTACTCTCCATCTGCTGATGCTAAAGTATCTACTATTATAACATAATCTCCTGTTGATAATGTTTTATTTCCTCCTGTATGTACATTTATATTAGAAATAACATTTGAAACATTCTCTGACACTTTTATTCTAGCAGTACCATTAACGTTTGGATAATATGTTGTTCCATTTATTTCATATGTTATTCCCATTATTTCTTGACCATTTAGCAAAGTTGCATTAGCAACACTCCATATATTTATTGTTATTCCCATTTTTTTGTCCAAATACTGTGTATCATATATTGTTTTTTCATGTACTAATTGCTGTTGAAAAGTAGATGATACCTTTATGTTAAAATCATCTCCTAATCCTATTGTTGTTGGAATTTCTTGTATTTTTGTATCTAATATTGCATCCTTATTTACGTAGACTCCATATTTGCAAGTATCTCTTTGGGTTCCTAAAACATTAATTATTGTTTGTTCTTCACTATTTCTTAATTCTAAATATAAAGTATTATTTTCTTTTGTTTCTGACAACTCTCCTTCTTTAAAATCCACATGAAATACAAATCTTTCAGTTACAGAATCACTTGATGAATCAATGTATGTTGATACTGCTGTTGCTTCATTGTAATTCAAATTTGTTGTTCCCATCTCTAAAAAGTCTGATAAGTTATATACATATTTTACTGCTGTTTGGTCTGCTGAGGTTACTATATAATAATAATATTTATTTGTTACCATATCTAGCATTGTTATCTTAGTTCCTGATGGAAATGCAAAACCATCACCATATGAATCTCTTGAAATCAAAGCTCTATGGCAAGTTGAATAAATTTCATTATACTCATAATTTGAAAAATTGCTTATTCCTAATGCATAATATGTAGAAAATTCACTTGAATCTGTTATATTGGTCTCTATTGTTTCAAATTCCGAAACAAATTTCTCTCCTGGTGCTATTCCCGTTGCATAGCCATTTTCTTGCGTAGTAGATGTTTTTATATTTATTTTTATAGCTAATTCTGATACATTATATTTTAATGCTGTTTCCGGTTTTAACACTGTAATACCTATAGTAACAAAGCCTAAATCTGCATCTTCCGAGATATTTTGTGAATTATATATATTAAAAATTAGATTTGGCACTTGTGTTGAATTATCTGACAAATACTCTGTACTTCCACTATAACTTCCTGATGTCGCACCTGCTGATATAAAGAACTTTGTTATAGCATTTGATGTCCAAGCAGATACTCCAGTTTTCATTTCTAAGGCAAAAGTAGTGTTAGCTTTTTCTTCTGTTGAAGCTATAGTTGGTATTAAACTTCTATCTTTGATTGAAACATCAGTAGCTAAATTTCCATCTATTTTTGAAACATTATATACTGTATTAGGCGAATTCACTGTTGTTAATGGTAATTCTACTGTTCCTATTGTAGTATATTTTCTTGCCGTAATATCTTTTTCTAACTGTTGCTCTTGTGGTACAGTTCCTATTAACCATATATAATATCCTGTATTTTGTGGTGTTACTCCTACATATTTATATGCACTTGAATTTAAATTTGTATAAAATCCATCCACTTCTGTGTTATGATTTGCCTTGTGTTGTCCTAAAACATATACATTATCTGTTCCTGTTAATGTTATTGTTCCTGTAGGATTAGTTGAACTAGTATACATTCCTAAATATGTCATACCATTTATTGTTCCATATTGTGTTACATCTTCATTTGTTGCAATATTAAGGTTATTTCCTTGAAGAATGTATATTCTATTGTCAACATTTGTTGTTACAGTATTTTCATTCGCTGTTCCTATAGTTCCTTCTATTTTAGCTGTTTCCAATGTTTCTGTAGTTCCATCCTCACTTAATAATATGCTAGAATATGCTTTTAGTAAGTTTGCTCCATTATCCAAATATATAGTAGAATTATTTGCTAATTTCAAATGATCAATTTTATTTAAAGTAAATTTAACATTATTATACTTATTTGCTTCATTAGTTGCTCCTAATAAATGAATTGTAGAATTATTTATTAATGTCTGCGTTGCTCCTTCTATTGAATCTAATTGCTTTAATGATGTGCTTGTTCCATAATTTTCTATTGTTATATTTTTAGTGCTACTTACAGTCGAACTTTCTCCATCCCCAAAAACACTTTTGGCTATTGTAAAAACTGTATACCCATTTCCATTTATATTTACATTTGATGTGCCAGTAACTCCTATATGTGAAGTTGTTGTGGCTTTTGCCCCTCCATATATATTTCCAGCTATATTTATGTCTAATTCTCTACTACTATCGATACCACCAATGCTTACGTTGGTATCACCATATATTACAGAATCATATCCTCCACCATATATATTTCCATTAATAGTTCCTTTAGTTATATGTACATTGCTTGTTGCACTGTTCTCTGTAGTACCCACTTTTGAACTGGTTCCTCTTCCTCCACCATACATAGAGTTTGAAATCGTTCCACCTTGCATAATTATATTTGTACTTTGTGTAACTTCTCCTGAATTATAATTTCCACCATATATATTATTTACAGTGCCTGAATTGATTTTTATATTTGTTTTATCAACATTTCCCCCATTGCTAGAACCACCGTACACATTAGTTATAGTTGCTCCATTACAATTAACATTTGTAGTTGTTACTCCACTAGTTGTTGAATAACCTCCTCCATAAACATTTGGAATTGTTGCGCTTGAGCTTGTTAGAGTAACATTGGTTGTTCCTGTAGATGAGTTTAGTCTTCCCGCTCCATAAATTGAACTTGTTATTTTGGTTCCATTTATAGTTATCGTTGTAGTATCTACGCTTGTAGTAGTACCAGTACTAGTTTTACTACCACCCCCATATATGTTAGCAACTTGTCCTCCTGTTCCTATTATATTTGCTTGTGTTACAGTTCCGCCATTTCTATTCCCACCATATACAGTTGTTACTGTGCTTGAATTTATTTTTACATTTGTTTTATTAATATTTCCTCCATCACCAGAACCTCCATATACATTATTTATGCTTGCCCCATTACAATTAATATTTGTAGTTGTTACATTTGCATTTTTTCCTCCACCATATACCAATGGTATCTGCGATGTTGAATTCGTAAGTGTAATGTTGGTTGTAGTTGTTGTTGCCTGATTTCCCCCTCCATATATTGCTGTACTAATCTTTGTTCCATTTATTGTCACATTTGTGGTTGTAGAAACTCCAGCCAAATAATTTCCTCCATAAATAGTACTAACTGTTCCTGAAGTTCCATTTATATTTGTTGTTCTAACATTACCTTCTGAATCAGAACCCCCATATATTGTACTAGCTGTTCCACCTTGTATATATACATGTGTTGTAGTAGCTTGTGCATTTTTTCCTCCACCATATATATTGCCAGTTGTTGTACCACTTTTCAAGTACACATTAGTTTCATTCGTAGTTGCGTAATTTCCACCACCATATATATTATTTTCTAATGATGTTGTAATATTAATATTGGTTTCTCCAGTTAATTCTGCAATACTTGGATTTGAAATAACTCCATTTCCGCCACCATATATTGCTCCTGTTATTGTTGGTGTACCTCCCAATGTTATATTTGAATTTCCTATAACTATTGCATTATATGTTTTTGAAGTGAAGTTATTTCCTCTACCTGCTCCATATATATTTCCACTTATAGTTGGAGAACCACTTATAGTTATATTGCTATCTCCAAATAATGCTCCTCCATCATTTGGAGTTGTTGCTTCTGTTAGTTTTTCTGAATATGCATATCCTCCTCCATAAATATCTCCTCCAATCGTACCTCCAGATATATTTATGTTTGTTGTTGTTGTTACGCTTTGTCCATAGCTGCTATAAGGGTCTGAAGATTTTGCATTATAACCTGTAACACTTCCGCATCCAGCTCCATATAAATTTCCTACTATTTCTCCTTTAGACATATTTACAGTTATAGTACCATAGAAATATGAGTCTCCTACTATACTTGTACCACTTATATTGCCCCCCATACTTCCAGCACAAACTTCATCAATAGAACCACCTATTATATTTATTGTTGTGCTTCCTATAAATGTATTTAATGGATAATTCCAGTCTGTTGGTCTATTGCTTGAATCTCCTAGACTTCCACCAATTAATTCATATATTACTCCATTTTTTATATTAATAGTTTGATTTGCATAAATATTTCCTAAAGTACTTCCTCCTATTACATATCCTATATCATATTGTTTTAGTTTCTGTTCGTACTCTATGTCTAATGTCACACTAAATGTATCACTTGATGATGAACCTGTAAAATTATTAGAAGTAGTATTTGATAAATTGGATACTGCATTTGTCCCTGTATTTCCTCCTAATGCTATTGTTCCATATTGTCCGCTTTCAATAATTATATGTGAATTATTTCTTGGCAATGTAGCATAATTATATCTTCTCCATCCTGCATATACATTAAAGTCTGGAATTGTTCCTATGTTTATATAATTATAATTTGACATAGTAACTCCTCGTCCCATTGTTAAGCTATATCCTTGTAAATATAAATTTGTTGAAGCAGTTGTTCCATCAGTAAAAGACCCTCTAAATTCCAAATGTTCAAAAGCAGTATCTGCAACCAAGAATCTTCCTGCTGTATCCCCGGCCATTAGTAGGTTTCCTTGATAATCTGTTCCTCCATATGCTCCTGTTATGGTCGCTGGTTTTGACATATTTGCATTTGTTGAGGCACTAAATACAGTAGCAGTATATTTTCCTATTACTACTATTATATTTGTATTAATGTCTCCTGAAGAACTTAATTTCATATATGCAGATACCATAGTTTTTACGGCGGTTTCTGGTGTTAAGCCATCATTTGTATTTGATCCTTCCGCATAATCTACATATATAACTGTTCTATTTCCCTTATATATAAAACTACCTTCTCTTGATAGTTCTGCATTATTAGTATTTGTAGCAACTAATTTATATTCTTGTCCCTCTACTAATTGCGTTAATATTGCTAATGTTTCTCCTTTTATTTCCGTAGCCGTAATTCCAGAAACATCTAATTTATACCATTGATATGTATAATCCTCTAAATTAATTAAGTCCTTTGCCGTTCCTGTTAGTTCTGCTGTTGTTTTTGCTTTTGCTTCATCTATATTAAATGTTATCTTTAACTCTAGTTTTGGAATTTCAAAGCTTTGCAAATAATAAAAGCCATTATTATCTTTTATTATAGAATCTATTTCATAAGCTTCCTCCCAACTAGAGGTTTTTGTAAGTACATTACTTGTTTCAGTTTGTAATGTTCCATTAACATACCACTTATATGTTAATGGTGTTTTTGTATTTTTAGCATCTATATCATATGTTGATGTTGTTTTATTTGCAACAGTTACACTTGTGAAGTTAGAGGTTATTGTATATCCTGTAGTCCAAGGTAAATATGTATTTGTAGAAAGTCCTCCTCCATTAAGTAGTGATATATTATCTGTTGTTTCAGTATAAGCTATTCCTTTATTTGTGCCTTGTACTGATTGAATAACTGTAGCACCTTTTCCCACTGATGCTGCTATATTGTTTGTAGAGCTACCTGTAGTTACTGTTCCATTAATAGATGTACCATTTATTGTTATCGGTGCTGAATATGCACTTGTCATTGTCAAGTTTCCTGCATCATTACCTTGCCATAATGTTAAATAATTACTTGTTGATGTGTAATTTGTGCTATTTCTTAAATAGCCAAATATAGGTCCTATAAATCCATTTGCAGTAATGCTTCCATTATACATACAATGATCTGGCCATACAGGTTGTGAGCGGATTATTCCAACTATTCCACCTACTGCATATTGTCCAGCACTGGCCTCATCCGCACATTTTGTTCCTATATTTATATTAACATCTGCGAAACAACTTTTTATACTATATCTTGCAGTAGAACCTGGATCTGTTTCGCTTATAGTTATTCCATTTTTACTTTCAGTAAATCCATTTGCAACAAAACCTGCCACTCCTCCTACTGCGACCCTAAATGAATTGTTTGCTAATGTCAATGTACTTCCTGCCGTTATTGAACAATTTGTTATACTATTATTAAGAATATTTGCATTTTTGTAAAGTGTTCCTACTATTATTCCAATATGATATCCTTTTTGTGTTGTAGTAGTTGCAGTATTTCCGCTTGCAGTTATTTGAATACTAATAGAATCGAACATTACATTTCGAACTTCTGCTTTAGAAGTTCCTCCACCTATACTTCCAAAAAAACCATAAGAATCTATACTTGTAGTTAGTGCTGCTATTGCTATTTTGGCATTTGATATTGTATAACCTGCTCCATCAAAAACTCCCTGAAATGGTTTTTCTGTTATTCCTATTGGTGTCCAATAATTACCATTTAAGTCTAAATTTCTTACTAATTGAAAGTATTGCCCAGAATATGTTGTTCCTGTATTTACATTATTTCTAAATAATGCTAATTCTGCACAGCTTTGTATTAAATAAGGTGATGCAGCTGTTCCATCTCCATACTTAAAGCTTGTTGCAGCAGTTGTTCCATCCCATGTATCTGTCATAGCATTATCTAATGTTCTAGGTGCTACATTTGCGCGCATTGCCATATTGGTCAAATTCATAGAATCATCTAATAAAAGTGCATATGTTGAAAAGCTTGAGGCATCAAATACAACTTCATTATCCTTAAGCTCTATTTTCTCTATTTCTTCTATTTTATTTTCATTATTTATATGTACTACTTTATATTTTTGGTTTTCTTTGTCTATTGCATCCACACCAGAAATTGAAACCTTAACATTTTCATCAAAGTCTGTTGGATTATATTCTTTTTCATTTGAAAGTAATTTTATATCATATGCTATTTTATATGTAATATCTTTATTCAAAACATCTTTTAGTGCTTCTTTAGTTTTCTCTTCACTTGCTACTTCTACAGTAAGAATTGCATCTGCTGGCATGTATCCTTCTACTGTTATGTTTTTATCATCTATTATTTGTTCTAGGTGTTTATTGTATAATAGTTGTCCATTTTTTTCTTTTTCATCGTATTTAGCTATTACATTTAATTTCTGTTCTTCTATTTCTGTTGCTGTTAAATATAGTTTATCTCCTGGTTTTTTTTCCATTTGAACTTGTTTTGTTGTTTCTAAGTTTGTCTCTGTATTGCTTGTATCTTCTACAACAGTATTTATTTGTGCCTCTTCATCAATGTTTATTTCGTTGCTTACTGCATTTTCAGTTGCTGTTGTTTCTTCGCTTTGTCCATCATTTCTTAGAGCAACATAATAGCTGGTTACTACTTTATTATTTATCATGTCTGGTAAAACAACATAGTAACTATCCTTGCCACTATTTATAGCATCTAATATTAAATTATCATCTTCTAATTTTTCACCATAATCTATAATAGTTGTGTGTATTTCTTTTATATTATTAGCTCTAGAAAGTCCTAATATTATAATTTCTACTAATAGCATTATCATAACTATTAATATTATGGCAGTTTTCCTTTTGTTCAATAGTATCATCTTTTATTTTACCCATTTTAGTTA
>ENA-ORLF01000463-ORLF01000463.1-human-gut-metagenome-genome-assembly--contig:-NODE-463-length-14783-cov-7.0569_pt1 | contig 14783 bp, 10 predicted proteins | sample MGYA00243066_ERZ508822 | MGnify/ENA primary metagenome ERZ508822 (study PRJEB26277, sample SAMN04329791) | human gut metagenome | biome: human-associated habitat | host: Homo sapiens | place: USA... | reverse complement strand
GCACCCTGCAAGGGAGTTCCTCCCTTGACCCTTTCGCGCGATTCAGTTGGTGACTTCTGCATACAGTGTCCGCGTGTTTATCCAGCGAACCTACGGTTCGCTAAATTTCCGGTAGAAACCAAGCAACATGGGAGTGACCGCGCCGAAGGGGTCAAGGGGGCGACCGGAAAGCCCCCTTGTCGCCTCCGCAGCGGCGATTCCCCTGCGGCAACATCACACAATAAACAAAAAGGTCAATATTCAAAACTCCCCTGTCCATATCAAGCAGGGGAGTTTTTTTCATCATCACACCTCGCGCCCAACGGCTTCTGCAATCTTCCGAATATCCGCCATCACGTCCACAAACGCGGCGGGCGTAATCGACTGCGCACCGTCGCACAACGCGTGCGCCGGGTCGTTGTGCACCTCAATCATCACGCCGTCCGCACCGACCGCAATTGCCGCGCGCGCAATCGGCTGCACCATCCAGCTCTTGCCGGTCGAGTGGCTCGGATCGACAATCACCGGCAGATGGCTCAGCTTCTTCACCGCGCAGATGGCGGACAGGTCGAGTGTGTTGCGCGTGTACGTCTCGAACGTGCGGATGCCGCGCTCGCACAGAATCACCTGCTCATTGCCGCCCGCCATGATGTACTCCGCGCTCATCAGCCACTCTTCGATGGTGGCGGACAAACCGCGCTTAAGCAGAATCGGCTTGCGAATCTTCCCCAATTGTTTCAGCAGGTCGAAATTCTGCATGTTGCGCGCACCGACCTGAATGCAGTCCACCTTATCCACGAAAGTATCAATGTCGTAGGGGGACATCAGCTCGGTCACGATGGGCAGCCCGGTCTGCTCGCGGGCATGGCAGAGCATGTCCAGCCCCTCGTATGCCAAGCCTTGGAAGGAGTACGGGGACGTGCGCGGCTTGAACGCACCGCCGCGCAGCACCGTCGCGCCCGCGTCCTTCACCGCCTGCGCCACGGCGGTAATCTGCGCGTTGCTCTCCACGGAGCAGGGACCCGCCATAATCGCGAGTTTCTTACCGCCGACAACCGTGTTCCCGATTTTGATTTCGCTCGGCGCGGGATGGAACGCGCGGTTTGCCTTCTTGAACGGCTCGGCGACCTTCATAATGCGCTCGACGCAGTGGAAGGATTCCAGCTGGTCGGGGTCAATGCGGCTCGTGTCGCCAGTCAGACCAAGGATGGTCATCTCCGTGCCTACAATCGGGCTGACGGATACGCCGCGCGCAACCACGGCATTGGTGACGGTGTCGATTTCCTGCTGGGTCGTGCCCTGCTTCAAGACGATAATCATGGTGTTCAACCTCCTGCGTCAATCATTATTGGCTCAAAATCATTATTGGCTCAAATGGACGAAAAAAAGCACGGAAGCCCGCAAAAGAGCTTCCGCGCCTGATGTTTTCCTCAATCGCTGCGGCTGCTGCTTCACGGTACGTCAATTTGCCCGGCGAAAAACGCCGGGAACGTAAACGGAAACAGCACAGACAGCATCATGGAGAAAATTCCTCCGTCCGGCGGCATCATTGCCGCGTATTCGGATTTATTATAGTCCGCTCATCCCGCGCTTGTCAAGGGCAGGATTGTACATTTGCTGTTTTTCGGGCAAAAAGTTTGCTGAAGCTAACCTATATCGAATGGCATTCATCTATCCTCGGACACGCACAGCTATCTTTCAGAAAAATTTCGGGAAAATCGTGTAATCCTCTTGACAATCAACTGATTTGGGCATTATAATAGCCATAATGACAATTGTGCCATTTGGTTGAAGGAGGATGAAGGGCATGGAGTCTTACCTGTTCGCAGACGTAGAGGCTGCGGCGGATACTATGGTGGTGGAAGGATACCACAAGCCGGGCAGCTTGACCCGCTCCAGCGGTGCGTGGATTCACGCGGCAGGCACGGCGATGTTTGAGGCAGGGAGACGCCCCATTAAGCCGCATGACCAGTGGATTTGGTTCGCGGTGGAGGCAGGCGAAGCGACGCTGGTTTGGCAGGGGCATGAGCTGACGCTGAAACAGCAGGAAACGTGCTTCCTGCCCGCCGGCAACCGCGACGCCGCCCTGCAGATTGATGAGAGCGTCCGCTGCGTATGGATTGCGCTGGAAGGTCCGCTTGCGCCGATGGTCGTACGCAAGATGGGCGCGCTGCTGCATATGCCGCTGAAACAGGGGGCGCTGCCGAGCCAGATGTACTTGGCGAAGCAGATTGTGCAGGTCATCGTCCGCCACACGGACACCAGCGACGCGACATATCAGCTGCAGCACCTGATGTACGGGATGCTGGCAAGCCACTGGGGTCAGCCGGTCGCCATGGACGCGATGCTTTCGCACGAGATTGCGAAGGTCGTGGACACCCTGCGCGCCAATCAGTACAAGGACAACTTCTCTCTGGCGGAGATGGCGGCAATTTCCCGTATGCCGATGGAAACGTTCCGCAAGCGCTTCGTGAGCGAAGTGGGCATGCCGCCGCTGTCGTATGTACTGCACTGCAAGATGGAGCGCGCAAAGGAGCTGCTGCGCGAGGAAGGGCACACGGTTCGTCAGGCGGGCATCGAAGTCGGGATGCAAGACCCGTACCACTTCTCCAAGCAGTTCAAGAACATCGTCGGCATCAGCCCGTCGGCGTTCATGAAGCAGGCCGCCAAGCCGGATGCGACCATCCGCGGCAGCAGCAAAGTAGAAAAGAAGTAAGCAGTGAGGCGACTGTCAGGGGATAAACCTGGCAGCCGCCTGTTTACTTCCAGATGACCGCCACATTGACCGCACGGGATTCGGGCAGCAGTGGACTTTGTGTTGCTCGGCACACTCGTCCGCCCCTCTACGGTCTACTATGTGATTTCTGTTCGTCGGTTCGGGCGTTTGCCCGCTGGCATCCGGCTTCCTTCAGACTCCGCCTCTCGATGGACACCCTTGCCTTCGGCTAAGCCGGGCACACATAACGGCCGTTGCAGAATTCGTATTCTGCAACGGCCTTAAAAACGCTATGAAATGGGATTATTCCGCTGTCGGTATCAGGCGAATCAGCGCGGTGGGAATTTCTGCATCGGTGAAATCCAGCGTGAACACTGCGTTTTCACCTTCCACGATGTAGGGCAGATCAATTTCCGTATCGTCGGCATTCAGCAGCGCCAAGGTAACGCCGTTCAGCAGCTCGGCGGGCATCGTGATTTTTACCTCGCCCTTCGGCTGGGTGAGCTTGCCGGAAACTTCAAAGCAGACGCTCAGCAGCGTATTGCCGTTCGCAGTTTCACCCATGCGCAGCACCGGCTCGCCATAGGGCAGATGCTCGCCCTCCGCCGTCACTTCTTCAACCAGCGCCAGATGTGTGCCATCGCTCACATTGCCGCATACGGGGCAGAGCGTGCGCGTCGCTTCATCCTGCTTGAATTCGACGATGGCGCATTCGGTCTTGCTGACGTGCTTGCAATCCTTGCGCTTGCAGGTCGCGCTGTGCGTGCCGTCGCCGTTACTCGTCCATTCGCCATACCAGTGCAGCAGCGTCTTCGTCTGGTGATCCTTATAGCTGTCATTGCATTTTTTGCAGGTGTGCAGCGTGTAGCCGCCCTTTCCACAGGTAGGCTTGACGACCTTTTCGGTATAATCGTGCCCGGCGGCGGGGATTTCCACCTTGGTGGTGTAATCGCAGCCCTCACGCTGGCAGGCGTCATATTCATTCCAGCCAATTTCGGTGCAGGTGGGTGCCTTGGCGTCGTGGTGCACCAGGTCGTGTTTCAGCGCAAGCAGCTCCACCTTAGTGGTGTAATCGCAGCGGGAGCAGGTGTCGTATTCCTCCCAGCCAATTTCGGTGCAGGTGGGCGCCTTTGCGTCGTGGTGTACCAGATTGTGTTTCAGCGCAGGCAGTTCCACCTTGGTGGTGTAATCGCAGCGGGAGCAGGTGTCGTATTCATCCCAGCCGATTTCGGTGCAGGTGGGTGCCTTGGCATCGTGGTGCACCAGATCGTGATTGTCCGGATCGATGGCCAGTTCCACATAGGTACTGTAGTCGCAGCGGGAGCAGGTATCGTAGGCATCCCAGCCGATTTCCGTGCAGGTCGGAGCTTTCGCTTCGTGATGCACCAGATCGTGGTTGTCCGGATCGATGGGCAGTTCCACATAGGTACTGTAGTCGCAGCGGGAGCAGGTATCGTAGGCATCCCAGCCGATTTCCGTGCAGGTCGGAGCTTTCGCTTCGTGATGCACCAGATCGTGGTTATCCGGATCGATGGCCAGTTCCACATAGGTACTGTAGTTGCAGCGGGAGCAGGTATCGTAGGCCTCCCAGCCGGACTCGGTGCAGGTAGCGGCCTTGCCGGCATGGGGAATCGGGTCATGTCCCAGCGCCGCCAGCTCCTCATAGGCGCTGTAGTCGCAGCGGGAGCAGGTGTTATAGGCCTTCCAGCCCTTTTCGGTGCAGGTAGCGGCCTTGCCGGCATGGGGGATCAGGTCGTGGTTGTCCGGATTTATATTGCCGAAAATAAAGTTACCACCATGGTAATCGCAATCGGAACAGACCCTGGCATACACAGCCTTAGATACGCAGGTGGCTGCAGTCTGCTCATGCATTTCGAAGGAATGGGAAGCTGTTTCCCCTTTTTCATGGCAATAGACGCAATTGCGCCAATGCCCAGCATCATCGCACGACCATGAGCTTTCATCATACTTGTGCTCCACCGTATATGCTCCGCCGCAGACGGAGCATGCGCCCGTATCCCCGCAGCTCACGCCGGAGCAGGCTTCCGTTTCGGTGTGGCTGGGATCGCGCTTGCAGGTGCGGGTATGGGTTTTGTTTCCATTGGATATCCAATTGTTCCAGTCGTGATCCAGCGCGTCCGTTTCCTGATAGGCGGTGTAATCGCAGCGGGAGCAGGTATAATAGGCGCTCCAGCCCTTTTCCGTGCAGGTGGGGGCTTTCACCTCTTCATGGCGCTGCAGATCATGGTTGTTCGGATCAATATCGCCGCTTTCAAAAGTGCTCGGCGTCTGGTAGCCGCAGTCGGAACAGACCTTGTAATACACGGCCGGAGATGCGCAGGTGGCCTCGGACTTCAGATACCGGGCGTCGGGCTGTTCCACGAACGAATGGGAAGCTCTGCTCCCCGCCTCATTACAGTAGATACAGGCGCGCCAGTGCTTGTCGGGATTGCTCAACCAGGGGCCGTTAAACTTGTGGCTTGCCGTGTATCTTCCGTTACACTCGTCGCACCAGCCCGTTTCCCCGCAGCGCACGCCGGAGCAATCGCTCGTTTCTGTGTGGGTGGAATCCAAAGAACATACACGGGTGTGGGTGCCGTTGCCATTGGAGTGACAGAACATCCATTTGTGCTTGCTCGGGTCTGCGCTGCCATATTCGCCATAGCATTCCCGGCACCAGGCGGGGTCTGTGCAGGTAGCCTCCCGAATGTTGCAGTTTTCCGTCTCTATATGGCTGGCGTCGCGCTTGCAGGTATGGGTGTGGGTTTTATTTCCGTTGGATGTCCATGCGCCCCAGTCATGACCCAGCTTGTAAACCGCACCGCACTCAGTGCAGGCGGCAGGTACGGTGCAGGGCGCTGCGCTGAAGGTACAATCCTTCGTTTCGGTGTGTGAAGCATTATGCTTGCAGACGCGGGTGTGGGTGCCGTTGCCGTTGGACTTCCACTCGCCCCAGTCGTGCGGCCCGTAATCGCCGAAGCGTGCAGTACAGCCGCCGCATTGTGCTTTCCGTATGCACGTGGCCTCCTGTCCAATCCAGTGATTCTCCAAGATCTCTTCCTGGCAGTCATTGCACCTCAGCAGATGCTGATTTTCGTACTCTTTTAGCAGAGCATAGGAACCGCCTAAACAATACTCGCCGTTCGCCTTGGTATGCCCAGCCATCGCCGTGGTTGCTACAAAGAGCAGCGCAATCGCCAGGAGACATGTAACCAACCATTTTTTCATGTTTTTCTCCTCCTCAAATTTTTAAAAACGCTATGAAATGGAAATAAGATTATTCCGCTGTCGGTATCAGGCGAATCAGCGCGGTGGGAAGCTCTGCATCGGTGAAATTCAGCGTGAACACTGCGTTTTCACCTTCCACGATGTAGGGCAGATCAATTTCCGTATCGTCGGCATTCAGCAGCGCCAAGGTAACGCCGTTCAGCAGCTCGGCGGGCATCGTGATTTTTACCTCGCCCTTCGGCTGGGTGAGCTTGCCGGAAACTTCAAAGCAGACGCTCAGCAGCGTATTGCCGTTCGCAGTTTCACCCATGCGCAGCACCGGCTCGCCATAGGGCAGATGCTCGCCCTCCGCCGTCACTTCTTCAACCAGCGCCAGATGTGTGCCATCGCTCACATTGCCGCATACGGGGCAGAGCGTGCGCGTCGCTTCATCCTGCTTGAATTCGACGATGGCGCATTCGGTCTTGCTGACGTGCTTGCAATCCTTGCGCTTGCAGGTCGCGCTGTGCGTGCCGTCGCCGTTACTCGTCCATTCGCCATACCAGTGCAGCAGCGTCTTCGTCTGGTGATCCTTATAGCTGTCATGGCAGTTTTTGCAGGTGTGCAGCGTGTAGCCGCCCTTTTCGCAGGTAGGCTTGACGACCTTTTCGGTATAATCGTGCCCGGGGGCAGGGATTTCCACCTTGGTGGTGTAATCGCAGCGGGAGCAGGTATCGTATTCATCCCAGCCAATTTCGGTGCAGGTGGGTGCCTTGGCGTCGTGGTGCACCAGCTTGTGTTTCAGCGCAGGGATTTCCACCTTGGTGGTGTAAGTGCAGCCCTCGCGCTGGCAGGCGTCATATTCATCCCAGCCAATTTCGGTGCAGGTGGGCGCCTTGGCGTCGTGGTGCACCAGGTCGTGGTTGTTCGGGTCAGGTCCATACCATGGGTGTACATAAGTATCCGTTCCCTTGCGGTAGCAGTAAGCGCAGTTTGTGTAGTACACGGGCGGAGAAACGCAGGTGGCTGCGGACTTAAGGCACGAGCTATCGTTGCCCTGAACGAAGAAATGTGCGCCCACCTTAGTTTTCGCTTCGTGGCAGACGGTGCAGCTAACCCAGTGGTTTTCGGCATCCGAATCCCAGCCCTGATTCGCAGGGAAGGTATGTGCGCTGTAGTACTGCCCGCCGCAGGTAGTGCATGTTCCCAGGGTGATGCAGGTCGCGCTGCTGTCGCCGGAGCAGCTTGCGGTGTCGACCGCATCGCAGCCGTCGCGCTGGCAGGTGCGGAAATGCGCACTGTTGTTGCCCCTGGATTGCCATGCGCCCCAGTCGTGACCGAGTTTGCCGTATTGAGCGCCGCACTGGGCGCAGGTTTTGCCCGTGGTGCAGGTCGGCGTTTCGGTGCCGCCAGAGTGATAGATGATTGGATTGCCAAGAAATATGGCATGTTTGCTTTTACCGCAGAGTGGACATTTGTAAATTACATAATGCTGATCGTCGTTGTATCGCTCGAATCCTGTAATCTCAAGATCTGCCTGTTTCTTACAGAAAAAACATATGTTGCGGACGGTTTCCGCCTTCGCTTCCAGCGCCATTCCCGGCAGCAGGTACAGCAGCAGCGCCGCAGCCAGCAATATGGCAAAACTCTTCTTCTTCATCTTCGTCGCCTCCTTAAAGTTAGGGTAACACCGCACAAATGAGGTGGTCGGCTGGCAAATGGATTGTGCGGTGCTGCCTTTATGATGGATTTACTGTGCCAGTTCCACCAGCGTGTCAAACGCGGGCTTCGGCTGGGCATCCTTGTCGAACAGGAGCGGGTACTCGTCCGCGCGCCAGCTCAGGTCGTCCACCGTGCCCCATACCTGCACCGCTTCGATGCGGTCGGCGTAACGCAGGAAAATCTTCATCAGGTTGCCGTAATACTTCGCCTGCTTCTGCAGATTTTCCTCGCTCGTATCGTCAATGCCCACGTCAAGTTCGGACACGCGCAGGAGCAAATCACGCTTGGCAATCTGCTGGAACGCCCAATCCACGCGGTCAATCGTCGGACTGCCGACGGAGTAGTGTGCCTGGAAGCCGTAGCCGTCAATCGTGCCATCCGCAATCAGGCTGTCCAGCAGGACGCAGATGCCGTGCAGCTTGGGGTCAAGGGGGGTGTTGTAATCATTGTAGTACAGCTTCACGCCGTCCGCGGCGTACTTGCGGGCGTACTCAAACGCGCGGTTCACGAAATCCTGACCAACCGTCTTTGTCCAGTTGGATTCGCGCAGCTGGTCGCTGCCGTCCGCCACGGCTTCGTTCACAACGTCCCACGAGACAATCAGCCCCGGATAATTCTCGTTCGTCCACGTCAGCACCTGCTGGATGTAGCTTTCCATACGGGCGAGCATGGTTTCGCGGCTGCACAGCGGCTTGTGGGTCGCGTAGCCCTCATGGAAGAAGGCTTCGGGCGTCTGGGAGTGCCACACCAGCACATGCCCATGCACCTTCACGCCATTGTCGCGGCACCAATCGAGGAACGGAATGCAGTTGTCGAACTTCACAGCGACGGCCGTGTCGTCCGTGCGGCTGAGCTTGCGGCATTCCGCCATGTCCAGCAGCGAATCCGGCTTCATCTCGTTTCCTGCGGTCATGATGGTGAACTGGCTGCCGTAGAACGCCATGCGTTTGCTGTCCGCCACTTCACTGGCAACAACCGCCGTGCCGAAATCGAACTTATCCGCATAGAGCGTCTTGAGGGCAGGCAGCGAAGTGGTGTCGAAGGAGTCAATCTTCTCGTCGCAGGTGAAATTGCGGATGGTGAAGGACGTTTCCTTGCCCGCACCCTCGACGTACAGCACATACTTGTCATACCGACCGGGAATGTACGAGCCGGACAGCATTGCCCATTCGCCCTTCTTCGCCGTGCCGGTGACAATGTTCTCATAGGATTCCTCGCCGTCGCGGGTATGGGCGACGGACAGGATGAAGCTGCACGAATCCATCTCGTCCTGCTTCACCTGCACGGACAGGTTGTAGGCGCGCCCCGGCACAAGGTCGAAGTCGCGGCCGGGAGAGTTCCACGTCGCGGTACGCCCGGTGATGTACAGCCCGTCAGCGGTCGTCTCGATGGCGGCACCGCCCGCAGAGCGCGCATACCAGCCGTCCGTGCCGCTGGTAAAGTCCGACGTGTAGTGAATCTGCGGCGCGTCGGAGTAATCCATCTTTTCGGGCGCGGTGATGGTCAGCGTGACGTCATCAAGGCAGTAGTTTTTGCCCAGATAGTTATCCGACGCCGTGAGGAAGCGGATATTGATGCCCGCGTCCGCCTCGAAATCGCAGGAGATTTCCGTCCATTCCTTGCCCTTGACGTTCACCTGCGCGTAGTAGGCGTAATCGCCGCCCGCCTTGCCAATCGCCATAGTGCCGTCTTCCGAGCTTTCGACGTAGACGCAGGCGGACAGGTGGACTTTCGCGCCGGCTTCAATGCCAAGCGACGCAGCGGAGAGGTCAACAGCATCCCAGTTATTGCTGCCGCGTCCAGAAACTCGCAGGCTCTGCTTACCGCTGCGTGCCTGCGATTCCGTCACGTCGACGGTGCAGGAGCCAGACTGGCTGAACGCGGCGGCGTTGCCATCCTCAAAGTCGATGGTGACGGCGGTCTGCGCGGCTTCTTCCGCTGCGGCGAAGCAGGGCAGAAACAAGCAGAGTGCCATCAGCAGAGAAAGCGCTTGTGCGACCCAGTGTTTCATGTTTTATTTCCTCCCTTAGCGTCTTGGGGGTCTATGGAATGGATGATGCAATAATTTAATTATACACAAAAATTGTGTTTTGTCAAGAATGTCTGATTTCTTACCAGAACGAAAATGGTTTCGTTGGGTGGTTTTTTCGGATTCTATGCTGATGGGCATGTTTGAACTGGTCTTTTCCATGCTTCCAGAGGGCAATGAAAACGGACAAAGTCCGCGGTTGCCTGCTGGGCACCTTCGGTTTCGCCACTCCTGTCGCTGGTTTTTATCGCCGCTTTGTGGCTTTTTTCCGGCTTTTTGTTACTTAACTGATAGGCAAGAAATATTGTCGAAATCTTTCCAAAAGCCCCCTTGAAACAAGGAAAAAACCGTGCTATCATCAAACCGTTTCTAATGAACTTACGACTGAACGACACGTCTTTCTACAAGGGAGGATAACCCCATGAACATCCGCTGCTTCTGCTGCATGGGCGACAGCATCACCAGCGACCAGGTCAGCGGTATCGGCACGATGGTGGCGCATCGGCTGAACGCGCAGGAGGTGCTGAATGCCGCCTGCGGGTACGCAACCTGCTCCGACTGGCACGAAGGCGATAGGAACATCACGCCTGTAACGCTCATCGAGCCGCCGAACACGAACACGGCGGACAACGTGCTGTCTAATCAGGTGCGGCGCGTTTTGCAGGCGCTTACGCCGAAGGGCAGCATCATCCGCTGGACGGTGGATGGCATCGAGTATGCGATTCCGGCGGAAATCGGTGTCGGCACAGGCACGCTGAGCACGCCGGACGTCATCTACATCGCCATCTCCACCAATGACGGCAATCAGCCTCAAAATGCCCCGGCGGATGATTTCGCGGCCGTCTGTGAACTCCCCTATGCCGCCCTGACCCGCACGTCGATGGCATCTGCGCTGCTCTGGGCGGTGCGGACATTGCAGACCGTCTGCCCGAACGCGGCGATTTTCCTCGCCACGCCGCTGCAAACATACACCCCGCAGGCATGGATGGACGAATCTCACGGGCCGCTCAAGCGCAGCGTCATCCAGAAAGTCGCGCAGAAAACGGGTGTGCACTGCATCGACAGCTTCTACGGAAGCGGCTTTGACCGCAGCGTTGCCCGCTCTCACGGCGAAGTCCACCCGGACGAGGAATGGAAAATCCGCATTGCTGACTTTGTGACAAAGGAAATCGAATCGACCCTGTATAAGGAGTAACCGATGGAGAATATCAAATGGCTGTGGGGCGTAATGGACAAGCGCTACCACAAGTGGCACATTCTTGGCCTCATCATCAGTGCCGTCACGTCGCTGATGCTGCTCATCAACCCCTACCTGACGATGCGCCTGATGGATGACGTCATCGTCGCGCAGAACCCCGAACCGCTCGTCGGCTTGCTGCTGACGATGCTGATTGTCAAGGTTACGCGCGAAGGTCTGCGCTACCTGATGGTTGTCCTGCTGGAGCATTCCTCCCAGAACACGCTGATGAACCTGCGCATGCGGCTGTTCACGCGCCTGCAGTATCAGGACATGCGCTTTTTCGACATTCACCGCACGGGCGACCTGATGACGCGCCTGTCCGCCGACACGGACTGGTGCCGCCATTTTCTGGCATACATAGACTATGTGGCGGTGGACAGCGTCGTCATGTTCGTGTCGTCGTCGATTTACCTGTTCTCGGTGAACTGGAAGCTCGCGCTGGCGATGGTCTGCGTCACGCCGCTGCTGATGATTATCACGAAAGTGTACTCCAAGGGCGCGCGGCGGATGTTCGTGGACATGCGCGACAAGATGAGCGACATGAACGCGAAGGCGCAGGAGAACATTGCGGCGAACCGCGTGGTGAAGGCGTTTGCGCGCGAGGAATACGAGGAGAACCGCTTCGACGAGCGTTCCCGCGCCTTCCGCGATGCGAATCTGGATATCAACAAGCGCTGGCTGTCCTTCTACCCCTTCATCGAGGTTCTGGCAAACGCCATGACGCTGCTGACCGTCTTTTTCGGCGGCTACCTGATGATTACCGACGGCATGACGGCGGGTGAACTGACGATTTTCACCCAGCTGGCGTGGACGCTGAGCGTCCCCATGCGGCAGCTGGGCAACCTGCTCAACGACTGGCAGCGCTTCATCACCTGCTCGAACAAGGTCATGGAGATTGAAGTCTCCCGCCCGGAGATTGTGGACAGCTCCTGCGCGGTGAATCACGACCACATCGAGGGTGCGATTTCCTTTGACCATGTTTCCTTCGCTTACGGCTCGCAGCCGGTGCTGTCCGACGTAACGTTCTCCGCCAAGCCGGGGCAGACCGTCGCCATCATGGGGCCGACCGGTTCCGGCAAAACGACGCTGATTCAGCTGCTCGCCCGCTGCTACGACGTGACCAGCGGCAGCATTTCCGTTGACGGCTGCAATGTGCGCAAGTGGAAGCTGCAGCAGCTCCGTGACGGCATCGGTACGGCAACGCAGGATGTTTTCCTCTTTTCCGACACGGTGGAAGGCAACATTGCTTTCGGCGACCAGACGCTGACGGAGGACGAAGTGCACGACTTCGCCCGCCGCGCGGCTGCGGACGACTTCATCAAGGGCTTGTCCGAGGGCTACGACACGATTATCGGCGAACGCGGCGTGGGGCTTTCCGGTGGACAGAAGCAGCGCATTGCCTTGGCGCGCGCGCTGGCAGTCAAGCCCGGTATTCTCGTCATGGACGACACGACTTCCGCTGTCGATATGGAGACGGAGAAGTACATTCAGGCGCAGCTGCGTCAGCTCCCCTACGACTGCACGAAGCTGATCATTGCCCAGCGCATTTCCTCCGTCAAGGATGCTGACCTCATCCTGATTTTGAAGGACGGCGTCGTGACCGAGCGCGGCACGCATCAGGAGCTGCTGCGTCAGCGCGGCTACTACTACGAAACGTACTGCCTGCAAAACGGCATCACGCCCGACACCGCTCCGCAGGAGGTGATGTAACATGGCGCGCAACAAATTTGACGTAGACGAGCGTTTGGAAACCCCGTTTGACTTCCGGCACTTGAAGCGCGTTGGCGTTTACATCGGCAAGCACAAGTGGAAGATGCTGCTGGCGCTGCTTCTGTCCGCCTTGGCATCGGTAACGAGCCTCGCCGTGCCGAAAATCACCCAGACTGTCATGGACGTCGCTGTACCGCAGAAAAACGTTGACCTGCTGCTGAAGATGGCGCTGGCGTTCATGGGCATCATCATCGTCGGCATCGTCTTCACGGTCATCCGCTCCCGCATCATGGCGTTCGTCAGTCAGCAGATCATCTACGATATCCGCAAAGACCTCTTCGCGCACCTGCAGCAGCTGCCTTTCGCCTACTACGACAGCCGTCCGGCGGGCAAAATCCTCGTGCGCGTCATCAATTACGTCAACAGCGTGTCGGATATTCTTTCCAACGGCATCATCAACTCGATTCTGGAAATCATCAATATCATCTTCATCGTCGTCTACATGTATACGACCGAGCCGACGCTGGCGACGATTGTTGTGGCGGGTCTGCCGATTTTCGTGGCGATTATCATCATCCTGAAGCCGCGTCAGCGCCGCGCGTGGCAGAATCAGTCGAACAAAAACAGCAACTACAACGCGTATCTGGCGGAATCCATTGACGGCGTGCGCGTGAGCGAACTGTTCGCGCGGCAGGATGTCAACTGCTCCATCATGCAGCGCCTGGCGACGGCGTGCCGCGCGGCGTGGCTGAAGGCGATTTACATCTCCAACAGCGTCTGGCTCTCTTCGGAAATCATCACCCAGATTGTTTTCACCCTCATGTACTACGCGGGCGTGTACTGGCTGGGCGGCGCGGTGGTCTCCTTCGGCGTAATTCTCGCCATGGGGCAGTACGTCAGCCGTTTCTGGCAGCCGATTACGAATCTGGCGAACATCTACAACAGCTTCGTGAACAACATGGCGTATCTAGAGCGCATCTTCGAGACGATGGATGAACCAGTCGTGATTGACGACAAGCCGAATGCCGAGACACTTCCGCCCATTACCGGCGCAGTTGATTACAACAACATCACCTTCGGCTACGAGGAAGGGCAGACCGTCCTCAAGGATGTTGACCTGCACGTCAAGGCGGGCGAAAGCATTGCGCTTGTCGGCCCGACGGGCGCGGGCAAGTCCACCATCGTCAACCTGCTCTGCCGCTTCTACGACCTGCGCAGCGGTTCCATCACGCTGACGGATGAATCCGGCGTGAAGCACGACATTACCGACGTGACGCTGCACTCCCTGCGCTCGCAGATGGGCATCATGCTGCAGGATTCCTTCATCTTCTCCGGCACGATTCTGGATAACATTCGCTACGGCCGTCTGGACGCGACAGACGACGAGGTACGTCAGGCGGCGGCGGTTGTCCGCGCGGACGACTTCATCCGCGAAATGCCGCAGGGCTACAAAACGACCGTGAACGAGCGCGGCGGCAGCCTTTCGCAGGGGCAGAAGCAGCTGATTGCCTTCGCGCGCACGCTGCTGAGCGACCCGCGCATCCTGATACTGGACGAGGCAACCTCCTCCATCGACACCAAGACGGAGAAGCTGCTGCAGGACGGCATTCAGGCGCTGCTGAAGGGACGCACGTCGTTCATCATTGCGCACCGTCTGTCCACCATCAAGAACTGCGACCGCATCCTGTACATTGGCAATCAGGGCATCATGGAAGCAGGCTCTCATGACGAATTGATGGCCAAGCGCGGCGCATACTACGAGCTGTACACCGCGCAGGCGCGCGACCAGGGCATGGGGGAATAAGGCGCGCACGGCGCTTCTGAAAATTGCATAGGGACAAAAAGCGGGGTTGCGTGAAAAATGCGCAATCCCGCTTTTTTGGTTCTTCACGGAAACTTGGGGGAAGAGCAGCTTGGGGGCGCGTCTGCGGACGCGCAAAGTTACTGGCAGGGACGCTTCGCTGCCTGCACCTTTGTTGAGCGCGTTTGGCATACTGGTCGCCCGTGGAACTGTTGGGGCGTTGCCCCAAACCCCACAAGGGACGCTGTCCCTTGCCCCTGCAAGGGGCAGACAAAAAGGGACGAAGTCCCCCCTTGACCCCTTTTCGCGATTGAGTTGGTCGCTCTTTCATGCTCCTTCCGCGTGCAGCTTTTTGGTGCTTCGCCTAAGCCCTTGTTTG
>ENA-ORLF01000461-ORLF01000461.1-human-gut-metagenome-genome-assembly--contig:-NODE-461-length-14825-cov-3.55064_pt1 | contig 14825 bp, 18 predicted proteins | sample MGYA00243066_ERZ508822 | MGnify/ENA primary metagenome ERZ508822 (study PRJEB26277, sample SAMN04329791) | human gut metagenome | biome: human-associated habitat | host: Homo sapiens | place: USA... | reverse complement strand
CTCCTTCAAAATATTTTATCGCCTTTTCCATTTCTTAAAAGTTTAACTTAAGTGGCATATGATATTCTAAATTTCTATATATTGCCGAACCTTGTTCAGAATTATTTATTATGTATCTATATGTTTTTTTCTTACAGTTATATCTACTATGGAAATTTTCTTCTACTTCTTCTACATTTTTTATTCTTATACTCTTTTTTAGTTGTGAATTTATTGCTACTTTCATTTTTTCTATTGGCATTTCACTTTCTATTTTAAAATTTGCCGTTTGTCCCAAACTATGAACTCCTGCATCAGTTCTACCCGAAGCAATTAGTTCTACTTTTTCTCTTGTTATAACTTCAATTGCTCTTTCTATTTCGCCTTGTATATTTAATTTATTTGGCTGTTTTTGCCAACCATTATATTCTTTTCCATCATATTCAATTATCAATTTAATATTTCTCATAATATTAATCTCTTTTCTTAAATAATATTTAAGGTCTGTTTTTTAAACAGACCCTTTGTTAACTATACCTTTGTTCTTCTTTTTCTTCTTAAACGTAGGCATTTTTCTTGGAATTTCATCTCCAAACCTTTTTATTAACACATTTTTTATTAATATACTTTTTAGTGTTTCTTCTTTTAAATCCGCAATCAGAGTTCCATCTTTGGCTAATGATATTTTGCCCGTTTCCTCTGATACTACTATTGCTATACTATCTGTTTCTTTAGAAATTCCTATTGCCGCTCTATGTCTTGTTCCTAATTCTTTTGCAATATTTTTATCGCTTGCAAGTGGTAATATGCATGCAGCTGCTGCTATTTTATTATTGCTTATTACTACAGCTCCATCATGTAGTGGAGTATTTGGAGTAAATATATTTACTAATAATTGTGGAGATATTTCACTATCTAATTTCAACCCTGTTTCCATTATGTCATTTATTTGTATATCTCTTTCAATTACTATCAATGCTCCTGTTTTTTGTTTTGCTAACTCCATTGTGGCAATTACTATTTTATATATGTTTTCTTTTGTTTTTGTATATATATCTTTTTCTATTCCAAAATATTTAGTTAATTTATTTGTACCCAATTGTTCTAACATTCTTCTTAATTCAGGTGCAAATATTACAATTATTGCTATTACTCCATATGGCATAAATATTGTTAATATACAATTTAATATTTTTAAATGTAAAATATCACTTAATAAGGTAACTATTAGTATAAAAACTATTCCTTTTAATAGTTGCCAAACTCTTGTCCTTTTAGAATATTTAATAAATTTATATACTAAACCAATAACAATTGTCAAATCTAAAATAAGTATGATTAACCTCAGTGGATTTTCTTTTAAATACCAAAAATAATCAATTAAATTATTCCATATATTATTTATATTTACAGTAAAATAATTTTCCAAACTATCCCCTCTATCTTTTGTTTTTAAGCTGCTAAGTAATATATTAATGTTCCTGCCATACTAACAACAAACATTAATGCTAATACTGCTGCAATAACTCTTATAGCTATTTTTCCAATATCGCGTTTTTTCTTTTTTGCCATTAGTTTATCCTCCTTAATTTTAACTCTAATTATGTTATAGCATATTTCTACTTTTTTTTCAAGAGCTTGTACAATAATTCTTTGCTAGTTTTCAATAATTGCAATGCATTATTAAGCATTTTTAAAGGGTGTCCCAAATTGGGCAATTGGGGCAATTAGGGACTGTCCCCAATTGTTCATTTTCTTATTTCTGCTCCGTTTTTTTCTAAGTTTGCTATTATTTTTTCTAGTATGTTGTTTATTTCTTCATCTGTTAAAGTTAAGTCGTTTGTTGCATATTCTAAAGAGTATGCTATGCTTTTTTTGTTTTCTTCTATTCCTTTTCCTGTATATACATCAAATACTTCTGTGTTAAGTAATAGTGATCCTGCTGATTTTTTTATTAATGTTGCTATTTCTTGTGCTGTTACATTTTTATTTATAATTACTGCTAAATCTTTTTTTACACTTGGATATTTTGAAAGTTCTTTATATTTCATTTTTCCAACTTTTTTGGCCAATAGTTTTTCTAGGTTTATTTCAAATACATATATATTTTCTTTTATTTTTTGTGGATGTACTTTTCCTATTATTCCTATTACGTCATTATTTACTGAAATTAATGCTGATTGTCCTGGATGTAGTTCTTTTGGCATTTCTTCTTTTACAATAAAACTATATCTACCTCCATATCCTAAATAGTCTAAAAGTTCTTCCACTATTCCTTTTATAATATAAAAATCTACTTGTTTTTTTTCTATTCCTAAATAGTAGTTGCCTGTCATTAATCCTGCTATTCCATTTTCTTCTCCATATTTTTCACCTTTTTTATAAAAAGTTTTTCCTATTTCAAATATAGATACATCTTTATTATAATGTGCTTTGTTGTACTCATATATTTTTAATAAAGATGGCAATATACTATGTCTTAATGCATTTCTATCTTCTGACATTGGTGCTAATAACTTTACTATTTCTGTATTGTCATTTGTAAAGTCTTTAGCTTCTTTTTCATTTACTAGAACATATGAAAGAGTCTCGTTTAGTCCTAAATCTATCAATTTATTTCTAATTTGTCTCTTTACCTTATCATAACTTCCTAATTTAGTTGGTGACATTGGTAATTTTCCTTCTATATTATTTACACCATATATACGGCCAACCTCTTCTATTAGGTCTTCTTTTATATTGATATCCATTCTTCTTCTAGGCACTTCTACAATTACCGCTTCACCTTTTTCCTCATACGTAAAACCTAATCTCCTAAATACATTTAATATATCTTTATTTGATATATTTGAGCCTAATAAAGAATTTATGTTTTTATAAGTTATTTCTATTTTTTTATTTGCCAATTCTGTTGTATCATATTTTTCTAATCCACCAACAATTTCTGCTCCAGCATATTTTTGTAATAGATTACAAGATCTTTCAATAGCCATATATGTTCTATTAGGATCCAATCCTTTTTCAAATCTATTGCTTGCCTCACTTCTTAATATTTCTTTTGATGTCATTCTTATTTTTACCGGATTGAAAATTGCTGATTCAATTATAATATTCTTAGTATTGTCTGTTACTTCTGTTTCCAATCCTCCCATTACTCCTGCTAAACCTATTGCTTTTTTGCCATCTGAGATAACAATGTTTTCTTCTGTTAAAGTTCTTTCTATTCCATCTAAAGTAGTTAATTTTTCTCCTTTTGTTGCCATTCTTACTTCTAGCTTTCCACTTAGTGTTTCTGCATCATAAAAATGTAAAGGTTGGCCTGTTTCTAGCATTACATAATTGCTTATATCAACTACATTATTAATAGGTCTTATTCCTGATGCTATTAATCTGTTTTTTATAAATTCTGGGCTTTCTGTTATTGTTACATTTTTTACTTTTTTTGCTAATAACATTTGACAATTTTCTGTCTCTACTTTTATTTTAAATTCATCACTTATATTTTCACTATTTTGGGTATATGTTAAATCTATATCTTTTACTTTTTTATCATATATTGCTGCTACTTCATAAGCCATGCCGAGTATGCTTAATAAGTCTCCTCTGTTTGCTGTTAACTCAAAATCTATAACTTCATCATCCATCTGTAAATATTTTATAGGTTCTTCACCTACTGGTGCCTCTTGTGGTAATTCATGTATACCGTCTTTATCTTCTGGCTTTAAAAATTTACTTTCTAAACCTAATTCTGCCATAGAACATAGCATTCCATTAGATTCTTCTCCGCGAATTTTTCCTGCTTTTATTGTAATACCTCCTGGCAAATTTGCTCCTGGTAATGCCACTATTACTTTTAGTCCTTTTCTTACATTTGGTGCTCCACATATAATCTGTAGTATTTGTTCTCCTACATTTACCTTGCATATGTGCAAATGGTCTGAGTCCGGATGTGCTTCACATTCAAGTACTTCTCCTATTACTAAATTTGTAGCATTTATTAATTTCTCGGCAGAATCATATTCATTTCCTACATTTGTCATATCTTCTGCTAATTTTTTTACATCTACATCTATATCCACATAATCTTTTAAAAATTTAGTACTTAATTTCATTTTCTTCATCCTTTCTATCAAATTGGCTTAAAAATTTTATATCATTTGTATACAACAAACGAATATCTGTTATTCCATATTTGAACATTGCTAGTCTATCTAGCCCTGTTCCAAAAGCAAATCCAGTGTATACTTCTGGGTCATATCCGTTCATTTTTAGCACATTGGGATGTACCATTCCTGAGCCTAATATTTCTATCCAACCTGTTTGTTTGCATAAGTTGCAACCTTTTCCTCCACATTTAAAGCAGCTCACGTCTACTTCATATGAAGGCTCTGTAAATGGGAAATAACTTGGTCTAAATCTTAATTTAGAATTTTCTCCTAACATCTTTTTAACAAATATTTCTAATGTTCCTTTTAGGTCTGCCAAAGATATATTTTTGTCTATTACTAGTCCTTCTACTTGACCAAATTGATGAGAATGTGTAGCGTCATCATCTCTTCTATATGTTTTTCCTGGGCATATCATGCGTATTGGTGTTTTTTCTTCATTTGCCATCATTGTTCTTGCTTGAACAGATGATGTTTGAGTTCTTAACAAATATTCTGTTGTTACATAAAAGCTATCTTGCATATCTCTTGCTGGATGTCCTTTGGGTAGATTTAATCTTTCAAAACAATATTCATCTGTTTCTAATTCTGGACCATCTACAACATCATAGAAACAAATATATCTTCTACTTCTTCTATAACTCTATTAATAGGATGTTTGCTACCTCTTTTTATTTTTGTACTTGGCAAAGTTATATCTATTTTTTCTGCTTTCAATTTTTCTTCCATTTCCTTATTTTTTAATTCTTCTTCTTTTTGATTAAAAACAGTTTCTATTTTTTCTCTTACTTCATTTACTAAACTTCCTATTACTGGTCTTTCTTCTGGTGAAAGTGCTCCCATACCTCTTAATATTGCTGTAAGCTCACCTTTTTTTCCCAAATATTTTACTTTAGCTTCTTCTAAAGTTTTTATATCTTGAGAAAGTTCAACTTCTTTTATTGCTTTTTTTTCAATTTGTATAATTTCTTCCTTCATAAAATATCTTTCCTTTCTTTTCAAAACCGCTATGAGGCTTTAATACAGCGAAGATTTTTTGTATAATAGGAAAGTTCGGAAAACTTTTCTATTATACAAAAAAACAGTTCCATCCTGTTAGGACGAACTGGCTCGTGGTACCACCTAATTTTATTAATTAAATAATTAACCTCTATAGCTATAACGTAGCAATCGTTTACCTCTACTGTTATTCAAGGTAAAGCCTAAAAAGTGAAATTTCTGTAAAAAATATATAATGGTTTTCAGCTACCCCATTTTCTCTATAATATATTTTATTTTTACATACTTTGCTTTTTCAACGGCTTATATTTTTAATACTTATATATATTAACATATTTTGGATTTTAATTCAATAGTTTAGAAAAATAATCTACGCATAATACAACCTTTCCTCGAATACAATTTAACAAATGCAATTCGTATAGGGGGTTTTTCATTTGAGTAAGATATACATAGAAGAACGTGCTGTAGATTTGGCACACTATATTATAGATACTGGAGACACAGTCAGAGGAGCAGCTAAAAAATTTCGGAATAAGTAAAAGTACTGTACACAAAGATGTTAGCGAAAGATTGAAAAAAATAAACCCATCATTATTTTTAGAAGTTAGAGCAATTTTGGATGAAAACAAAGCTGAAAGGCATATACGTGGTGGAATGGCCACAAAACTGAAATATAGTCATAAAGAAAAAGTAAGCTAAAAAACTGTCGAAAATATCGACAGTTTTTCTTGTTAATTATTTTTAAAATTATTTCTATTTTGTTTTCTTGCTTTTCTACACTCTGGGCATCTTTGTGGTTCATTTGTAAAACCTTTTTCAGCATAAAATGCTTGTTCACCTTCAGTAAAAACGAATTCTGCTCCACAGTCTTTGCATACTAATGTTTTGTCTGCCATTATAGGTTACCTCCTTCTTATTTTTTGACATTTAATATTTTTGACACATTGATACTTTTTTTCATCAAAAAAGAAGGAAATAGTCTACAAAATAATTAAATTCAATTTAAGCTTTTTCAAGCCACAATTAGTATAACATAAACCAATAAATAAAACAACTAAATTTTAAAAAATCTTTTTATGACCCTGTTGATTTATATTTACGTAATCCTATATTCCATACTATATAACAAGGAATAATAAAAAATACAGAAAGTATTGGTAAAAACATATATAGCTTATTATATGTTCGCTCTATTATATATAAAAGTGGATAATAATTTACTAAAGCTAATGGCAATATATATGTAAAAAAGTTTTTTACCCATTTGTGATAAATATTTAATGGGTATTGCGCTAAATCCCTTGCACCATCTGTAAATATATTCATTATTTCTAAACTTTGTGTGGTAAAAAATGTTATTCCTGCTTTAAGTACAAATAAAGAAACATAAATTATTATCGTTCCTATAGCCATTAATGTTAAAGTAATTAACTTTTCTGTTTCTAGAAGGTCTGGATTACGTATTATTACCCAAATTACAATTACTAGCGAAGCCAAACATCTACCAAATTTTGCAAATTCCACTTTTAAGCCTAATACCTGTAAAATTATACTTCTGGGTCTAACTAATACTCTATCAAATTCACCATTTGCAATCATTTTATCGAAATGGTCAAAAGCTCTAAAAAAACATTCTGCTATTGAAAATCCAAAAAAAGATATTGAAAAACATATTAATACATTTTCAAAAGTATATCCTTCAATATTACCAAATTTGTCAAATAAAAATATGATTGATAAAAATGAAAAAATTGAAGTTGCTATTTGTCCCATACAAGATATTATAAAAGTTTTCCCATATTCTAATAAGGATTTCAAATGCATAGAAAGATACTTTAAATATAATTTCAATTTTCTCCCCCCTATCCACCTTGTACTATTAATTTTGAAAGTCGCTTATTCATCATTTTCTTTCCTAAAATAGTTAATATAGTAAGCCAAAACAACTGTAATAATATTATTTTGAAAATCTCAGCCCCATTAGATATATACCCATTATAAATATTAAATGATACATTTTCCATATAATAAAATGGTGTAAATTTTAATATTTTTATCATATAATTTGGCATAAATGCTATTGGAATTGCCCCTCCTGTGCAAAACTCCATAACAAGTTGAAATGTAAGTTTAATTCCCTGTGTAGTAGTGGTTTTCATTACTATAATGTATAATAACATTACATATGCTATTATTAATCCCAGGGATAAAATTAATGTTATAACAAATAAGAAAAATGCTCCTATATTGACTGGTGCAGTTAACTTATATTGATTTAAAAATGGCATTGTACAAATTATAAATATAGGCAAAGCTCTTAAAGAAGTAGCAGCTATTTTTTTGCCTAATGTTTTTGCATGCCATATATAATACAAATCTATTGGCTTCACCAACTCTAATGCAACTCCGCCAGTTTTACACATTTCTAAAATATCTTTATCCACAGATACAAAATTAAATAATAGAAAAAATGCTTGATGTAACCAAATATATGTACACATTTGTGGAATAGTGTATGTATTTGCATTTCCATTTTTCATAAAAGTACAATACAGCATAATATACATACCACCCCAAGCAAATTGAGTTATAACTCCTGCAAATGCTGCTATTTTATATTGAATTTCATTTAAAAATTTAATTTTAGAATATGCTAAATATATTTTAAGTTTTTGTGCCAATCTTATATAATATCTAAAAATTTTCATTTTTATTATTTTTATCATAAAAATAACCCCTTTCTTTTAAAATAAGTATACTTATTAAATTTGATATTCTTTATATAAGTTAGCAACAACATCATCTATATCTGTATTTTTTATTTCTATATCTAATACTTCTAAAGTACTAGATAAAAATGAAATTGATTCTGTTAATTTGATTTTGCTTTCATCTATTAATATTTTTAGCTCATTTGTACTTTTCTCTAATACTTCCATTCCTAAAGGAAAATCTGAAATTTTGCCTTTATATTTTATATTTATAACTTTATGGCTATATTTTTTTATTAAGCCATTAAAACTGCCATCAAGCAAAACTCTGCCCTTTCCTATTAAAATGACTCTTTTGGTAAGTGCTTCTATATCCCCTGTGTCATGTGTAGTAAGTATTATTGTTGTATTTTTCTCTTTGTTAATTTTTTTTATAAAGTCTCTTACTGCAATTTTAGAAATACTATCTAGTCCAATAGTTGGCTCATCTAAAAATACTATTTTAGGTTCATGTAAAAATGCTGCTGCTATTTCGCATCTCATCCTTTGACCCAAACTTAATTGCCTTGTCGGAGTTTTTATTATTTCGCCAATATTTAGCATTTCTGTAAGCATATTTCTTTGCTTTTTATAGTTTTCATCCGAAATGTTGTAAATTTCTTTTATCAATTCAAATGAGTCTTCTACTGGAACATCCCACCATAGTGCTGATCTATTTCCAAAAACAACACCAATATCTTTTACATATTTTTTTCTGTCTTTATATGGAATAAATCCATTAATTTTGCAAATTCCGGAATCTGGCGTTAAAATTCCACACATAATTTTAATTGTAGTGGATTTACCGTGCTCCATTTGGGCCTATATATCCGAACCATTTCTCCTTCGTTTATTTTAAAAGATATATCATTTAGTGCATTTATTTGTGTATATTCTCTTTTAAAATAATTTTTAAATGCATTTTTTATCCCTGCATTTCTTTTTGCTACTTTATAAGTTTTTGTAATGTTGGATAATTCAATCATCTTTTAATACCTCTCTTTCTTCAGATAATTAGATATTTAAATTTTGAATATTTATTACTTTTTTTGGCAATGTCCTCCTTTCAAAAAATTTTGCCACGGAAAAAATACCAAATATAAAGATATATACCCCTTATCTTTACATTTGGCATTATATGATTTTTCTAAATCTCCTGCTCCATTGTTAAGTCTTTAAAGTTTTATAGTATCTTCTGACAAAAATCATATAATCCTATAAAATAGAGTTGACTTCTGGTTCGGAATGTTACAGGTTCTCTCTATAATAATCGACAAGTAACATTTTAGCATTTACTAACTTTTATGTCAAGAACTTTTTATTAATTTGTATATTAACTTATACATCAATATTAATACTGAGATTTCTGTTAAATTCTACCTATAGGTGCTATATTTTAAAAGGGTGATATCAAATGGCATTAGATTATACAATTGTTGGAGAAAGATTAAAAAAAGCAAGGCTTGATAAAAAACTTACTCAAGAAAATTTATCTGAACAACTAGGGATTTCAGTAGCTTTCTTGATTAACGTAGAAAGAGGAGATTCACATCTCAACTTAAAAAGATTAAGTCAAATTTGTGATATACTTGGTGTTACTGAAGGTTATATATTAAATGGCTCTTCTAGCACTTCTCAAGACTATTTATCTTCTGAGTTTAATGATATTTTAGCAAAGGCATCTCCTGAAAAGCAGAAATTAATTTATAAAATTGCTAAAGTAATTGTGGAGGAATAAAATATACGATATATAAGGGTGTCCCAAATTGGGCAAATGGGACATTTGGGGACTGTCCCTAATTGGGTGAGGGGCAAAAAAGAAAAGAGGAACACTCCTCTTTTCTTTTTATTTATTATATTAAAGTTTAGCCAGTTACTGTTTCTACTTGGAATTGTAAGTCCCAATTTAAATATGTACCTGAAGCACCTGTGTAGCAGTCAATGTCTTGTCCTTCTATCCACATATATATTCTCATTTTTGTAACACCTGGTTTTAATGTCACTAATTTTTGTTTTGTTGCATTTGCTGCATTTGTTGCTATTTGTGGTGTTATTGCTTGTAAGTATGAAGCATAATTTGCGGCTGTTGCATTCCAGTAATATACGTTTTGTTCAGCATCGAATGCTGCTTTTACTCCACTATATGGAAGTGGCACTTTCTTTGACTCTCCTTCTAAGTCAGCTCTATTCATGTGTGGTACATCATATGGTGCATCAACTACCGCATTTTCTATAGCAGCTGTAGTATGTGCATCTGCATTTGGTTCCCATAAAACGAATGCAGAATTTTCTGAACCATCTGAATATGTCCATCCTTGTGCTGTTGCTGCATCTGCTGTTGTTGCATTATTGAATACCATAAATGCGATTCTAGATGCATTTTGAAGTCCCTTATCTGTTTGATATGCTGTATTTGTATCAGCTTGTGCTCTTACTGAATCCCATACTACTTTTGAATTAGGCGTAATATATAAGTCCTTAGCTTCTGTTGATTGTAAATTGAAGAATACATCAAAAGTAATATAATTTCCTGTTGTTCCACGTGTATCTGTTGTTTTAGTAGCTACCATTTTTTTACGTCCAACATTTGGACCTGAAGTTTCAGTTGAATCAACAGCAGTTACGTCAAACATATCTAATTTGCTTGAAGTAACATTTTCTGATTTTGCTCCTGAAGAAACTGGTTTTAATGTTCCTGGTAATTGATTAACAGATGCTGCATATGTACTTCCTGCTCCTGTTATATCTGCATTAGTTATTGTGTTTTTCCATGCTTGTGCGTCAACTGAAATTTGAATACCTTCTACTGTTTCTACTTTTACATTAATTGTAGAAATTGTTGCAGTATTGTTTGCTATAAACCATGCATATGTTGAACTAATTAATAATACTGCTGCTAACAATAAAAGTAATAGTGAAACTTTTAAATTTGATTTCTTTTGTTTTTTTGTTGTTTTCATTTTTACACTCCTTTAAAATTTAATTTTATTTTTCATAAGTATATATTAACACTCACTTTTGGAGGTGTCAATAATTGTTGAATAATGTAATAAAACTGTAATTTTGTTTTATTTTTGTAACATTTTTGTAATGTACTATGTGCCTGTTGCAGTATCTACTTGGAATTGCAAATCAAAGTTTAAGTATGTACCAGAAGCACCTGTATAGCAATCAACATCTTGTCCTTCTAGCCACATATATATTCTCATTTTTGTAACACCTGGTTTTAATGTCATTAATTTCTTTTTTTCAGTATTTGATGCATTTGTTGTAATATTAGGTGTTACTGCTCCAAGCTTTGCTGCATAATTAGCGGCTGTAGCTTTATAATAATATACATTATCTGATTGTAAAATACTAGCCTTTATACCACTATATGGCAATGGTATTTTTTTAGTAGGACCTTCTAAATCTGTTCTGTCATAATGTGGTACGTCATATGGTTTTTCACCTACAGCATTTTCTATAGCGGCTGTAGTATGTACATCTGCATTTGGTTCCCATAAAATGAATTGACTACTTCCTTCCGAATATGTCCATCCTTGTGCTGTCACTGCATCAGCCGATGCAGAATTATTCATTACTAGGAATGAAATTCTTGTTGCATTCTGCAAACCTTTGTCAGTCTGATACGCTGTATCAGTATCAGCTTGTGCTCTTGTTTCGTCCCATTTTACTCCAGAAGTTCCTGTTAAATATAAATCTTTAGCTGATTCAGATTGAAGATTAAAAAATACATCAAATGTTATATATTGCCCTGTCTCTCCATGTAGATCTGTTGCTTTTTCTGCAACTATTACTTTACGACCTACATCTTCTGATACTGTACTTGTTGTATCCATTGCTGTTACTGTGTACATGTCTTGTTTGCTATTTGTTATATAACCTGCTCCAGCAGATGAAACTGGTTTTAGTATTGAAGGTAACTGATTAACTGCACTCGTATATGTGGCTCCAGCCCCTATTATATCCTCATTTGTAATAGTTGATTTCCAGTTACTAGCATCAACAGAAATTTGGATACCTTCTACCGTTTCTATTTTTACGTCTATTGTAGAAATTTTTGCAGTATTATTCGAAATAAACCACGCATATGTTGATCCTATTAATATTACTGTTATTATTAATAGTACTAATAATATTGCTCTTAGGCTTTTCTTCTTCTCCTTTTTTACTGTTCGCATTTTTTTACCCCTTTCTTTTAAAATTAAACTCTATATGAGTTTATATTAACATAGCCATTTTTAAGTGTCAATATTTGCTGAATAATGTAACAAAACTGTAACTTTTGTGTGCTTTTTGTAATATTTTTGTAATAAAACTTTTAGAAAAGGCCATACTCTCGCAGACAATTATAATTGTCTCTACGCTTGTATGGCTTACTTCTTGTGTATACATTTATTTTTGCACATGTTCTTCATTTATTTCTAAGTGCATTTTCATTTCTCCACCTAATATATCATTTATACAGTCTGGGTCATCTCCTTCTACCCATACTACTATTGTATATCTATCTACATCATTTGGGTAAAAATTTTCTCTTGGTTCTATATAAACGTATTGTTCTGAGTAAAATGGTATTGTGTCTGGCTCTGGCTCACCGTTTGAGTTTAGTTTTGCATAAACTGTTTTCTCTCCATTTCTAAATACCATTACTCTTATAGCTTCATCTGCATTTCTTATTACATCATCTATTACTAATTCTGACCAGTATGTAAGATTTTCGTTTCCATTATTTTCTACATAAAAAGTATATGCTATATAATTATTTCCATTATGTGCTCCATCTGCTTCTGTATCTATGTTTTCTGGAATCCATCTTATAGAAATATTATCCATAAACTCTAATTTTCCAGCTTCTAATATCCTTCTAAATTCTTTTACTGCCGGATTTTCGTATATAACTATACCACTTTTTTTAGCAAAATTTTGGTCTAGAGAAATAGTAAATGGTCCTTGTCCATATACTATTTTTAATAGGAAGAAGAGTATTATAAGGAAAACTGTACTTATTAATAGTCCTAATTTTAAAACCTTAATACGACTTTCTCTTTTTTCAATTTTTTCCGAATTTAGTTTAATTTTTTCTTTTGACATTTTTTATTTTCCTTTCACTACATTAATATTATATTTACATTTTTTTGGTATTGATTTAATTTTCTTTATATGTTATTATCTAATTATCTTAGATAAGATTCGAGGTGAACATATGAAGAAAAATTATAGGAAATTGGTCCTTGTTTTAGCAATTATTTCTCTTTGTGTTTCTGCTATTTCGTTTTCCGATATTTATGCCAAATACGTATCTTCTGCTCAAGGTGCTGTTGATATTTCTATTGCTAGATGGGACATTAAATTAAATACATTAGCTATTCAAAATAGCACTGATATTTCTGCTAATTTAACACCTGTTTTTGATACTAATGCCAATCTTGCTGCTAATAAACTTGCTCCTGGTGCTACTGGTTATTTTGATTTAGCTCTTGATTATACTAATGTTGATGTTAGTTTTGATTATACTATTAAAATTAACAATACTGATGGTGCTACTGATTCAACTACTAGCAATCTTGCAGATTTTAAAGTTACAGGTTATTCAGTAGATGGTGGTACTACTACAACACTTAATTCTGGAACAACAAATGTTAAACCTACTGTTATAAGTGGAACTATACCATATGCTACAACTGGAACAAAAACTAAAACAATTAGAGTTTTTATTAAATGGGTAGATAATACAGCCGAAGGTGCTACAATGTCTGATACACAAGATTCTCAATTTACTTGGGATGATACTAACAGACAAATTACTTTAAAAGTAGATGCTAGCTTCGAGCAAAAAACTACATAATTTATTTTTAAAAAATGGAGTTAGAAGATATAATCTTTTAACTTCTTTTTTAACTATTTATTTGTTTTGCTCCAAGTTCTATTTCTAAATGTACACATGGTGTATCTGGATTTTCTGTAATAAATTGATATGCATTTTTTCCATATTGAGTATCTAATTCATCATCTCCAGATTCATATTCCCATTCTAATTTTATTGTTACTGTTGCAGTTCCTGTATGTGCTGGTAATTGTGTAATACTTAGAGTTACTGTTGTTTTAAATGGAAAGTCATTTTGTAATTTGTTATATAAATCTTGTGCTGTCGTTGTCTCATTTACTTCATAAACTTGTCCTAATATTTCTACTTTTTTTACAGCAAAACTAAGTTCTGCCTCTGTATCTCCATTGTTATTTACTGTTATTTGATGAGTATATGTAGTCATGCCAGGATATATTTTTTCTACATCTAAAATTATATTTTGTGTTTCTCTTATCCCGTCAGAAATATATGCTATATCCCAAGCTTCAATTTTGGCTGATATAGATGTATTTACTTTAGTATTGTAAATAAACCAAGCATATGAATTAAACATAAGCAAAACTACTAATAATATTAAATTACTTAATTTTACCTTTTTTTTAATTACATTTAAAACTTTCTTAAACATTTTTTACCCTTTATTATCATTTGATTTCTTTTTTGAATTTGTCTTCTGTGTTTTTGCACTGTTTTTAGTTGTTGTTGTTTTCTTTTTATTTATCGTTTTTTTAGGCTTAATCTCTTCTTCTTCCTCTTCATCATCATCTTCTTCTCCTGCTAAACCTTTTAGTTTTAGTATTGTCCAAAATATTAGTATAACCATAGGCACAAATATTCCGAAAAATACTACATATATATTACCTACTAATTTAGATATAAAGCTTAGTGTCCATATTTTATAAACCACTTTTCCAAATACTTGGTTTTCGTGTACTAGTGGATCCTCTAAAATATTTGCTATTCCTTTTGTATGGAATATATATTCTCCATCTTTATAATCTATTTTTATAACTTGATGTGTAACTATCTTTTGATTAAAGGTGCTTTCTTGTCCAA
>ENA-ORLF01000440-ORLF01000440.1-human-gut-metagenome-genome-assembly--contig:-NODE-440-length-15348-cov-10.5401_pt1 | contig 15348 bp, 10 predicted proteins | sample MGYA00243066_ERZ508822 | MGnify/ENA primary metagenome ERZ508822 (study PRJEB26277, sample SAMN04329791) | human gut metagenome | biome: human-associated habitat | host: Homo sapiens | place: USA... | reverse complement strand
TTATAATGGAAAAGTGATGATTTGGATACTAATTATTTTTTATGCGGTTGCCCTGGCAAAATTTTACACCGTAACAAAAGATGACCTTTGCCCAAAACTGTGATATGATGGAAAAAACGGGCCGCACCCGGCAGGGGCTCCCGGCCCGCTTTGCCATCGGCTACTCCCAGTTCATCATAAGAATACAGACAGAGCCCCTGCTTTGAAGCTGGCAGGCGGCCCCGCAGGTGCATTTCTGCCAATTTTTGTGCCAGGTGGGAACGTTCACGGTGTTGTAACAATTCCTTGACAATTTCCTGCAATGTAGCTACAATATTAGATAGGACTTAAGGGTGTCGCCCATCGGGAACGCCGCTTTTCAGATATTTGTTTTACCGCCGCAAATTTGGCGTTTTTTCGTTTTATTTGTGTATATGGGGCTTGAGGTGTATCCGCTTTTGGGTATGCTTTGGATTATCGCCCCATTTTGTATAGAATATCGCAGGCAGTATTTGAACCGCAAAGGTCAGCCCCTTGCGCTGTAAGATGCTGGCAGTGTACCCATGGTAGCTGCCAGATAAAACAGGCGCGGGCTGCCCGGGCTTTTCAGGTATGCCAGAAATAAAAGCGTTCCGCTTGTGCTGCGCCCTCCTGCATTTGATTTGAGTTTTGTAAGGAGTGAAACTGCCATGCCCCCAATTTTGATGTGGGTGCTGGTTGTCGTTGCCGCTGCCGTGTGCGGGGCGCTTGGTTATTATTTTGGCGGGGAAAACCGGAAGCGTACCGCCGAAGCCAAGATCGGCTCTGCCGAAGAGGAAGCCAAACGCATCGTGAACGATGCCATTAAGGCTGCCGAGCAGAAGCGCAAGGAAACCATCATCGAGGCCAAAGACGAGGCGTTCAAGCTGAAAGCTGACGCCGACAAGGAAATCAAGGATCGCCGCGCGGAGATCAGCCGCCAGGAACGCCGCATGGACCAAAAGGAGGAAGCGCTGGATAAGCGCACCGCCGCCATGGAGCGCAAGGAAGAGGACCTGAAAAAGCGCGGCGAACTGGTGGAAGCCCGCCTGGACGAGCTGGAACAGCTCAAGCTGCGCCAGACCGAAAAGCTGGAAACCATCGCCGCCATGACCCAGGAAGATGCCCGCGCCGTGTTGTTGAAGAACATTGACGATGAGCTGACCCACGAAAAGGCCATGAAGATCAGCGCCTATCAGGCTAACATGAAGGACGAATGTGATGCCATCGCCCGTGAGCTGGTCGGCCAGGCCATTGCCCGCTGCGCAGCCGATGCCACTAGTGAAGCCACCGTCAGCGTGGTGCCGCTGCCATCTGACGAGATGAAGGGCCGCATCATTGGCCGCGAGGGCCGCAACATCCGCGCTCTGGAAACTGCCACTGGCTGTGACCTCATTATTGATGATACGCCGGAAGCCATCACCCTTTCCAGCTTTGACCAGACCCGCCGTGAAGTGGCCCGCATGGCCCTGGAGCGCCTGATCGCCGATGGCCGTATCCACCCGGCCCGCATTGAGGAGACCGTGGATAAGTGCCGCCGCGAACTGGAAATTCAGATGAAGCGCGAGGGCGAAAAGGCTGTGATGGACCTTGGTATCCACAGCCTGCATCCCGATTTGGTCAAGCTGATCGGCCGCCTGAAGTATCGCACCAGCTATGGCCAGAATGTGCTGAGCCATTCTCTGGAAGTGGCATGGCTGGCCGGCCTGATGGCTGGCGAGCTTGGCGTGAACGTTCAGCTGGCACGCCGCGCAGGCTTGCTGCATGATATCGGCAAGGCCCTTGACCATGAGATCGAGGGCAGCCATGTGCAGATCGGTGTGGATATCTGCAAGAAGTACCGCGAGAACCCGCAGATTATTCATGCAATCGAAGCCCACCACGGCGATGTGGAGCCCAAGACGGTGCTTGCCTTCATTATTATGGCAGCGGATGCCATCAGCGCAGCCCGCCCCGGTGCCCGCCGTGAAAACATGGAAAGCTATATCAAGCGTTTGGAAACGCTGGAAGCCCTGTGCAACGGCTTTGAGGGCGTTGAAAGCTCTTACGCCGTGCAGGCAGGCCGCGAGGTCCGCATTCTGGTCCAGCCGGATAAGGTTGGTGATGATCAGGTCATCCTGCTGGCCCGCCAGGTTGCCAAAAAGATCGAGGACGAGCTGGATTACCCCGGCCAGATCAAGGTCAGCGTGATCCGCGAAAGCCGCGCCACCGAGTACGCGAAATAACCAAAGCGAATAAAACAGATGCCGCACCTGGTATGGGTGCGGCATTTTGTATAAGCATTGATTTATCCCGCGGTGTTGCCTTTACGAAAATGTGATGGCGAGCAATGCAAAGCCCAGTGGGTTTTGCAACTGCACGAGCGGGTTTGCTTTGCAAACTGACGGGCATTGCCCGTCAAGCGGGCCTCCGAAACGCGCCTGCGGGCGCAGCGCCCTACGAATGCTTATAATGTTTGTTGTACGTTATAAAATATTTTGCAGGGAACGGTCTTGACCGTTCCGGGGCCTTGCGGCAAATGTGTTTTACGTTTTCCCTCGCAAATCTTGTTGGCTCTGCTCCCTCAATTTTCCCTCTTGCCAAGGGGCATAGAATACGATATAATAAAAAATAATTGTGCGGATTTATGCCCCTGTGGGATGGGCGGTGACGCACGGCAAATCAGGCGGCGCGGTATAGGCGCTGCCTATAGTTCGCCGCAACTGCGGTCACTGAAAAGGAGCGTCATCATGAAAGGTATCATCCTCGCCGGCGGTGCTGGTACCCGCCTGTACCCGCTGACCATGGTCACATCCAAGCAGCTTCTGCCTGTGTATGATAAGCCCATGATCTATTACCCGCTGTCTACCCTGATGCTGGCAGGCATCCAGGATATCCTGATCATTTCCACCCCAACCGATACGCCGCGCTTTGAAGCGCTGCTGGGGGATGGCAGCCAGTACGGCCTGCACCTGCAATATAAAGTGCAGCCCTCCCCGGACGGTCTGGCACAGGCCTTTATCCTGGGTGAAGAGTTTATTAACGGTGAGCCCTGTGCTATGGTGCTGGGCGATAATATTTTCTACGGCGCAGGTTTCTCCAAGCGGCTCAAGTCCGCTGCCGCCAACGCCGAAGCCGGCCGCAGCACTGTGTTCGGCTACTATGTCACCGATCCCGAACGCTTCGGTGTGGTGGCATTTGACGAAAACGGCCAGGCAACTTCCATTGAAGAAAAGCCCGCACAGCCCAAGAGCAACTATGCGGTTACCGGCCTGTATTTTTACAGCAAAGATGTGTGCGAAAAGGCAAAACAGGTAAAGCCCAGCGCCCGCGGCGAACTGGAAATTACCACCCTGAATGAGATGTACCTGCAAGAAGGCAAGCTGGATGTGCAGCTGCTGGGCCGCGGCTATGCCTGGCTGGATACCGGCACGATGGACAGCCTGGTGGAAGCCGCCGACTTTGTGCGCATGATCGAACAGCGCCAGGGCATCAAGATCTCCGCCCCGGAAGAGATCGCCTATAAATACGGCTGGATCAACCGCGGCAAACTGTTGGAAAGCGCCGAGCGCTATGGCAAAAGCCCCTATGGCCAGCACCTGCGCAATGTTGCCGATGACCGCCTGAAATATTGATGCGGTATAAAGAAAGAGGCACAAGATGAAAATTCTGATTACCGGCTGCCATGGACAGCTTGGAACCGAGCTGCAAAAACAGCTGGCTGATGAAGAATGCGCCCTTGGCCCGCTGCCGGAGCGCCTGCGCAAAGCAACGGTGATCGCCGTTGATGTGGATGAGCTGGATATTACCGACCGCGAAGCCACTGTGACCTATATCCGCCGCATCCAGCCGGATACCGTCATCAACTGCGCTGCTTTTACCAACGTGGATGGCTGCGAAACCAACCGCGATGCCGCTTACCGCGTCAACGCCCTTGGCCCGCGCAACCTGGCATTGGCATGCGAAAAGATCAATGCCCGCCTGATCCATATTTCTACCGACTATGTATTCTCCGGTACAGCCAACGGCGGTGTGGCGTTGGATGAAAGTGCCCTGCCCGCCCCCATTTCGGCCTACGGCCAGACCAAGCTGCTGGGCGAAACCTATGTGCAGCAGTTCTGCCGCCGCCACTTCATCGTGCGCACGGCTTGGCTGTACAGCTATTACGGCAAAAACTTTGTCAAAACTATGGTCAACCTGGCCAAAACGCATGACACCCTGAATGTTGTCAACGACCAGCTGGGCAACCCCACCAATGCGGTGGATCTGGCCTACCATATCTTAAAGCTGGCAGTCAGCCATGATTACGGCATTTACCACTGCACCGGCAGCGGCATTTGCAGCTGGTATGATTTCGCATCCGAGATCATCCGCCTGTCCGGCCTGCCGTGCACCGTAAAGCCCGTTACCAGCGCACAATATAAAGAGATGAACCCCAAATCCGCAGACCGCCCGGCATGGAGCGCACTGGAAAACCGCGCCCTGCGGTGCAGTGTCGGCGATGACATGCGCGACTGGAAAGATGCAATTCAGGACTTTTTCAATAATTGGGATGGTAAATAAATGAAAACTTATCTTGTTACCGGCTGTGCCGGTTTTATTGGCTCCAACTTTGTCCACTATATGCTGGAAAAATACCAGGATATCCGCCTGGTCAACCTGGATAAGCTGACCTATGCCGGCAACCTGGAAAACCTGGAAGATATCAAGGACGATGCCCGCCATATCTTTGTTAAGGGCGATATCTGCGATAAGGCTCTTGTCACTGACCTGATCGCCAAATATGACCCGGATTACGTCATCAACTTTGCTGCCGAAAGCCATGTTGACCGCAGCATCCGCAACCCGGAAATTTTTGTTGAGTCCAATGTTCTGGGCACCGTTAACCTGCTGCAGTGCTGCAAGGATGCCTGGTACGATGCCGACGCCAAGACCTGGAAGGAAGGCAAAAAGTACCTGCAGGTTTCCACCGATGAAGTATACGGTGCCCTGGGCGCCGAAGGCTACTTTATGGAAACGACCCCGCTGTGCCCGCACAGCCCGTACTCCGCTTCCAAAGCCAGCGCCGATATGTTCGTGAAAGCATTCCATGATACCTATGGCATGCCCATCAACATCACCCGCTGCTCCAACAACTATGGTCCGTATCAGTTCCCCGAAAAGCTGATCCCGCTGCTCATCAACAACGCCAAGCACCACAAGACCCTGCCGGTTTACGGCGATGGCATGCAGATCCGTGACTGGCTGTATGTCATGGACCACTGCAAAGCCATTGATATGGTTGCCAACGGCGGCAAGGACGGCGAAGTTTACAATGTCGGCGGCCATAACGAGCGCCCCAACATCTTCATCGTCAAGACTGTCATCGAGCAGCTGCATGACCGCCTGAAGGACGAGGGCATCAGCGAAGAGCTGATCAAGCACGTGACGGACCGCCTGGGCCATGACCGCCGTTACGGCATTGACCCCACCAAGATCAAGAACGATCTTGGCTGGTACCCCGAAACCCCGTTCGAGAAGGGCATTGTGCTGACCATTGACTGGTACCTGGCCCACGAAGAGTGGATGGACCACGTGACCAGCGGCAACTACCAGAAGTATTACGAGCAGATGTACAAAAACAAGTAATGCTGCCGCACATTTGTTAAATTCTGCAAAACACCCCGCCGCCGCTTTGCAAAGCGGCGGCGTTTGTGGTATACTAGTTCTGCTGTTTGTGACAGCAGAACAAAGAATAGTGAATAAAGAATAAATAATAATGAAGGTGAATCGCCGTGCCTGCGGCACAGCTTATAAAAATTGGGCGCTGCTTTTGGTAAGCAATCAAGCCTAACCCGGCGTGCGGAGCCTATTTTAATCATGCGCGCACGGCGCGCATACCACCATTATTCTTTATTATTTTTTAATTATTATTTTACTTGATTGATCTTGAGGTTTTTTTGAATGGCAATTTCCAGAGAAGAACAACTGCGCAATAACCGCCGCTTTTCACGCCAGATCGTGGGTGCAGTGGCAATCGTATTGATTATCATTGGTCTGTTTACCGTATTAAGCTGGGTGGTTGGCGTGCTGCGCAGCGCGTTGGATGATACCGAACGCCGCCAGAGCTATGCCGACCGTCTGTACGGTCTTGTCATGTTTGACACTATGCCGTTTGACGATGTGAGCAAGGTGGATCAGTCGGAGTTTCTACAGGCTGCCATCTGGGGCGCTGTGTACCAGATCCAAAAGCGGGATAACGGCCTGAGCGACTATGAGCGCGACAGCGAAACCGGCTCCATCATTCTGCCCAAACTGGAAGTTGACACCTACCTGACCAACCTGCTTGGCCCGGATTACAAGATCACCGATGGCTCTTTCCAGACCGAAGAGTTCAATTATACCTATGATGAGGAAAAGCAGGGCTATCTGGTTCCTGTTACCAGCATGGTGGCTATGTATACCCCGGAAGTGGAAAAGATTTCCACCCAGAGCGGCAAGACCTATGTGACGGTTGGCTATATTCCCACCATCAACAATAGCTCCAGCGGCGAGATCAACCTGACCGCCCCCACGGAGCCGACCAAGTATATGGACTATGTGTTCACCCGCGGCGAGGGCCGTAAGTGGTATCTGAGTGCATTGCAGGAAAGCGATATGCAGCCCGAAGTGTCTGCTTCGACCGCAGTCCCGACCACCGATTCCGGCGACCCGCAGGAGTTGGTGCAGAACAACCTGAATTCCAGCATGGCCGATACCGGCAATGCTGCGGACGGTGCCGCAGACGGCACCGCTGAACCGGACAGCACGGCGGACGACCAGACCGATGCCCAGAGCGAACCTGAAGCTGATACCGGGGATACCGGTGGGGATACGCAGGATAGTTCAGGTACGGAATAAGCTCCTGCTGACAAAACGATAATCTTCATGAAGCTGCACAGCCCAAACGCTGTGCAGTTTTTTGTATGGTAGGGCGGGGTCACCCGACCCCACTGAAGGCGGCCCGACCGTACAATAAAAATGTGTGATATATCTTGCCCACAGTAGGGGAGCAGCGTCCCCGACACCCCAGACAAACCTTGCGGCAAATCTCATTATGGCAGATGTGCCAAAGCTCCGAAATGGTCAAGACAGCTCCCTACAGAGCAAGGTATCATGTGTACCAAACAGAAAAACGACCGGTGGAACAGCCAGCTCTCTGGCTGCCGCAGAGAAACGCTGCCAATGCATAAAACATGCCGCCGCGCAGTTATACTACCCCTACACAACATCAGCTCAACAACAAAAATGACAAAACAGACTGCAGAAGACCGTGCTTTTTTGATTGACAAAACAAGCGCGGCGTGATAATACGATAGCTGTACATTGCTCTATGTTTTTAACGTTGAACAGATGTTAAATACTTGTGCAATGGCAACACGGAAAAGTAGGAGAACATAGCATGAGACGGACTTTGGCAGCGCCGGGCCTTGCAGCTGTGCTGGGTATGGCATTGCTGCTGACCGCCTGCGGTAAAACAAACGCACATAACAATACGGCAGGCGAAACGGTCAGCACGGCACTGTTTGACTTTTCCATTACGGATGTCAGCCTGGTGGAAAGCTACCCCGGCATTGATATCCCGGATGGCGAATGCCTGGTGCGCATGCGCCTGAACATCAAGAACACCAGCAGCCAGACCTACACGATGTTCCTGCAGGATTTCCAAATCCAGTGGGGCGAGGGTGACAGCGATTACGGCACCTGCCTGAACGCAGTGGATGATACCATGATGCCGTATGCTTATGAGCTGACCCCCGGCCAGGAGCGCAGCGACTGGCTGATGGCTGAAATCCCCGATGGCAGCACCAGCTGCACCATTGCGTATCAGGAATACAAGACCGATGGCAGCAAAGGCGATGCTTACTTTGTGGAGGCAGCCCTGTGAGCCAGCAGTCGCGCATTCTTGCAGGGGTGTTTTGCTCCGGTATGGCGGCGGCGTTGATTGCTATGGCGGCACTGCAACTGCCCAACTGGCTGCAGCAGCGCAAGATGGTGAGCGAGAGCCCGCCGGTGGTGCAGACTGCAGAACCAGAGCAGACGCCGGAGCCGCAGGTTACCGCGGCCCCCACCGTGCAGCCCGCCGTTACCCCGGAACCGCGGGATTTTACCGCACTGCTGGAGCGTAACCCCGAAGTGATCGGCTGGATCAAGATCGACGATACCGATGTTGACCTGCCGGTGATGCAAAGAGAAGGGGACAACAGCTACTACTTAAAGCACGACCTGGATGGCAACTGGGATGACCTGGGCCTGCCATACCTGGATTATGAGTGCGATATCCAGCAAAGCCGCCATTTGATCCTGTACGGCCACAACATGGGCGTGGGGGATACGGTGCGGTTTTCCAGCCTGCAAAATTACCGCGAGCCGGAATATTATCAGGAACACCCGGTCATTGAGCTGGACAGCCTGAACGGTGGCCAGTACTACAAGATCGTGGCAGTTTATGCAATTACCACGCGCGAAAGCGATGGCGATGTGTTCCACTTTAACCAGTATGTGAACTTTGCCGATGATGCGGCAGAGCAGGAATACCTGGATGAAGTGGCCAAGCGCGCGTTTTATACCACGGGCGATTATGCCCGCGCAGACGAACGGCTTTTGACATTGTGTACCTGTACCTATGAAATGTTGGATGCCCGCCTGCTGATTATGGCACGCCCGCTGCGGGACGGGGAAACGCTGACGGCGGATGAAGTTATCATCAATCCGGACCCGCTGCTTCCAGCCCGCTGGCCGGCCGGGGCGTAAAATCTTTATTTGAATTCTGGGCACAAAGGCAACAGCAATCCGTACCTTTGCGTTTGGGATATAATTTTGGAAAGGGAGTAAAATTATGCAAAAGACGAGCAGGTTTTCGCGTCTGCTTACGCTGGTTACGGCTGTTGCCTTGGCAGTTTGTCTGCCTGTATCGGCGTATGCAGAAACCGAGACCACCGAGGAAGCTGCTGCACCCGCAGTAGTGGAGGAGGCTGCACAGGACAACACCGCTGACGAAGCTGCAAGCGAAGACAGCGCTTCCTGTGTGCGTGTGGTGGATGTTACCATTTTTATGGACACCACCAAGGGCCATTTCGAGAGCGATCCCGACAATGTTGCCCTGAATTATCTGAACCGTGCCGAGTTTGAGGAGACTCCGATCACTCTGCCCACCGTTATCGCAAACGAGGGCTGGGAGTTCAAGGGCTGGGACGTTTGGGGCAAAGAGCACTTTGTCCTGGGCGCCGATGCTACTGAACTGGGCACCAGCGGCCTTGGTGCATTCCCGGTTGGCAGCCTGGTAGGCGGTATCTACCTGTACCCCATCTTTATGGAAGCTGAAAAGCCGGTTGAGCCGACTGCCACTCCGGCAGAGCCGACTGCCACTCCGGTAGAGCCGACTGCCACTCCGGTAGAGCCGACTGCCACTCCGGTTGAGCCGACTGCCACTCCGGTAGAGCCGACTGCCACTCCGGCAGAGCCGACTGCCACCCCGACCGAGCCGACTGCCACCCCGACCGAGCCGACCGCTACCCCGGTCGTGACCCCGACCACCCCGGTTATCCCGGAGACCACTCCGACCAATACTCCGGCAAACACCCCGACTGAGAAAACCAATACCCCGGACAATACTCCGACCAACACCCCGGATGTTACCAAGTCCAACACCCCCGCTGATAACTCCAGCAAGATCATCCCGCAGACCGGCGTTTCCAGCAGCAACAGCAACTCTGTTGCAGGTCTGGCCATCGTTCTGGTTGCCGCACTGGGCGGCGCTGCCGCTTACCTGTTCATCAACCGCAAGAAGCTGAACTGATAAGTGTAAAGTGATAGAGCTTTGAATTATTTAAAAACAGCCTTCGGCATTTGCCGAAGGCTGTTTTTGTGGTAGTGCCCCAAATGGGAATTCTTTGGCTGGTGGGATAGGGAATAGGCGAGGTGATTTGATTTTGAGATGTTGGATCTTTGCAAACTTTCGGAACGGTCAATACCGTTCCCCACAGAGCATTTGATGATGGGCGGAAAACCATAAAATGGCTGGTAGGGCCGGGGTCACCCGACCCCGCCGAAACCCACCCGGAGCTAATCATTGATGGTCTCCATAATATCGCCCAAATGACAAGCCCTTGCTTCGCAGATACGGAGAAAAATATCTATCGTAATATGGATACTTCTAAAATTTATCAGACTGTTGCCGAAAAGTAAAGTAACCGGAAGGCGTTCTGTGAAAAATAGATTTCTTTTTTGCAATAAGAGTTAGCGTTAAATCATAATAAAGGGTAAAGGCCCTGAAGAATCTAAACCTTAATAAAAAAACCGGACACCAGTCAAGATACGTATTGTATCAAAAATGGTGTCCGGTTATGGTGCGCGGTACAGGACTCGAACCTGTGACCTCCTGCACGTCAAGCAGATGCTCTACCAGCTGAGCTAACCGCGCATGTCCTTGCGACTTGTATACTATACCAAATCCAAGCAGAAAAAGCAAGCCCTTTTTTCGAAAAAAATGAAAAAATTCAGAAAACACATGAAATAGAACGCACCATCGCAAAAGAAATTTGCAAATGCGGAAGGGCTTTTCCTTGCCGCATACACGGCTTTGTGGTATACTAATACAGTTAAATGGGGATAGTGCACCCTTTTGCCGGTGCGGCGTTTCCTGAATAGATTCAAACACAGGGAAAGGGGATACTATGCGGGTTTTGGGCATCGACCCCGGCTATGCGATCGTGGGCTGGGGCGTTGTGGAATATGCAGGCAACCGTTTTGCGCCCATCGCTTACGGCGCAGTGTGTACCGATAAGGACACGCCGTTTGAACAGCGCCTGATTGAAATTTATGACGGCATCAAGGATATCTGTACCCGCTATCAGCCGGAAGCACTTTCCATTGAAAAGCTGTACTACCAGCATAACCAGACGACCGTCATCGGCGTGGCGGAAGCCCGCGGGGTGATTTTGCTGGCTGCCGCGCAGTGCGGCGTACCAATTTATGAGTACACCCCCATGCAGGTCAAGCAGGCTGTGACCGGGTATGGCAAGGCGGTAAAAAAGCAGATCCAGGAAATGACCCGCATCATGCTGCACCTGCAAACCATCCCCAAGCCGGACGATACAGCGGACGCCCTGGCCATGGCCGTAGCGCACTGTCACTGCTCCCGCAGCCGCCTGATGGGCACCGCCCCAAGATAAGGGCCGCAGGGCAAATAACCCGGCGCACGGCAACATAGAATCATAATGGTGTAAGAGCACATTTTAGATATATCTTGGATAAGAAATAGGAACGAACGATGATTTATTCGCTGACCGGAAAAATCTTAAAGAAAACACTGGATACCGTGGTCATCAGCTGCGCTGGTGTGGGCTATGCGGTGCAGGTGCCCTTGACCACAGCCGAAAGCCTGCCTGCCCCCGGGCGGGAAGGCACGGTGTATACTGTGATGAACGTGACCGAAAACGATGTTTCGCTGTACGGCTTTGCCACCGAGGAGCAGCGCAGCTGCTTCAAGATGCTGACCAGCGTGAGCGGCGTTGGCCCCAAGGCCGGGCTGGCCATTTTGTCCATCATGACGCCGGAGCGTGTGGCACTGGCGGCGTCCAGCGGGGACCACAAGGCGTTTACCAAGGCGAATGGCGTTGGCCCCAAGCTGGCCCAGCGTATTGCTCTGGAACTGAAAGACAAAGTGGGCAAGGGCCTGGCGGACGGCACTGGCTTTGGCGGCGGGGCCGCCGCAGCAGCGCCGGCTCCGTCCAGCGCACCCGCCCAGGCTGTGGCCGCGCTGGTGGCGCTGGGGTACAACACCTCGGATGCTGCTGCGGCTGTGGCCCGCATTGACGAAACCCTGCCAGTGCAGGATATTATCAAAATTGCACTGCGCGGGCTTTCGCGTGCGTAAAGGAGTGACCTGAATGAGCCAAAATACGGAATATACGGTGGATCCCAGCCGCCTGGTCAGCCCGGACGCCGCCCCGGCCGATGCCGCCGAGGAAGTCAGCCTGCGCCCCAAAACGCTGGATGATTATATCGGTCAGGAAAAGGCCAAAAACAATCTGCGCATTTACCTGCGCGCCGCCCAGCAGCGCGGGGAACCGATGGACCATATTCTGCTGTACGGCCCGCCGGGCCTTGGCAAAACAACGTTGGCCGGCATTGTGGCGCAGGAGATGGGTGTGCAGATCCGCATTACCTCCGGCCCGGCCATCGAAAAGCCCGGCGATCTTGCCGCTCTGCTGACCAATTTGCAGGAGGGCGATATCCTGTTCATTGATGAGATCCATCGCCTTTCCCGCCAGGTGGAAGAAGTGTTGTACCCCGCACTGGAGGATTACGCGCTGGATATCATGATCGGCAAGGGCCCCAGCGCCCAAAGCATCCGCATCAACCTGCCGCGGTTCACCCTGGTGGGCGCAACCACCCGCGCGGGCCAGCTGACCGGGCCCCTGCGTGACCGCTTTGGCATTCTGCTCAAGCTGGAACCCTACAGCCCGGATGAACTGGCTACCATCATCATGCGCAGCGCGGGCATTTTGAATATCCCCATCGACCGCCCCGGTGCGCTGGAGCTGGCCAAATGCGCCCGCGGCACCCCGCGTATTGCAAACCGCCTGCTCAAGCGCGTGCGTGACTTTGCCACCGTGGAGGGCGATGGGGCAATCGACGGCCCCACTGCTGTGGCAGCCCGCCGCCAGATGGATATTGACGAGCTGGGCCTGGATGAACTGGACCGCAGCGTGCTGCGTGCCATCATTGAGCTGTACGGCGGCGGTCCGGTGGGCCTGGATACGCTGGCGGCCAATCTTGGCGAGGAAAGCGTAACGCTGGAAGATGTGTGCGAACCCTACCTGATGCAGATGGGTATGCTGACCCGCACCCCCCGCGGCCGCTGCGTGACCCGCCTGGCCTATGAGCATCTGAACATGCCCGTCCCCAAACATCTGCGCGCCGAAGACGCCGACGAGGTGGATGGGCAGCAGAAAATGTATTAAACAGGTAGGAGTTAGGAGTTTTTTGGCAGGGCAGGGCCGCAGGCCTTATTTTGAGCGGTGCGCAGCACCGCAGTCCACCAAAATTATTCTTTATTCATTATAGTTCAATGTGTTGACTTTGATAGATGGAAAGGACTTGACGATATGGGTAAATTGTTTGGTACCGATGGTGTCCGCGGTGTGGCGGGCAAAGACCTGACTTGTGAATTGGCCCTGCAGATCGGCCGCGCAACTGCCGCAGAGCTGACCAGTCTGGACGGCCACCGTCCCCGTATTCTGATTGGCAAAGATACCCGTGTTTCCGGCGATATGCTGGAATGCACCCTGGCTGCCGGTTTGTGCAGCGTTGGCGCAGACGTTGACCTGCTGGGCGTGATCCCCACCCCCGGCGTGGCCTATCTGGTGCGCAAATATGGCGCAGACGCCGGTATTGTGATCTCCGCGTCCCACAACCCGATGGAGTTCAACGGCATCAAGATTTTCAAGGGCGATGGCTACAAGCTGCCCGATGAAGTAGAAAACCGCATTGAGGCTCATATCTTCAAAAACTGCGAGGATATCAAGATCTGTGATGGTGCCGAGATCGGCCGCGTTCACCGCCTGGATACCGCTGTGGATGACTATGTGGATGCTCTGGAGCAGCACATTGATGCAGATCTTTCCGGCCTGAATGTGCTGTTTGACTGCGCCAATGGTGCTTCTGCCAAGGTGGCGCAGAAACTGTTCCCCCGCCTGGGCTGCCAGTGCAGCTTTACCGGCACGCTGGATGACGGCGTTTCCGTCAACGATGGCTGCGGCTCTACCCACCTGGACCGGCTGGAAAAGAAGGTCGTGGAAGGCGGCTTTGACTGCGGCATTGCCTTTGACGGCGATGCAGACCGCTGTCTGGCCTGCGATGAAAAGGGCGCAGAGATCGACGGCGACAAGATCATTGCGCTGGTTGCCAAGGATATGAAAGACCGCGGCCGCCTGGACGGAAATACCGCCGTGGTGACGGTTATGTCCAACCTGGGCTTTATGAAGTATATGCAGTCCATTGGCATTGACACCGCCCGCACCGCTGTAGGCGACCGCTACGTGCTGGAAGAGATGCGCGCCCGCGGTTATGCCATCGGCGGCGAGCAGAGCGGCCATGTTATTTTCCTGCACCACTCCACCACCGGCGACGGCGAGTTGACCGCAGGCAAGCTGCTGAAGCTGCTGGCCCGCAAGCACCGCGAAGAGGGTACCAAGATGAGCGAGCTGAACGCCGTTTACACCAAGTTCCCGCAGGTGCTCATCAACCTGACTGCCGACAAGGAGCAGAAGCAGGCTTATAAAGAAGATGAATACATTGCCGGCTTTATTGAGAGCCAGCAGCAGAACCTGATGGGCATGGGCCGCGTGCTGGTGCGTGTTTCCGGCACCGAGCCCAAGATCCGCGTGATGGTGGAAGGCGAGGATATGGAAGCCATCCAGTCCAGCGCAGAGCGCATTGCCGATATGATTCGCCAGCGTATTCCGGGGGTGTGCTGATGCGCCCCGCCGATACCTGGGTCGATTACGAGCTGATCGACGCAACGAATCATAACCGCCTGGAACGCTGGGGCAAAACGCTGCTCATCCGCCCCGACCCGCAGATCATCTGGAAAAACGAGGAAGTCAGCCCCCTGTGGGCCAGGGCAGACGCCATCTATTACCGTTCCGCCAAGGGCGGCGGCCAGTGGGACTACCACAAAAAGCTGCCCCAGAAGTGGAACATCAAATGGCAGGACCTGACGCTGATCGTCAGCCCCACCGGCTTTAAGCATACCGGCGTCTTCCCGGAGCAGGCTGTGAACTGGGCCTGGTACCAGGAAAAGATCAAGGCTGCCGACCGTCCCGTCAAGGTGCTCAACCTGTTCGGCTACACCGGCGGCGCAACACTGGCCTGCCTGGCCGCCGGTGCCAGCGTGACCCATGTGGATGCTTCCAAAGGCATGGTAGCCTGGGCACGGGAGAACGCCCAGGCCAGCAGCCTGGCCGACCGCCCCTGCCGCTGGATCGTGGATGACTGTGCCAAGTTTGTGCAGCGCGAGATCCGCCGCGGCAGCCGCTATGACGCCGTTATCATGGACCCGCCCAGCTATGGCCGCGGCCCCAACGGTGAGATTTGGAAGCTGGAAGATAACGTCTATGACCTCATCACCCTGACAGAACAGGTACTCAGCGATAAGCCGCTGTTCTTTGCCATCAACTCCTACACCGAGGGCCTGAGCCCGGCGGTTATGGAGTATGTGCTCAAAACCACCCTCTGCCCCAAGGTGGGCGGCCACACCAGCTGCGATGAGATCGGCCTGCCCGTAACCGCCACCGGCGGCGTAGTGCCCTGCGGCGCTACCGCAGTGTGGGAAGAATGAGAGTTAGG
>ENA-ORLF01000435-ORLF01000435.1-human-gut-metagenome-genome-assembly--contig:-NODE-435-length-15442-cov-3.32618_pt1 | contig 15442 bp, 10 predicted proteins | sample MGYA00243066_ERZ508822 | MGnify/ENA primary metagenome ERZ508822 (study PRJEB26277, sample SAMN04329791) | human gut metagenome | biome: human-associated habitat | host: Homo sapiens | place: USA... | reverse complement strand
TTGGACATGCTATGCAGTACGTACGATCTTCGTTTTCACCAGTCACCGGGAATCGTGCTGGCTTTGACCAATGGCAGACGGATGGGAACCTCTTATACCTACAATGGAAAACATTATTATGCTTCCGGCGGTTTCTTTACAGACAGTGACCTGGGTAATGTGAAAAATGTTTCACAAGGGTATGCCATAGACGGTCGTTTGGTATATCGCCCTGTAAACGAAGAGGGAAAATTGTTACACATAGGTGCAGCGGTGGTGTATCGTACTCCGGATAGCGCGTTGCCGGGAGATGAAGACGAGAATACGTTTATTTATAAATCTCCGGGGGTGAGCACTATTGATAACCGGAATCTTATTTACGCCAAGGTAGATCATGCAAAGTACCAGTTGAAACAAGGGTTGGAATTAATGATCGCTCATCAGAGGTTCTTTTTGCAAGGGGAGTATATACGAACTATGGTGAAGCGTGAACAGAATTTCACAAATTATACAGGACATGGCGGATATGTGCAATGCTCCTGGTTGTTGACAGGCAGGCAATATGGGTATGATGAAGCATTGGCTTGTCCGGGCAGACCTGTGGGGCGGGCATTGGAGCTGTGTGGAAGGTTTAATATGCTTGATATGAATAATGAGGAAGCCGGTGTATGGGGAGGGGCTCAAAAGGATTTTTCATTGGGCATGAATTATTACATGAATAAGCATATAGGGATGAAGCTGGCTTATAACTGGGTGATGCCGGGAAAGCATATAAAGGAGATTAGTGATAAGAATTTCAGTGTCTTGCAGCTCCGGTTCCAAATGATCTTGTAATGGAAGAAGGGTAAAAACAAATTCGGGCGCAATCATTGCGCCCGAGTCATAAAGCTATATTTATTTTTTATTTTGCGACGGTCTTGATAGCTTCAATCAATCTGCTGAAATCTTCGGGGAACACATCACCGATGTTTCCGATGCGGAAAGTATCTGCTTGAGAAATCTTTCCCGGATAGATAACGAATCCTTTTTCTTTCAATTGATGATAGAATTCCTTGAAATCGAACTCCTTGTCAGGATAAAGGAAGGAAGTGATGATAGGGGATTGGACTTCATCTTTCAGTAAGGTCTTGAATCCCAATGATCGCATACCTTCTACCAGCACATCATGATTACGGCAGTAGCGTGCATGCCGGGCTTCCACACCGCCTTCGGCTGCCAGTTCGTCCATGGCTTGTTTAAAGGCACGCACTACATGTGTAGGAGAGGTGAAGCGCCATTTTCCATGTCCTTTCTCCATCGCATCCCATTGGTCGTAGATGTCCAAAGAAAGACTCTTTGATACTCCTTTACAATATTGTAATTCGGATTTACGTGCAATGATGAAACCAAAGCCGGGAACTCCCTGAATACATTTGTTGGCACTACTGATCATAAAGTCGATACCTAATTCCTCTACATCCAATGGTACGCCGCCAAAGCTGCTCATTGCATCCACTATCAGCTTTTTACCATGCATCTTTACCATGTGGGCTATTTCCTTTAACGGGTTCAGGATACCGGTTGTAGTTTCGCAATGTACCACTGCCACATGAGTGATTTCTGCATTGTGTGCCAGATAATCATCCACATACTCCACAGATACTTGTTCTGTTTCATCAAAGGCTAGCATATCATAGTTCATTCCATGATATTCTGCAATGTTTCCCATGCGGTCTCCGTATGCACCGTTGCTCAGAATCAATAATTTGTGTTTGGGCGTAATCACACTTCCTAAGGTCGCCTCTACACAATAAGTACCGCTTCCCTGCATCAGGATGCTGGTGTAGTCATCTGTTTTTCGTGTAGCCAGTTGTACTAATCCTTTACGTATTTCCTCTACGATGTGAACATTGTAGTCTTCATCCCATGTGCACCAGTCGGTCATCATGGCTGTTTTTACGCTTTCAGAAGTGGTTAAAGGGCCGGGGGTTAAAAGTAAGTATGGTCTCATAATCATTTAATTCATTTTATGGTTAATAATTTCAATAATTTCGGGAAGTTCGGCAATGGTGTTTACTACATAATGCGCACCTGCCATATACATACGTTTTCTGACTGCTGCCATGCGTCTGTTCAATTCTTCTGCAGGCAGTTTTCTGGTTTCCTCTTGGGTGAGTCCCATTTCGTTGCTGCCCAGAATCACACCGACAGTCCATACACCGGCATTCACACCTTCTTTGATATCGGCTATCGTATCACCATATTTTATTACGCTTTGAACGGAAGGTATGGCCAGATCAATCATGTTCTGGTAAATCATGTAGGGTTGCGGGCGTCCTGCCGGAAGGTTGTTGGAAGTCACACAGTTGTCTGTGGTATAGCCATGGGCGGCGGCACCGGGCAGCACAATGTCCATCATGGCAGTAGTATATCCGGTGGTGGAACCTATCTTGATACCGTCCCTTTTCAGTTTCTCGATTACTTCGATTACACCGGGAATAGGAGTCGTATATTCTTCCAGGGAGGCGAACAAGTGTTTCTCGAATTCTTTGTATATGGATACCACATCTTCCTCAGTCCAGTTGCGGTTATAGTTTTGTTTGAATTGCTCCGTCACACTTGGTAATTTGAATAATTCACGGATATGGTCTATTTTGGTCATACCCATGGGGCCTCGTGCTTCTTCCATTGTCACTGTCAGTCCTTTCTCGGCAAAAGCTTTCAGGAAAGCGGCTACCGGAGCGAAGCATCCATAGTCTACAGCCGTTCCGGCCCAGTCCATAATAATACACTCAATTTTCTTCATCTTCTTGTTTGTTGTTTATTTAGTTATACTTTTATTTTTATGTTATGGGTTACAGATGTTTTCTGCTGTTTCCTTTAAGTTGGTTAACGCCATCGGTGAAACGATGATCTTTTTATTTTTTTCTTCTTTTCTCAGCTGTTTTTCCAATTTATACCGTTGCATCAGATAGATGGCCGAACCGATGAATGCAATGCTGCACACAATGCCTACCCATCCTGAGAACTGATTATAAAACTCCATCCAATTGATATCCGGGCTGCAAAATTCCTTGAACAGCAGTACACAGACAGTTCCTGTATATCCGATAAAGTCGATGGTGGCAATGAAGAATCCCACATTTCCTTTAATCTTGAAGCAGGCAATGAAGCGCTCGAAGAACAGAGTTTGGAAACTAAGATAAACGATGTACAGGCTCAGACTTTGGAGGAACAGCCAGTAAAGGGTAGGCAGTTGCAATGCATCATAATTAAAAGCCAGATAGCTGATAGTGCCCGCTCCACCAATAACCATAGCCAGAAGCACCTGCAATACTCTGTAGTTGCTGTTTATTAACGACATCATGGCAAAGATTCCCAAAATAATCAGCGTCACCATACCGTCCACTTGTGCGAACAACCAAGAAGAAATAGTGCTTACATCAATGATATTGACCAGAAAATCTTCTTTTATATCACGTAAAATAGTGATAAACAGATTGGCGAAGAACAGCATGATCAGCAAGGGCATATAACTTTTGAACAGTTGTCTGCGTTGCTCTCCGTTCAAAGTGACGCGTTCCGAACGGAGAGCGCGGTCTTCATCTGTGGGTTGTGGCAACTTGTTGAGCGACCACCCCATGAGGATAAGGAGCGGGAAGGCTAAACCACCTATCAGGGCGGGCATCCAGAATTCTGTGACACCAAATGTATTGACTACAAACAATCCCATAGATTTAGCCATTCCTGAGCTCACCGCCATACTTACCCCCAGCAAGCTGGCCAATATATCGGTAACTTTGCGTCCTTCTATGAAACTGAAGATGACTCCCCACATGCATCCTAATGCCAGTCCGTTGAAGAACAGGGCAAACACATTAAAGGGTTGGGGGAGTAATCCGAAGACGACTAAAGCGAGTTCTGCAAGGGCCACGGAGAATATCATGAATTTCAACCGGTTTTCGCGTTTCAATTCTGAAACAATCTTGATGGCAAAGAACTTTGAAATAAGGTAGCCGAAAATCTGCATGATGGTAGTGGCTACTTTATAATCCATCCCGAAGAAATCCATTCCGTCAAAGGTGGCAGCTGTAAAAGGTTTGCGCAGGGCATACACCAGTGAGTATGACAGTAGTGCCGCCCCTCCTGCCCACAGAATAAACAGGAAACTGGATATCTGTTTGTGTGTTTCGCTTTTTGCTTCCATTATAATAATTGATATTGACTAATTGTTTTGCTTCTTTTCTTTGTAGAAACCTCATTCCTCGTATCCTTGGATTGCTGTTTCCGGAAGCAAAAGTAGGAGCCTTTCGAGAGAGAAAAAATGAATCTTTATGATTAATATTTTTCATATTCCACCTGTTGTATGATGTAACATTAATGTAATGTATATGTCATTGTATGTTCATATAAAAACTTGTATTTTGCAAATTCAATAAAGAAGAAGAGAACAATGAATGATTTGATAGAAATATACCGAAGAATAGAATATCTCCGTAACAATGGTTTGAAAATGAAGGAGATAGCAGATTATGTAGATATGGCTCCCAGTGTCTTGTCTGCTCTTTATTCCAGCGTTCTGCCCACTTATGTAACCTCATTGAAACAAGGACATTCTGAAGAAGATTCATTAGATTTGGCTTTGGCGCAGGTCAATAATGTGTCAAAAAAACGTCTGTTGGGCAATTTGGCAAGTACCAAAGAGTTGCTTTTCAGTTTGGAACCTGCCAATGGTGAGGCAAAGACCAATCCTTTTATGGAGATGATGACTGCCGAGATGCAACGTTCCGTGCAGGAAGTTTATAATTATAGCGGAAGTTATCTGAGCTATAGTCTTTCTTCTTCGTGCCAATGCCTTAAAGTGGAGCCCTATCTGATAGAGGCTTCCGAAGATAATACGTATGTGAAGGTGACTCACATGAGTGCCTATAATACAACTCATCGGGGAGTGGGGTTATTCAATAATCATCAGAACGGGTATATTTTCTTTAATGAGCGTGAGTCACCGCAAATGGCTTTGTTCAGTATTTATCTGCAATTGCCGATGTATGATTTTCCGCCGTTCCTTAAAGGTTTGTATCTTAGTCTGGATTACAACAGGAATCCGATAGCGCGTCGTATCTTGTTTGTAAAGCAAGGGGATAGTACAGACATGGAGGAATTCTTGGAACTGAAAGGGGAGCTGGTTCCACTTGATAAGTTGACAGAATTACAAAAGAAGTATTATGGCTATACTTGTCAGGAGGGAGATTGTATCCGTACCTGCATGGTTCCGTCTCCCCAATTGAATGAAAATGATTTGGAAAGGGAAAAAAAGATTTTGTCTTTATGATTCGTACATTGGAAGCGGCTTGTAATAACAACATATTGCATCCAGTCCTGCTGCATAAACCTTTTCTCTCCCCTGATTAAGCCTTTTTATACGGATGTATTCTATCTCCATAGTCTTTGGAGTTATCTCCATAAGCTTTGGAGTTAACTCCCAAGGCTATGGAGTTAACTCCAAAGAGTTGTGGAGATAAAACAAACAGGAAGAAAACCTTGACCCCTACGGCGGGAAAGGTTTAGAGATATGGATAAGATCTTTTAAGGATGAATCAGATTACAAAGCTACGCGTTCCTTATGGAGGAATACCCTTTTGCAGACTTGCTCGTCCACTGTAGGGATGGATTTCATTCCATTCCTGCAATGGATGATGTTTTTGCTTATGATAGAAATGTACTTATATTACCCGATGCGGAAATATAAAGTTTATGCATAGCACGAGTACAGGCTACATATAACATGCTGCGGTCTATTTCTGTTCTATAGTCTTTATCAGTTACAAATGGAACAATCACTTCGTCAAATTCCAGTCCCTTTGCCATGTGGGCTGTAGTAATGACCACCCCATTGACAAAAGCTACACTTTCTTCTGTCAGCAAACAGATCTTATCAGACAAATGATTGATGGCTGCATACAACTTGTCCGCTTGTTTTACGGTTTTGCATATTATACCCATGGATACATCAGCTCCTTTCAGGAAAGAGGTGATGAGGTTTTCTATCCATTCTATCTCTTTCTTTTCTGTGGGAAGCAAGGCGACTGCCGGTTCCTCTCCATGACGCTCTATAGCTTCCAGTTCCTCGTTCTTGGCAATGCGTTGGGCAAACTCTGTGATTTCATACGTGGAGCGATAACTTTTACAAAGCTTCATCACTTCCGAGCCGACTAATACACGTTGGATCTGTTCGCAGGTGGTGGAACTGTATGGATTTACTGATTGCTTTGCATCTCCCAATATTGTTTTCCGGCAAGGGAATAATTTAGCCAGAACTTTGTATTGTATCGGAGTATAGTCCTGCATTTCGTCTACCAGCAGATGCTTGATGCCATACATGGTTTTATTATCTTCCAGGGCCAGTTTCAAATAAAGTAATGGGGCTACATCCGCATATTCCAATTTCCGGTTTTTACCCTGTTTGAACATTTCCGGTTTTCCCAGCCAGTCATAAAATCCCTTGTACAAGTCAAGGTCTTTATTGTTGAACATCTTTTTCAGTTCATTACCCAACTGCCGTATCTGTATTTTTCCCATCGGCTCTTGGTGATAGGTGAAAGTCAGTTCGCGGGCAATTTCTTCTGCCATTGGTTGGAAACGGCTGCGCATGGGCAGGCGGTGCCATGCCGCGAAACGTTTTTTCAGGTACTCGGCAGGGATAGGGATACGTCCTGCTTTCAGGTCGGTTGGCCGAAATGCGTTTTGTTCTAAATATAGAATGTATTTATCCATCTGCTGGATAAACTCGGTGGTGGATTTGAATCGGATACGTTCTATAAAATTTTCTTCCTCTTTGTCCAGTATTTCGGCCACCTGGTCAAAGAAGGTTTGTATTTTATACTTGTTATCCAGTATTTTGAGCATTAATTCCTCAAAGCCGCATTCTTCAATTTTTTCTTCTCCCAATTCGGGAAGTACGTTCGAGATGTAATCGGCAAATACTTTATTGGGGGAAATGATCAGGATATCATTGGACGTGATTTCCCCTTTGTGCCGATATAGCAGATAGGCTACACGGTGCAAGGCGATGGATGTTTTTCCTGAACCGGCTACTCCCTGAATAATCAGGGTGTTCGATGTATCATTACGGATAATTTTATTCTGTTCCCGTTGGATGGTGGCGACTATATTCTTCATCCGGTCATCGGAGTTTCCACTCAATTCTTTCTGAAGGATGTCATCTTGAATATTCAGTGAACTTTCCAGCATGAATTCCATTTTTCCGTCACGGATGCGATACTGGCGTTTCAGACGGATGTTACCTTTCACTTCTCCCGAGGGGGCGTCGAAATGTGCTTCTCCTAATTCATAATCATAGAACATGCTGGAGATGGGGGCACGCCAGTCGTGTATCAGATTTTCATTGGTGGGAGGATTGAAAAATGAGTGGATACCTATATATAATGGCAGGACTTCGGGTTGCCCTTTTTCTTGAAAGTCGATGCGCCCGAAATAGGGAATGGCCATTATTTTGCGATAACGTTTCTTTTTCTCGGCCAAGGACTCACTGGCTGCTACTTGTTGGGTGACTATCTGCCGGACCGCACTTTTCTCGGCGCGGTCCAGTTCGGACAGATTTTCCCACAAGTAGAGTTTGTGCTCCATTACGTCTTTGGATTTATCTTCAATGGCCTTATCCATCTGTTCGATATTGGCAGCTAGTAAAGCAATAATATCCATGAGATAGGCTTTCTCTTCCTTTTCAGTCTGGTTAAATATCATAGCGCGTATTTGTTTGTCGTTTTATTGCTGGGCGAAATTACACAAATATGCTTAATGTTATTCTCTTTGTATGGAGAAATGTGGATGTAAATTTGTTCTTTGTCTGGTTGTTTGGATAACTCCAATATGAATATTGCAGGAATGAAAGCTGGTCTTTTCTTTGTGGAAAAAAGGTGGAAGACTTTCACAAGTTTCCCACCCCAACCGTAGCAGGTACATGTAAAATATACCTGAAATGAAATGATTTATTATTTTCTGCTTATAGGTTATTACAGATTGTTTTTACATAAATATAGGCGCCATATATTTCACCAGAAAGTATCCGCCGGCTATCAGCCATATATAGAGAATCGAGGCAAGGACAAAGGGCTTTGCTCCGGCCTTCCGGAATTTGTCGATACTGGTTTCCGCACCCAAGGCAGTCATGGCCATTGTCAGCAGGAAAGTATCTACATTGTTGATAAAGGCAGTCAGGCTTTGCGGCAGCAAATCGAAAGAATTGAAACCGATGACAGCCAGAAAACCGATAGCAAACCAAGGAATGGAGACTTTTTTCATACTTCCATTTTGTTCTCCGGCTTTAATTGCCGGTTGGGATACCATGAAGCTGGTAATGAGCAGAACGGGAACCAGCATCATTACACGAATCATTTTTACGATAATGGCGACATCGGAAATTTCTTTGCCCATTGCGTTGCCGGCACCTACTGTGTGCGCTACCTCATGCAAGGTCGCTCCGGTGAATATACCCATTTCATTGGCAGAAAGTACGAATGTGCCATTATGATATAATATAGGATAAATGAACATGGATATAGTTCCAAAAATAACAACAGTGGAAACAGCCACGGCTGTTTTATAGGGTTTGGTTTGAATGGTCGATTCAGCGCCTAGTATAGCTGCCGCACCGCAAATACCACTGCCGATGGAAGTGAGCAGTGCGATGCCCCGGTCCATTTTCAACATTCGTCCTATCAGGATACCCCCTAGAATAGTTGTTGTTACTATAATTGTGTCAATAAAAATAGCGGGCAAGCCCACTGCAAGCACATCTTGAAAAGTTAATCTGAAACCGTAAAGAATGATTCCGATACGCAAGATTCGTTTAGAACAAAACTGGATACCGGGGACCCATGTCTCAGGCAAATTATTCCGGAGGCTGTTAGCATATAACATACCTAAAATAATACCGACAATCATGGGACTGAATGATAACTCTTTTACAAAGTTCATTTCGCCTATATAAAAGGCCGCACATGAGAACAGGGTGATCAAGAGTACCCCATGGAGCATACTGCTTCTTTTTTCGCTTATCATAATTTATTTTTTTATGGTGTTTAAAAGTGTCGTACAAAATAACAACTTTAGATTGGGATACACCGAATTAAAATTCTTATAGCCTATAACCTTTAATTATCAAAGAAGAAGAATGTTCACGGAAAAAGAATAATGCACAATCTCTCAAAAAAAAGATTGTGCGTTATAATATAGATATATACAGATCGTTGTTACTGGCTTTTATAGCTGTTTATCTGAGATTAATCGTGCAATGCGGGTCTTGTTCTGTGTTCCTTTGGTAAGCAGGTAAACGTGCTTATACGCATCACGGTTCAGTTCGGTAGGCGAACCGTTGATAAGGATAATGTTCCGGTCATTGGCAAATTTCAGGATGCCGCTGATGTTGTTGGGATGCAGTTTGCCTATTTCATCCATCATACAGTGCAATTTGAAATCTTTGAATTTGCGTGACGCCCCTTCCTTGAACACATTCAGCAACATGATGTTTATCATCGCTTTTACCAGAATGTCGGTTCCTTCCGACCCCACATTGGCTATCTTCTCGATAAATCCGGTATCATTGCCGTTCTCCACAATGCGGAAACGCAATTCGAAGGAATCATACAGGCGGATGCTGTCGTAGCGGTAGGCATGTATTTCCTTGATAAAGGTACGCAGCAAAGTGATCGCTTCTTCTTTTACCAATTGCTCCTTGGCAGAGGAGAACAGGTTGGTTTCCGGTGAGAGGTCATAGCCGTAATCATGGTAATATTTCTGTATCTCACGCAGAATATTCACTACGCGGTTGCTACTCTCTTCCACTTTCATTTCAATGCGCTGGATAACTCCTACAAAGTTGCAGGTAGCGAAACCTTTATTGATTTCACGGATCACATCTTGAATATCATCTTCTGATGAAGTCAGCATGGAGGTATCCATACTGATACGTTTGAAGGTATCCCAATGTTCATTGTTAATGCGACGGATATACTCGTCTATGCGGTTCTCTTCCACAAAGTCGTGCAGCTCGTCGGCAAAGCGTACATATTCCCAGTCCTCGTTGAATTTTACGCGGAATTTGAAGGTGTTGTCCTCATCAAAATGTCCGGTGAAAAGGTTCACTTCCTTGCGGAGTTTGCTTTGTACCTGTGTGAATTGGTTGGCTTGGCGGGTCAGTTCGTCAATCAGCTCCATACAAGTCTTGGTGGTTTGTATGGTCTGTGCGGTTTCAGAATGGAATATATCCTGATGCGGCTTGTACCAGTCGTATGCCGAAATCTTACTGTAGGCTTCCAAGTTCTTTTGCAATTCCCTTACATTTTCTTCCGCTTCTTCCAGTTCTTTGTTCAGAAGGTCTATTTTTTCTTGCAGGGAAGATGTTTCCGCTCTCAGCGTTTCCCGTTCCTGCTGGAGCAGACGTTTCTGTTCGTCGTGTTCCCGTTGCCATCCGGGGATACGGTCTATCAAGTCCCGTTTATCTTTCTGATATTCGATGACCAGTGTCGCGTTTTCCTTAATGAAAGAAAGTTCTTTATCCAGTTGAGCCAGTTGGTTGGCAATATCTTGCAAACGTTCGGTATCCGCCCCCTGCGAGTGAAGCTCTTTTTGCATATCTGCTTCATATTCAGCTTTGATGGAGGAGATTCTTCGTTGCTCTTCTTTTTCTTCCTTTCCGATAATTTCCGCCTGTGTCTTTTTTTCGGTGGCAAGCGTTTGCTGCTGCTGGTTCCATGCCTGTTTCAGATTATCCAGTTTTTCTGTTTTCTCCTTGTTCAGGTTTTTTAGTTTGTTGTTTATTCCTTCCAGTTCGGCAGCCCGTTTGCGCTTTTCGTTTTCCAATTGGTTTATTTTGGCATTCCGTTCCTCATTGGCTTTCTTCTTCCATTCTTCCAAGTCGAGCATATCCTGCTGGTATTGGCGTTCCAATTGTTCCAGTTCATACTCTATTTGACTGATGAGATTTTTTTGCTCCTTTATCTGCGGTTGGTATTTGCGTTTCAACTGCTCCTGCACTTCTTCCTTTTCAGTTTGCAGGCGTTGCATGGCGGCAGTGATTTCTTCCAGACGCTTTTCACCGTTTTCTTTCTCGGCTATGTAGTCGTCTATAGACTTGATGGGACGATGGATGCTGTCTAAATTTATGGAAATGCCATAGAATGAGTTCCCCCCTTCAATGGTACTTTGCGGGAAAAGTCCCCGTTGCCATAAAATACTTTCATCACACAGTTTGCCGATGTTCTCTTCCCATCCTTTTTTGTTTTCTTTCAGCCAGCCTTGCAAGGTGTCTTTGCTGTTGTCCAGAAAAGCTTGTAATTCGTCTATGCGAGGACGCAGTTGCAGCATTTCCTGTTGCAGTTTCTGCAAGGTCAAGTCTTTTTCTTTCAACTGTTTTTGCTGTTCCTCTTCCCAAGTCATGGTCAGTTCCTTGATGGTGAGCTGCGCTTGGGCGATACGGTTTTTCCGTTCCGTGTGAAAGTTGGCATAGTTCTGGATGCGCGCTTTCAATTCCTGCTGCTCTTCCTCAAAGAAAATTTCCTTTCTGCATAGTTTTATCTGATAATCCATGGCGTTCAGTTCGCTCAGTTTCTCGGTTTTCAGCGGATGGAGCTGCTGTGACAGGGTTTCAAATTCCTGATAAAGGGAATCGGTGAACTGCTGGTATTCCTTGCGAGCCTCTTCCAGACGCTCGTTGTACGTATTGTTTAACGTGTCCAGTTGCTTGATTTTCGCTTCATGAATCTTGTTCCATTGCTCGTCCAGGGTCTGAATCAGTGATTTATACTTGGTGGAGATTTCCATATATTGTGAGGTGAGGATGCGTTGCTCTTCCAGCAATCCCACCTGCCGGTTCTTCCATTCTTCTTTCTTGGAAGAGCGCTCTATAATCTCTTCTATGTTCTTTTTCTGGTAGTCCTTTTCTTTGCCTAATGCCTTTTGCAATTCGTTGTTCAGCACTGCCAGGGCTTCCTGTAACTTGTCGCTGCGCTTGCGCGATTCATCTTGAAGCTCCTGTTTCCGGCGCATCAGTTTTCCCTTGCCGGCATCTGCGTGGTCTTGTTTCTCTTTCCATTGGGGAAGGATACTTTCGGCTTTGCGAAAAGCGGTGACCAGTTCGCGGCAGTTCTGTACCAGTCCGCCTTGCAGTTGGGAGGTTTGTTGGGATAATAGCGTGATTTCCCTAGCTTGTTTCCGGGTTTCCCGTTTCTGAAATTCTTCGATGTCCTTCAGACGAGTCTCAAAGTTTTTCAGATGCTCCTTGTAACTGTTCAGGTCGATGGCTGTTTCGTCTTCGTTCAGAGAAGAAATGATTGTTTTTTTGATAAATTCAGCATCCAGTTTCGAATTCAGCAACACGTTTTGTATGGTACGCGGAATATTCTGGTATTGCTTGCTCTCCATCAGCGAGTACCGGCTGAACTCAGGACTTGTACTGTTTCCATACAGAATGTTCCGATACTCGTCGTAGGTATAGATGATGCGTGAATATTCTATTCAATGTTGGTCCAGCACAGCACGCACGCGGTAACTCTCGCTATAGGCCATTCGGTGCTCATCTATAAAGAATTCTTTACGGTAAGGAGAGTGGATGAAGCGGTAGCACACACGGTTCATCGACTTGAAACTCAGAATACAGAATGTATCGTTCTCTGTTGCCACTTCGTAAACAATGTACGAGTTGGAGTAGGGGAAATAGTAATCCGTGTAATTTTGCTTTTCCACCGAAATGCCCAGTCGTTGCGTGTCGGCATTATAAAAGAAAAGGATAGCACGCAGAAGGGTACTTTTCCCTACTCCCTGCGTGCCGATGAAGTGAACGTTTCCGTCCAGATAAATATCGTCCGAATAAGGGATATTCGCACTATTGATAAAGATTATTCTACTCAGGTTTCTCATCTTCGGTTTCGTCGTAAATGTTGATACTTTCAATCAGCCTTTCCAGATAATGCCAGGCGCTCATCACCTTATACGTATTCGTTTTCTCGTTTTCTTGTTCCAGAAACGAGTCTTTGGTGAGCTGGCGTATCATGTTTTCCAGTACTTCCTTGCGGATGTCCTTGTCCGAGAAGTGTTTCCGCATACCGTCCAGTTTGTTCTGGAGCAGCATGTTAATGTTGGTTTCCACCAATATCTGTTCGGGCTGGAAGCGGAATCCGGGACCGAAAGTTTCATCGTAAGTTTTGAAAAAGTCGAGCACATCTATCCAGTAATAGGCACGCATGATTTTTTGTTCCAGTGTGGCTTTAGGTTCTATACGCGAGAAGAAGAAATATTCGTTTCCACGTTCCAGCGTATAGTTTATCTGTGAAAAATACTGATAGAGGGGCTCGTAATTCTCATCTATTTCATTATACATATCGCGTACTTCTTCACTGGTGCTGTTGGAACTGATGAACAGTCCTTTCTGCAGGTATTCAAAGATGGACGCGGTATTATCGGGTATTTGTATATTTAAGTCCATAATTAGCAGAGTGGATATATTTTAGCGTAGTCATAGTGAGTGTGGAGTCCGAGTTCGTTCCGGATTTCCAGTTGGTTTTCGTAAAGTGAGACAATCTGACAGAAGAACGTGGTGCGTTCCTTTTCGTCCACCTCGCGATGGAAGTGATACTGCAACAGAAAAGAGAAAAGGTCGTTGACCGGTTCTCCTTTCCAACGGGCTTCTGCTCCCGATTGCACAAAGGCGGTCACTACTTCGTCCAGATTAATCACTTCTTCATACATGGCCTGTGCTCTCAAGTCTTCTTCACTGAAAGCCCCGGCTTCATTTTTCCGCACAATTTCACGGTACTTCTGATTGCTGATAACTTTCAGAATGATGGGACGTGCTTCGTCACTGGCCAGATAGGCAGGCGACAGTTTGAACGATGCTTGCGGACTGCCTTCCAGCAGGAGGGAACGCTCCCGTTCCATGATTTCGGACAGGTTGCTTCGGGCACGCAGCTCGAACTGGTCTTGCAGATATTTTACTTTTCGTATCTTTTCTACCAGTATCACCTGATTCTTTATCTGGTTCAGATAATTGATGATATCCTGTTGGGCACGAATCAGACTGTGGGCTGATAGTTGCAGTTCCTGTCGCAGTTCGAGCAGAATGCGAGTCAGCTCCTCATCAGTGGCCTGGCGGAAGAAATCTCGTTCTTCGTGCAGAATCAGATGTTCGGTAGAGTCTATCAACCGCTGGATGTTGATTCGCTTTTTGTCCAGATTTTGCAGTTTGGCTATTTTTATCTGGTACGTAGGTTCGTGTTTGAAAGCATTATCAATATTGTGTTGAAGATTGATAATGTTCCGTATCGTTACACGTGCCAGTTTCTGAAAGGTAATCTTGATATTGCGTACATAACTTTCCTTGCGCGACTGGATCTTTTCCTTCAGGTAGTAGTCCATCAGTTCGTGCAGGTACTCTATGTTTTCCTCTACGGTAGCAGTGTTGATTTCCTCGTTTGCTTCCAGCAGCAGTTCGAAGAAATCAAGGAATCGGGCATCCAGTTCCACAAAGTTTCCGTTTTGGTGTATGATTTCCTTTTCGATGAGTATTTTTAAACGGTTTTCGTCTTCTTTCAATAGGGTGAGTGCGTCCGAGTATCGAAAACTGTGTACTTTTCTCTTCTCAAACACCTCTACCAACAGCCCTTTAGCTACAAAAATCGTATTTATAATTTCGTGAATTGACCGGAATATATACATTGTTTTTTTCAAAAAAGTCCGGCGAAGTTACTCCAAAAGGTTGGAAAAACCTAGCGTTTTATGCTAAAAAGCATATAAATAGTGAAGTAAAAGGTGAAAAATGCTGAGGAGTAAATTAGTAAGAAGGAGGTCGTTGTATGGAGTTTCTGTCGCTTGTATGATGCTATATTTTTCAGATGCGGTTGACACGAATAACGTAGTTAGAATAAAGATATCCGTGCCATCGCATCTGGAAAATAGAATACTTTAGGAACTTTACGGTAAAGACTGATAAACCGGGTGCCTATGTTTTAGAACTGTTTAGTTGTGTGGGTTATTTGCAGGCTAGTTCGAATATCTCTTTACTATATTCTTTGTTCAGCTTCACATAATTGCCTACCCATTCTCCCTTGTTTTCATGTAGTTTTTTTACCAGCAGTTCAATGTCAGGATGTTCTATACCTAGTTCTTTGAAATTGACCGGTAAGCCTATGTATCTGAAAAAATGTTTCAATCGTGATACACCGGCAAGTGCCATCTCTTCCAAATCCTCATTTTCGGGAACTCCGAAAACACGATTTGCAAACTGGGCAATCTTCTTCGGATTATGTTCTGCCATGAATGTCATCCATGCAGGTACGATAACTGCCAGTCCTGCCCCATGCGTCACATTATATACAGCACTGATTTCATGTTCCAGAAAGTGTGAAGCCCAGTCTTCCTCACAACCTACTCCACACGTACCATTATGAGAAATTGTTCCACACAACATAAT
>ENA-ORLF01000415-ORLF01000415.1-human-gut-metagenome-genome-assembly--contig:-NODE-415-length-15947-cov-4.97131_pt1 | contig 15947 bp, 13 predicted proteins | sample MGYA00243066_ERZ508822 | MGnify/ENA primary metagenome ERZ508822 (study PRJEB26277, sample SAMN04329791) | human gut metagenome | biome: human-associated habitat | host: Homo sapiens | place: USA... | reverse complement strand
TAACTGGTAGTGCTCCCGGATGGTCCTTTCCGTTACGCCCAGCACAATGGCGCACTTGTTTTGCTTGACTTCCAGCAGACCGTCACGGGCAAGGATCTGAAAGGCCTCCCGCACCGGCGTGACCGACACGCCGAGTTCCTGTGCGGTGTTTTCCAGCGTGAGTTCTGCACCCTCCGGGATGCTTTTTGAGATAATGGCTTTCCGCAAAGCGGAAGCTACCCGCTCGCGGGCAGGCAGCAGCTTAATGGGTTTCAGTCCCAGCATATTGACTCCTTATCGTTAAAATCAGATGCAGCAGTTCTTCTTCATAGGCGTTCCATGCATCCGGCACATCAGGGGAGCCCTGACGGTCCAGCATCAGCAGGCGGGCAAGCCGGTCGTTCACCGGCGTAGGACGTGCGCTCACGGCAAAGGCAAGGTAGGTCTCCGGAATGCTCGCCAGCAGCTTGCGATGCAGCGGATATGGCAGGACGGTTCGCAGGGTACGGCGCTGCAGCATCTCGCCGCCTGCCAACATCGCATCCTGCGGCAGCGCACGCATAGCCTGCCGTTCCAGTTGTGCACCTAACGCCAAAATCTGACGCAATGCATCTTCGTTCAAATCAGCAGCTTTTACATGGTTGTTGGGCAGGCGGATGATAAGACCCTGATATTCAAGGATCATCAAGGCCTCCCGCACCGGCATCCGGGAGACACCGAGACTCTCTGCCAGTTCATTTTGGGTCATTTCAGCGCCCGCCGGGATCTGCCCAGATAAAATGGCCTGCTGCAGGGCTTCCACCACACCGCCGTTTTTCTTCTGGATGCCGATATATTCCATAGAGTCCTCCGTGCAAATGTCTTTTTTATATTGTATCCAATTTTACAATAAAAAGCAAGACTTCCTTTATGACAAACAAAAATACCCGGCAGATTCATTCTGAAAAATCTGCCGGATATAGACCGGATGCCCTTGGGGTGTTCCATTCTGAAAAATTGCAGGGCAAATGCAAGCTGTGTTAACTGTTATGTAACCTTGTCAATCAATCTTCCATTCTTCCATGGTCACAGCCAAGTGACAGGTAGTGCTCAATCTCACCACCCAGCACAAGCTGTGCATACTCCAAGGGTTTGTTGTAGAGCAGCCAGTCCAGCTCTGCCCGCTGTGCCGGGGTGTTGCCGTATTCGTCCTCCACGGCGATGCAGTCGATGGTAATGGTAGTGCCACCCTCGAACCGGGCTTCCACCCGGTTGGTGTCCATGTTGTAGCGGCAGGAAAGCAGTTTGTTCATAAGAAAACCTCCATGTTTTTCACATTTACTTCTTCTGCGGTGGAAAGTTTCAGCTGTCCGTTTGCAAATATATAAAGCCACTTCCTGATGCAGCCCTTTGCAAGTCTACACTCATCCACCACACGCCCGATTCTTACACCAAACGCGAACTTGTCGGGGCGGGGCCCCTCCATCTTGCTTACGCAAGACCGTTCGGTCGCTTAAAAGCCTCACTGGGGCTTTCATTGCTCCGCTTCGCTGCGCAAACGCGAACAACGCTCTTTTTGCTCTGCACAAAATCCTGCATCGTTTGGCGTAAAATTGGCGTATGGTGTAGTTTTTACTGGAAATCCATCAAAAGAAAAAGCCTGAAACTTTTCGGTACATCAAGAATTTTCAGGCTTTATTATCTTAAAATTGGAAATTTACTGCTCAATCGGCTTCATCGTGGGGAGCTTGACTGGTGGTGATTTATAGCTGTTTACAAGTGTTCATAAGCCTTTGTTCGTGCAAGATAAAAAGGTCTTATTTTTCGCAACTCTACGCAACTGTTTACAGCTATTCTCAAATTGGTGGTAAGTCAGTGGTAAGGCTGGTTGTAAACTTATTCGTCTTCGTGAGAGTGCCAACGCTTCAAGACTTCTTCCACCTGTCCAATAAGCTGCTCCTTGTTCGGCATATACAAGACATACCGGGATGCAAAAATCTGATTCGACAAACCGCCCAGCGCATACTCGGCTGCTACGCTGTCCTTGTCAGTGCAGAGGATGATGCCGATAGGAGGATTATCTTCCGGGTCGTTGACCTCTGCGGCGTAGTAGTTCAGATACATATTGATTTGTCCGGCGGCTTCGGGCGTGAGCTTGGTGGTTTTCAACTCGATCAGCACATAGGCGTGTAAAATCTTATTGTAGAACACCATATCCACATAGTAGTGGGTGTTGTTCACTGTGACACGCTGCTGTGTGCCGACAAACATAAAGCCCCGGCCAAGTTCCAGCAAGAAATCTTCGATTTGTCGCACCAGTGCTGCTTCCAAATCGCTTTCAAGGAACGGCTTTTCTTCCAGCAGCCCCAAAAACTCGAATACATACGGGTCTTTGATGATGTCCTCCGGCTTTGTGTAGTCCACACCTTTTTCAGCCAATGCTAAAACTTGTTCCTTGTTGGCATCCCCACGAGACAAGAGCAGCCGTTCAAACAGGGAACTTTCCATCTGGCGTCTTAATTCACGGACAGACCAGCCAGAATTGACCGCTTCTTTTTCGTAGAAGCTGCGCTTCTCCTTATCGGAAATGGATAACAGCTCACAGTAGTGCGACCAACTCAATTTTCCAGACACTGTCTGGAAAATTGGATAGCTGAGATAGAACTGCCGCATATTGTAAACATTCGAGCGCGAAAAGCCCTTGCCAAGCTCCTTTGTCAACGCCCTGGAAAGCTGCGATAAGGTCTTTTCACCATATGCAGCACGGATGCTATCATTTTGTTCACAACGAACAACGACCTCACCAATCTTCCAATAAGTTGACAGCAGTTCCTGATTGACTTGCTGTGCTACATTTTTACGGGAAGCTTCCAGCAGAGAACGAATCTCACTCACTGCCGGAGCAAGAACCTGTGCTACTGGGGCTGCAGATTTATTTTCCATCAGCATTTTCCTCCTTTCCTTCAAATGTCGTGGTTGCAGATAAGAACTCTGCAAACTTGTCGATTTCCTTTTTCTTGAGATTTTTTGTGGCCTCGGTGTAGATGTTCATGGTGGTGGTAATATCGGCGTGGCCCAATACGTCTTGAATGACCTTCATGTTGATTCCAGCCTCGCAAAGACGGGTAGCACAGGTGTGACGCAGGGAATGACAGCTAAACTTCGGAAGCAGAACAAGTTTTTTCGGCTTGATTGTACCGCTTTCGCATTTTGCCAACTGTTCCTCGTTGCAGTCGCGGATGATACGGTCAATGCCTTTATTGATGGTGCTGTGATGCTGGCACTCGCCAAAACGGTTTACAAAAATAAAATCCGTATAGCCATCAATCGTCACCTTGCAGGAAATTCCAGTTTTCTTCTGATACTCTCGCTCTTGTACAAAAGCAGCCTTGACTTCCGGAGTCATAGGCACAATTCGGTTTCCAGCTTCCGTTTTGGGTGTATTGATTCCGTACAGACAACCTTTCTCCCGGTGGCTGTAATAAATCAACGTGTGATTTACACTGATTTCACCCGTATCAAGGTTGATGTCCTCCCAACGCAAACCCGTTGCCTCACCAGCACGGAGACCACATTCCACCATCACGGTAATGATGGGAAGCCAGTGATTGTACTTCTCGCTGTTTTTCAAGAAGTTCATCAACAGCTTCTGCTGGCCTGCGGTCAGAGCCTTGCGGCGTTCACTGTCCAGATTGTGCGTCTGTTTGAGTTCTTTCAACGCATTATCGGATGGATTGATACGGAGATATTCGTCCTCCACTGCAAAATCCAGCACCTGATGCAGCACAGTATGGATGTTCTCCACCGTTGCCACTTTCAAACGCTGTGAATCCACAAGGCCGTTGTAAAACCGCCGCACATCCGACTTTTTCAGGCTTCCGACCTTCCGCTTCCCAAACTCCGGGAATACGTACATCTTGTACATATACTCGTAATTGACCAGTGTATTGGCTTTCAGCCCCTTTTTCAGTTGCAGCCACTGCTCGTGAATGTCATTGATGGTCGCGTTCCGCGCTTCTGCACGGATTCCATCACTGCGGTCACGCTGAATCTCTGCTTCTTTCTCACGAAGTTCTTCCAGACTTTTGGCGTACACATTATTTCGCTTGCCGTTTTCACTGCGCCAGCGATATTCATACGTTCCGTTGCTGCGCTGATATTCACCTTCCTTTAGAACACGCTTCTTTGAGTCTTTTCTTCTTTCTGCCATCGTTATGTCCTCCATTGTTGGCAGAAAGCAACCTACAGCTTAATCATACCATACCGCCGAGGTGCTTTCAACTGCCGACTTCATTTTTATTGTCAAATCGAAAATAATCGGTCAAGGTGTTCATCCAGCCTGCGGCGTTTCAACAGCCGTTTCGTACCATTCCAGAGAACAAAGGTACAGTCTTTGGAATCGCTCATTTCACGCAGCTTGTTGATACCAATGCCGGAATAAGCTGCGGCTTCTTCCAGCGTCAGATTGCTTTTCTCCCAGATCGGAACTTGTCGGGACTTGGTCCCTCCATCTTGCTGATGCAAGACCGTTCCGTCGCTTAAAGTCCCCACCGGGGACTTCATTGCTTCGCAAACGCGAACTTCTTTCATAGGCAAAACCTCCGTGTTTTTGTTTGTAACCAACAGACTGTAACCACAACAGAAAACTTTTTCTACAATGGTGTGCTGGCAATTTTCCGTATTTATTTTTTCTTATCAGTTACAGGTTACATGGTTACAAATAGGGAAATTATTTGGAATGATGCGACTTTGAGGCAGCTGTAAGATGTAACCAGACCTGTAACCAACAATGTAAAGCAGCCCTTCAAAACGGAAATCCCATCTGTTGGGCTTCTTTGTCTGTCAGTTCTACGAAACCATCTGCATCCACTTTTACAGCGGTTACACGCTCCCAGCCTTTCTGCACGCCATATTTCGGGTAGCGTTTGGCTGCTTTATGGGCTATCCACCCCTTGATTTCGCCATTCGCAATTCCAGCAGTCATGATCTCACAGATGGCACGGGTTTCCCATTCCGCAGGAAGATTCAGGTTGCCCAGTGCTTCGGTGTAAAGTTGCTTGGAACATACCCGGTCACCCGTGTAATCTTCTAGAAACGCATAGATCATACCAGCCTGCGTATCTTCCTGCATGAAATCTTTCTGGCAAATCTGCAAGGCCTCCTGCATGGCAGGGCTGAATGTCAGCTTATAATCACCACTGTTGTAAATCGTCATGGCTTCTGCCCAAAGCTGGTCGATATAGGCGCGGGATTCCGCTTCGTTATCCAGAATATGTACTTCAGCCTGTGTTGCATCCACCGGGATGGGGATAAAGCGGCGGTTTCCCGTGCGGTCACGGGGCAGGAAGTCCTGTCGATTGGTCGTTCCTGCAAAGACACATTGCCGCAAACGATCTGCCGGGTGTGTTTCATACGGGATTTTGTAGGTTTCTTTCTGCTTGCTGAGAAAGCTCTTGATTTCCTCGATGCTTTTGGCATTGGCAGTCGCAATCATTTCCGACATTTCCATGATCCAGTGGCCTTGCAGCTTGCGGAACACATTATCATCGTCCATTCGCCGCAAATCATCCGAGAACCATTCATCTTTGATAGCAAGCAGCCGGAAGAAAGAGGATTTTCCTGCACCCTGCCCACCGACCAAGCAAAGCATCATTTCAAACTTGCAGCCGGGATGAAACACCCGTTTGATAGCTCCCAACAGAAAAATCTTCAAGGCTTCTGCGGTAAGCTCATCTTCTGCCGCACCGAGAAAGCGATGCAAAGCGTGGCTTATCCGCTCTGTGCCATCCCACTTCAAGTCATTCAAGTAGTCCCGGATAGGGTGATAATGATTTTCGTTGGCAACAATGCGAATTGCTGCAGACACCCGTTTTTCGCTGTACAGGCCGTATTTTTCCATTCGGCGCAGAATGTACATCATATCGGTATCGGTCAGCGTAGGGCCGGAACGCTGCCAACCCATCGGCTTTACAATATCAATACGTTCACTCAGCAGATTCAGCCGGATGGAATCTGCAAGAACTGGGTCGTTCTGCAAAACGGTCACACAGTTTTGAATCGTGTTCTGAACACCGCCTTTTTCAGCCTGCGAGAGCATTTTACGGATGTTGGAAATGGTCTGTCTGGTATTTTCGGATTCGTTGGACAATCTGTTGAACCTCCTTCCGATGCTCGGTGAGAAAATGTCGATTCTCTATCAGATATTGGATGTAATCAGTATAATGCAGGCTGGCAACAAAGCAGGGATGCAGTTCTTCCTCAGATGATTTTGGTGCAAACCGTATGCGCCAGTCAGCTAGGATTGCACGGCACTCGTACAATGTTTTGATTGGGTCTTTGTATTCCACGATTTTCAAGTGCTGCCGTGGGAAATTTTTCGTTGCAGAAAGTCCAAAATCTGCGGTCAGCTTTTCAGCAGCCTGCCGCAAGGACAGCTGAAACAGTTTTGCGGTGAAGTCGATTACATCGCCATCCGCTCCACAGCCAAAACAGTGAAACCGGAAATCCACTTTCATGCTGGGATTGCGGTCTGCATGGAATGGACAGCAAATCATGCTGCTACGGTTGGGTTGAAAGCCATAGGCTTCTGCGGTCTGCCGGGTAGTGATATTCCGTTTTACGATTTCAAATAAATTGTTGTTCTTGAAAATTGACCTCCTTCTTATTTTTAAAAGTCCCTGCCGGATGGGAAAGCCCTGCACGGGCTTACGCATCCGGCAGGGTTCCGGGGTGCGGGGTGGAAGACCCTGCTGATTTACAGGCTCATATCGTAGCTGCGCTTCTTGGCTCGCGGCCGCTGTTCACGCTGCTGCAATTTTTCCATTTCAAGGATGCTGTCAACATTGGCAAGTACCGTCTGTATTTCTGTATTGCGTTCCTTAAAATAGTGGTATGTTTCATACCGTGCATCCTTTGTGCACATCAGAAGTTCTTTTTCTGCCCGGAGATCTTTCATCGAAGGGAATTTTTCGTCTAGGAAATCCCGCTTTAGAAATTGACGCGCTTCCTCGTATTTTGCAATTTCATCGAAGTGGGTTTGCCGAAAAATTTTCTTGTTAGGTGCTTTCAGAAATTCGCTATAAACAGATTTTGTAGAAAAATACTGACCCAAATGATGAATCTGCTCGTTGACCTTTTTCAGCTTGACTTCCGTGAGTTTCGCATCACTTCGAGCCGTCGCCATTTTTCGGTCAATACTCTCGGCAGCTTCATAAAGTTTTTCGTATGAATCATATCCGTGCTCTTGCACATAGAGAACGGTATGCGCCATCTTCTGTAAATTTGAGATTTTGACTTTCTGGGCATAGGCATAGCTCTGCTGGGCTTTTACGCAATCCTGCAAATTTACAACCAGCCGGAGATTCGACTTGATGTACAGCGCATCCATAGGATCATTGACACGACACTGCTGCTTTTCTTTCTCGGCTGCGTTGCACTGAAAAAGCAGTAAAAGATGCTCACGGTCAAAACTGGTTCCCAGCGTTCTGGCAGAGATAAATTTCTCCCTGTCTGCTGGAAGGTAGCTGAATCGCCCTCGATGGTCTTTCACCAAAATGCCGTATTCCAGCTTTAAGAGGTTTTGGAAATCCATAAAAGATGCAGATCGTTTTGCTATATCGGTAATGGCATTTCGGATTTTTTCCTTCTCCGTTTCAAAAGTCGTCTTTGCTGGTGTGAACCCATCGCCAAGAAGTTCCAGATTGGTAAGGTCTAGGTTGATCTGTCCGCGCCGTTTAGCGTAATATTCCTGCTCCGAAACTTTAGAGAGAGAGGGGGAAAGCAAATCGATCTGATTCAAGTTTTCCCTCATGCAAATATCCATCAGAGATTTCTGTAAATGTTTCAAGTAGTCTTTTGTCAGATGGTGCTTGTGCCCTGCCTTGCAGTCAATGGGTCGCTCCATAAAGGACTGCTTAGGTACATCCAGCTTTCGCAAACTGTTGATTACGATATGGACATGAATATTTCCGCTGCCATTGTGACCGTCCATGTGCGTACAGACCAATGCCTGATGCCCCGGAAAATTTGCTTTTGCGTATTCCAGTCCAAGCTCCTGTGCCCGTTTCCCCGTCAAGCAATTTTCTGTGCTGTCCCGTGGGTCAAAGCTGATGATGTAATGATGGCTTTTGATTTCATTCTTATTTTTGTTCTTCTGATATTCGCGGTTCAGCTGCTGGCAGGCCGCATCAAAGGAATAGGGTTCACAGTTCAGGCCGTCCAGATAAAACTCATCCCGCATGATGCGATTTCCGTTTTGGTCAAGGATCGGAGTTTTCCGAAGCTCGTCATGTTTGAAAATCAGATACTCCAGCGCAGCACCATAGTTGGAACTCTTACTTGCGATATGCTTTAAGATTGCCATAGTTCTTTCCTGCCATTTCTGCAACCTGCTCCCGCATTTCAAAAATGCAGGAAATCGCGTGGTTGATGTTTTCGAGCATAGCGCGCGACTGGATACCGCCGCTGTTGAAGAACGCCGCGATCTGGTTCAGGTTATTCCCGATAGCGGCAAACTCCCGCGTGATGGCTTCAATCTCATCCGGGTGAACATAGAACACATACGAGGTATTCACACGGCCTTTCATCAGCATCTACACTGCAAATTGAGAGAGGGTCATCCCGGCATCTTCTGCCTGCCGGTGTAAAAGTTCATGTACTGTTTCTGTAACTCGTGCGGAGATTACTTTTGTCTTTACGATAGATTTCACTTTTTTCTTCGTTCGTGGCATGGGGTCTCCTTTCCAAAATCAAAAATTTGATTTTCCCGGCAGTGCATCTGCACTCCGGCTGTGACCTGCTGCAGCAGGCCACCAATAGGCAAAATCATGTGATTTTGCGCGATGTGAGGGTATGGGGAGCGCAATCCCCATCAAGATGCCGCCGTAGAAAAATCGCCCGTAGGAGCGGTTTCGTATACAAAGGCGAATCTTGCTCTTAACTACCGTCCACTCTGTCCCAGCCCGTTCCTGCCCGATTCTCTCCGACGTTTTTTCTGGTAAGACGCGCAGAATGCACATTCAGTACCGGAGGTATCCTGCTGGGGTGGCTCATGCGATTTTCAAGGTGCGATGTGACTTTGTAAGGAATCGGGGAATCTCATCAGTGATACCGTAGTGAATTGGCTTACTTTTGAAAACACTTCCTATACCCTATACAAACTTTAAGGGGTGTTTTTAAACCGGGTCTTTTGAAAGTTCAAAGAAAATTCATTTTTCCAACGTTCCCCTCTACCTATAACAATCTAAAATGGATTTATGGCAACCAGTTTTTTTAATTTTGTTGAACTACCTAATTTTAGAACATAGATTTTGTTTATTTTCCACTCATAAAACTAGAGGAAAGCCGTTTCACAAAACATTTTGAAAACCCCTACACTAATAGGAATCCGCAGAGCCGTTTTGGAATACAGTTTTGAAAATTTCATAATTTTGGGCAAAAAGAAAAACGGCAAGGCAGACAAAATCTATTTTACCGTTTTGTATAATGTCCGCGATCTGCGCAAATTATTTCCTTGTTTTTTTCTTATAATTTGCCTCATGAGAATGTCAGTCAAAGCAACCCTGTCGGTTCGTCATTTTTGTTTTGAGGAACGAGTTTCCACCGAACTGCTTCTTGAGATTGAATTTGTCAAAAGTAAATCCTGTGCAGAGTGTGAGCATCTCAACAGCACTAATTCACTTAACAGATAACGCCATTCAAGTCAGATTGCAGAGTCTCGTAAGCTTACATCTGCATCAAGACAATGCAAGTGCAGGAGGATTATTGTATGGCTTTTATCGAGACTAGTCGAACATTAAAATGATGAGAAAACACATTGACATTATTCTTTATTGCGAATATAATCTGAGAGAGGTGATTTGATGGAGTACATTTCAGCCCAAGATGCAGCTACCAAATGGGGAATCAGTAAGCGGCGAGTACAGGCCCTTTGCGCTTCACACAGAATAGAAAATGCTGTTCGGGTGGGCAATATGTGGATTCTTCCGGAAGATTCCGAAAAGCCATCTGACAGAAGAGTCAAACATAAGAAAGCAGATATACTCATGACATGCAAAACGAACCCAATCCGAATTGCCAGAAACCAGATTAAAGCAATTTCAACTAAAGGTATTCAACTATTCCTTGCAGAGGGGCGATCATTGCGCAAAGCAAAAATGGATATTATTACCATCTTCGCTTCAGAATTACTCGCCTATTATGCCCATAGTTCAGATACAAATGCATCTTATAGTCTTGTTTGCCAGATTGCAGAGAGTGGTGAAGAAAAATCCACCAACACTTTGATACTCCAGAGTTTAATTAGGGAATTTATTTCGCAGCATGAGTTTTTCTGCGATGATTCGCTTTCTTGGTGCTATCAGTACATTAACAAGGTCGGTGAAAATATACCGTATAGCACAACTCAGTTTTTTACGGAAAAATATATGGTTTCCACTCTTGTTGACTCGTTACACATTGAACCAGGGATGAAATTAATGGACCCTGCATGTGGAGGTGGTAATTTTTTACTATATTGCCTTGATGTCCTTGCAGAAGAACATTTGACAGGAATAAGTCGTTCAACGGAAATGATTGAGGGACTAAACAGAATTCTAGGAAATGTTTATGGCTATGAAATTGATCCTTGTTTAGCTGTAGTTGCATCTATCAACCTCCGACTCAAGTGTGTAGCCTTGCTTGCAAAGCATTGTGGACATTGTGATATTTATGATTTCAATTCCTTTTCACCCCAAATTTTCTTTCCAGTAGAAGACACTATCGGTGGTGCTTTAGATGCAGGCTTTCTTCCGCAAACAATTCGTGTAGTAGGCAAGCCTTTTGGTGTGAATATCCAAGATATCTTTCAGGAAATTGATATAATAGCTACTAATCCACCATTTCAAACGGTCAAAGGAATGGATAAAAAGCAAAAAGAATATCTTAAGCATTATTATCCGCAATGCAAGTGTGATATGTGCAATGCTTTCATAGAATTATCATCGAAACTATTGAAAATTGGCGGAAAAGCCGGATTGGTCACCCAAAACAGTTGGATGTATTTAGACAGTTTCACAGCTTTTAGAAAAACATTACTTTCAAAGTGTACAATTCAATCTATTTGGGAACTTGGCTCTAATGCTTTCTATGACCTGAATGGTGAAAAAGCAAATGTTGCTCTATTACGTTTTGAAAATTCTTTGCCTCAACCAGAGTCAAAAGTAAAATTAACAGCTCTAAACACAATGGAAACCGCCCAAATTGAAGATATACTATCTTCCAGTGTTGCCGATGATATGTACTCTCAATTCGTTTCTCAAACAGACATCTTAAATAATGTAGGTGCAAGATTTGATATGGTTAGTTCCACTCACCTGCGAAATAATTTATTGTATTCTGAAACGTACGGAACTTATGCAGTGCCCATGCAGGGGACATCTACAGGTGATTCCAAAAAACTAATTAGACCATTTTGGGAACATATTGGAGATTCAGATTGGCGTCTGGTCAGCAAGGGCGGCGGTTATGCACGGTGGCAAGGACTGAATCACTATTCTGTCAAATGGGGAGAAGATGGCGAATATATACAAGCTATCAAAGGCTCTGCAATCCGAAATGCCAAATACTTTAATGAAACTCAAATGGTTTTCAGTGACACCGGCACCGCTGGATTGAATGTGAGAGAACTCCTTCCTAAACAGATTTTTGTAGCCTCTGGCCCGGGTATTCGGATTCAAGCTGGAAATCCCTATGCTCATTTAGCGTTTTTAAATTCCAGATATGCGTCCTATTATATTCGTTTACTTTCGCCTAAGCTAACTATCGCAGCAGGATACATTGCAAAAATCCCAATGTCGGTGACATTAGTAACCTCAAAATCTTTATCGGCTTTGGCAGAACAATGCATTGCTTTAAAGAAAAGACGTCTGGAGAAACGTCCTTATAATATCGAATTCAACTATTTACGCCACGATAATACCGTATCTGTAGAAAAAGCTGCCTACCAATGGTTACGTGATGACTTATATTGCGAATGGACACAACTAAAGTTGGAAGAACAAATTGACCAAGAGGTTTTCCATGAAATGAGGCTGACAAAAGACGACATTGAATCTATTGATAAGTACCTTGGTTCAAAATTGATTTATGGTCTTCGGTCATCAAATGAATTAGACACGAAAGAATGGTCTGAAATTTTCATACAATCTCTTGATTACAACTGTGATCTTAAACGAACCAAAGCTATTAAAAAATCATTAGGATGTGATGGAATCATCGAATTTCTTTCGCAGAAACTCTCGATTCCCTGCGAAACCATCTATAATGCCTTTGTTGAAGAACGAGTGGTGCTTGACAATGTGATTACATTATATCGAAATCTTTATTTCCATGCTTTGGTGATGTCGGCACTACAATACAAAGAACAACGCATTAGAATGTCAGTTGCAGATATTCTGCTAAAATCAGGTATTACAGAACCATTTGACTCAAATGATTTCAAGGATTGGATACGTATAAAATTCAATATCGTTCATACCGAATCTTTTCTGAAGTGTCCTATATATTACTTCAATAAGAATTCCGATATGATTATTCCGTTAGGAGAACAAGAAATATGAATAATGCAGCATTAGATTTAGCCTCTGTGATGTTGGAAATTACGCGGGCCAAATTCTGCAATAATTTTCACGATATAAAAAAAGTGAAAATTTTTTGGCACAACCTAACACTTTTGTATTTTGCAACAGCGATTTGCAAGCAGCTATCAGCCTCAAGCCATAATTGTTCCCTAAATACTCTTACTAAAATGAATTTAATTCCAAACGACCTGCTATCCTTTGAAAAACAAAATAAGTCCCTTATTTGCGATTATAAATTCTTCAGATGTGTGCCAGATGATAATATTAATCTTGCATTAATGAGAGAGGACTTGCTTGGTATTGATTTGTACATCAGTCAAAATTATATGTCATTAAAACAGGGAAAAGTTGCCCGTGATACAACCGGATCGTACTATACGCCTTGTTCGCTTGCCAAAGCGGTCGTATCGAAAGCATTTAAAAATGCGGAGTGTCTAGATCATTTAAAAAATGAAAAATCTGCAATTCGCATTGCAGATTTTTCTTGCGGCGGCGGTGAATTTTTCAATGCAGCACAGGAATGTCTTTTTGAAGAAAGAGGAATCCCTTATTCTGTATCAGCCACATTTTTCTGGGGGATAGATGTCGACCCAATAGTAATGCTGATTACCGTAGGAAACTTACTTTCTCAAGCTGATTACGATGATTGGAATACAATCTCAAGCCATTTTCACTTGGGAAACCCTCTTGTATCTACAGCCGTTGAGCAGGATTTGCGTGTAAAACACGATATGTTTGCATTGGGACGAGTTTATGCCCCCGCAATGGGCATAAACTTTAACAAAAAGGAGTTCTTTACTCCATTTGATATTGTTTTAGGTAATCCGCCTTGGGAGAAAATTCGTTTTGAAGAAAGAAAGTTTTTCTCTTCCTATTCTCCGGAAATCTCTGATTTAGCAAAAAAAGATGAAAGGGAGAACGCAATATCTAATCTTCGTTACAGCTGGATCGAATTATTTAATTGGTTTGAGGAAACAGTCACAGATTATGCAACTATGTGTAGCCGTACTTTTAAACACCCATTAATCGTGCAATCTGTTTTTGGCGAGTTAAATACGTATGCGCTCTTCACAGAATTGTCCTACAGGCTTTTAAGCGATAGTGGAATTTGTTCGCTTATTGTTAAAAGCACATTAGTAACTACTCCGTCCCAAAAAACTTTATGGAGTTATTTACTCAAAAATAAGGTGATTTTTTCTGTCAGCATTTTTGAGAATCGAAAAAAGATATTTCAAATCGATTCCCGAGAACGCTTTGCGATTATTATTTTATCCAACAAGGAATCAGAAGGGTTTCTGTTCTGTGCAGGGCTTCAATCGACAGAAGAATTGTACGAGTGTCCCGAAATCAAACTAACTGAAAATGATATATTGCGAATCAATCCTTTTTCTGGGATGCTTCCAAATACTTCATCTACCGAAAACATCCAAATATTGCTTAAAAGTCATTCTGAACTCCCCTTATTTCAAGAAGTCTACCCCAAATGTCATTTTGGTAGGTTAATTCATTTAACGGCTCATGCACATCAAATTAATCGAGAAAAGAAAAATGACAATCTTCCGATTTATGAAGGAAAATTTATTGAGCAATATGATGCCCGTTTCTCAACATTTAAAGGTGTGAATCCTGATAAAAAGTATACAGCAAAAGCTACTGCCAGGAAAAACGATGAAATCGGGCCTGACGGGATAAAGTTAATACCCGAAAGCAGGTATTTTGTAAAAAAAGATTTATGGGATAAGTACAGTAAGCAATATAACAAGGCATATTCTCTATGCTGGAGAAGCCTAACCTCATCAACTAATGCTCGTACTATGATTGCAATGATTCTTCCAACTTGCCCAACATGTCAATCCATTCAAATGCTTCAGATTGACGATGATGTTGATCTAATTATGCTTCTTGCTTTATTCAATTCTATACCTTTTGATTATTTTGTAAGACTGAAAATGCCAGGAATTGACTTGACACAAAGTGTTGTTCGTCAAATTCCCGTACCAAACAAAGCGGCTTATGAGAAAGTAGTAGTTCATAATGACATTTGCGCACCATTGAAAATACATATTCTCTCTTGTGTGTACGCTATTTTGAGGAAAGAACCTATGTTAAATTCTCTGATGCAAAAGATTAAAAAAAATATCTATCCTATTGATACAGCAATTACATTAGAGCAGCTCAAACGAAAGCTGGACTATTTGTTTGCAGAGGCATATAACATAGATACTGCAACATATCATGATATCATGCAAACATTCCCTAAATATTAAAAGGAGCCTGTTGCAAAATAGCTCTCCGAAAAAATAATGCACAAAACCCGGAACCTTTTCGGGGCTAAAACGGCTCAAAAAGGTTTCCGGGTTTCTGATTTTATGCTATTTCTTTGTGCAAGTTGCTATCGTATTTTTATTTTGCAACAGCCCCTTTTTATACCTCACAGAAGACCATATTTTTTTGAAGCTGGCGAAGACCCATTGGTCGCAACCACAGTGCTTTGTCCAATCAAGTTGTCCACTTGGGCTTCATCTAGCACAGAGAGGGCATAATAATCTGTTCTAATCTTCTCGAAAATAAGAATTTTGTGACGCAGCCACTCCACGCCACCGACACGGTGGATTTTTACCCCTGCTTCAGACTGTCCCTTCAGCTGGATCCTCCATGAACCATTACTATGATCGCCAGTGGGAAATTTTATCGTACAATCAACATAATCGATGCCATCATAATTCACTGTAATAGACTTCTCAGCATCTGTGTTCTCTGGGTCAACGTCAAAGAATGCAATGCCACCGAGCATAAATTCGGGATCATTGGTTTCATATCGAGTACCATGCGGAGTTCCAGCAACGATCGTGCCTAGTTTAGACAAATCCAAAATATTGCGTGAACCGCCAGTGGACTCTCTCATTTCAAACCACATACGCTCTGATGTATTGGTATCCGTAATTTCGTGAACAGCCCGTACTTCTTCCTGATTTTGATCACCATGGACAACAGTTCCTACTGGGTGCTACTGGTCAATCCTTTCTATTCGGGGGAGATAGATACCAGCGTGAGTTCCAAACAGATTTCTTCTCGTACGCTGTTCAGCTGCGCGTATTGTATCACGACGAGTTTCCATTTGAATCCGCATTTCCGTTCGCAAATAATCTTCCGCCAACAACTCTTCAATATCGTCACGAGATGTAATCTGGCGAGAACAAGGATACGCTGCATCGCTGTATTTCAGCGAAAGTTCAGCGACCTTACGTACGCAATCTTCACATTCACGTCCATCTTCAAAGCAAACAGCACTTTCATAATTTGTCCACAACCCGCCACCCGTCAAATTATTAGAGCCAACTGCAATCCAAGTGTCACCATCATTTGTCAATT
>ENA-ORLF01000405-ORLF01000405.1-human-gut-metagenome-genome-assembly--contig:-NODE-405-length-16151-cov-3.50236_pt1 | contig 16151 bp, 17 predicted proteins | sample MGYA00243066_ERZ508822 | MGnify/ENA primary metagenome ERZ508822 (study PRJEB26277, sample SAMN04329791) | human gut metagenome | biome: human-associated habitat | host: Homo sapiens | place: USA... | reverse complement strand
AAAGCACTGCCCGGCTTTCGTCAGGCAGTGCTTTTTTGTTTTATTTTCTTGCCGCTTCGCGCTCGGTTCTGCCCTTATGGAACTCGGAGAACTGAGGCACGACGAACTTGATTCCCTTGGGAACAAGCTCAAACACGACATCGTTGACATACTCGCACTCGCCGTCGATATTGACAGCCGCGGGAACATCGCTGTGGATAGTCAGCTTTGTGCCGTTGATATACTGGGTCATCGGCAGACCGAGCTGCGGACCTTTCTTATACTTCTGAAGAAGCGGGAACAGGCGCAAACGGCCTCTGTCGTGGCGGATGATAACAAAGTCAAGCTTGCCGTCATCCGGCCATGCGAGCGGAGCCGCCTTGAAGCCGCCGCCGTACCAACGGGAATTCGCCGCGACGCAGAGCAGGACATCCTGCTTTATCGGCTCGCCGTCGTCAATAGTTATGGTGAACTCATGACCTATTTTCTTGCAGAGCGCCTGGAGAGCCGCCGCGACATACGCGGTCTCACCCGTCATAAGCGGCATCTTCTTGAAATAGGACTGCTTCGCGCAAACCTCGGCGTCCATGCCCATCGAGCACTGGTTGATGGCTATCTTGTCGCCGCACTTGATAGCATCAAGCTCGACGGGTATACCCGTGACCTGAGCCTCGACATTGCAGAACTGCTCCTTTGTGCCGAACAGGCGGACAAAATCGTTGCCCGAGCCCAGCGGGATAACTGCGACCTCGCAGTTGGGATAGCCGTAAGCGCCGTTGACCACCTCATAGAGAGTTCCGTCGCCGCCGCAGGCATAGAAGCGGAGCGCTTCGCCGGATTTTGCGTGTTCCCTGCAGTAGTTCTGGGCGTCGCCCTGACATTTTGTGACATAGATCTCATAGTCGAGACCCGCTTTGCCGCAATAGTCCTCAATCTGGGGACGGATAATGCTCTCGGCATTGCCCTTCTTTCCTGCTGCCGGATTGATGAGGAAAATATGTTTCACAAATAATACCTCCTGTTTTACCTCTTTCGCCTTATTTAAAATACATAAATAACTGGCATTTTATCATGCCGTTATATAATTTCCTGCGTTTATCAGCCTTGCGCCCGAACTCCTGCTCGAAAGTATCGCACGGAGTTATGATGCTGTAAGACCAGCCGTGGCGACGCTCAAACACGCGGCCCATGTCGCGATAAAGCGTGTTCGCCTGCTCGATATCGAGCATACGCTCGCCATAAGGCGGGTTGCATATAAGAGTTCCGCGCTCGGTCTGCGGAACGAATTTTTTCAATTCACAGCAGCGCACGCTGACGAGGTCGTCAACGCCGGCAGCTTCGGCGTTTGCGGCGGTAAGAGCCGCAGCTTCACGGCTGATATCGGAGCCGTAAGCAAAGAAGTCATGAGCCTCACGCTCAAGGTCGCGCGCACGCTCGCGCTCGGTATACCACACATCGCGCGGGATATTGCTCCAGCGCTCGGCGGCAAAGTTGCGGTTGACTCCGGGGGCGATATTGCGCGCCATCATCGCGCCCTCGATAAGTATCGTACCAGATCCGCACATGGGGTCATAGAGCGAATGATACGGGCGCAGACGCGAGAACCAGCACAGCGACGCAGCAAGAGTCTCTTTTATCGGGGCGTCGTTCGCGTTCTGGCGGTATCCCCTCTTATGGAGTCCCGCGCCGGAGGTGTCGAGCATGAGCGAAACTTTGTTTTTCATTATAGAGAACTGAATCTGATAGACAGGTCCGCTCTCTTCAAACCACTCGATAGAATATTTTTGTTTGAGGCGTTCAACGACCGCTTTTTTGATTATCGCCTGGCAGTCGCGCACGCTGAAAAGGTCGGAATCGATGGAATAGCCCTTGACGGGGAACGCATCGTCTGCGCCGATCCATTGCTCCCACGGGAGGGCGCGTGTGCCCTGAAAAAGCTCCTCAAAGCTATGTGCCTCGAACGAGCCGAGAAGCACAAGCACGCGCTCGGAAAAGCGCGAGCAGATATTTGCGCGGGCAAGAATATTTTCGTCGCCGCTGAAAAGCACGCGGCCGTTTTCGGCGCGGACATCCGACGCCTCCATATTTCTGAGCTCTTCGGCTATCGGCGCCTCAAGACCCAGCAGACAGGGTACTGCGAAATTTATATCCATCAAAACTACCTTTCAAAGCTACTTTCGTTTTCACATAGTACAAGGGGCGCACCAGGGCGCGCCCCTTGTTCAGAAAAGCAAATTCAAATCATTCGGCGCTGGGCTCAAGCAGACCGTAGCCGCCGTCGATACGGCAATAGACCACGCTGACAAGACCTGTCGCCTCGTTTATAAACATATAGAACGCGTGTCCGAGCATATTCATCTGAAGAATAGCCTCATCGACCGTCTGCGGCTTGACTGCAACGTGCTTTGTTCTGACGAGGTCATACTCTTTCTCGTCCGCAACATCCGCGCCGTCATTGAGTTCATCAAATGCGGCGGAGCGCATACGCTTTTCAAGCTTTGTTTTGTTCTTGCGAATCTGGCGAACGAGCGAATCGACGCATTTATCGAGCGCATCGTTCATATTTTCCGCCCGCTCCTGCGCACGGAATATCATACCGTTGTTGATAACGGTTATCTCAACTGTCTGACCTGACTTCTCGACAGTGGCGGTGATCTTTGCCTCCGCCTCGTCGCCGAAGAAACGCTCTACCTTGGCAAGCTTTTTCTCCGCTCTCTCCTTGAATGATTCTCTCGGCGAACACTTGCGTCCAGTAATAACTATTTTCATAATGTCAGCCCCTTAGAATTATTGGAGACTTCTGTCTCTGATTGTATTGTAGCACATATGACTAAAAAAATAAAGAGCAAAGAGCTGCATTTCTAAAAAATTTACAAATTTTCTATAATAAGGCAAGATATCAGACAACGACGGTCACATGGCGGGTGACATGGCAGCCGATATTGACCGCGACGGGCAATCCCGCGATATGGGTCGGGGCAAATTCGACGGCGGCGCTCAGTGCGGTCGTCTTGCCGCCGAAGCCCTGAGGGCCTATATTGAGGGCATTTGCCTTTTCGAGTATCTCCGATTCCATCGCGGCGTAATACTCATCGGCATTCGGCTCGCTGACCGGGCGGCAGAGAGCCTTTTTGGCGAGCAGCGCGCACTGCTCAAAATCGCCGCCGATACCGACGCCTATAACCATCGGCGGGCAGGGGTTGCTCCCAGCGCGGCGAACGACATCGACAACATAATCTATAATATCCTCGCGCGAGGCGGAGGGAGTGAACATTTTAAGCGCGCTCATATTCTCGCTGCCGAAGCCCTTGGGCGCAACGGTCAGTTCGACTTTATCGCCCTCGACAAGCTCGATATGCAGAACAGCCGGGGTGTTGTCGCCGGTATTGATGCGCCTGAGAGGATCGGCAACGACCGACTTTCTGAGATAGCCCTCGGTGTAGCCTTTTGCGACTCCGGCGTTGACGGCGTCTTTAAAGCTGCCGCCGACAAAGTGGACATCCTGGCCGACCTTTGCAAAGATAACAGCCATTCCGGTGTCCTGACAGATGGGGATATCCAGCTCCTTTGCAGCGCAGAGATTATCGCACAGGCGGCACATTATATCTTTGGGCACATCGTCGGTTTCTGCATCGGCGCTCTTTTTGATAAGCTCTGCGAGGTCATCAGGCAGAACTTTGTTGGCGCTGATGCACGCTCGGCTGACCGCTTCGGTTATGAGACTGACATCTATCTCACGCATTGGGCTTTCCCTCCATGAGAATCTCGCCGTCGCCGACAACGAGCAGCGGCTTTGCGAAGAGGGTCAGCGGATCGGAATCGAACAGGCTCATATCGGCATCCTTGCCGACTTCGAGCGAGCCGACGCGGTCGGCGATTCCGCACATCTCGGCGGGATTTATGGTTATGGCTCTCAGCGCATCATCATGAGTCATGCCCTCGCGCACGGCAAGTCCCGCGCACAGCGGCAGATACTGGATAGGGATAACGGGATGGTCGGTGACTATAGCGGTCTTTACGCCCGCTTTGCTAAGCACGCCGGGGGTTGCGGGGGTGGAATCTTTGAGCTCGGGCTTGCAGCGGTCGCTGATGAGAGGTCCGCTGAACGCCTTGACCCCGGCTTTCGCGAGTCTGTCGGCAATAAGATGACCCTGAGTGCAGTGGACAACGCAATAATCGAGCCCGAACTCCTCGGCGATACGCACGGCGGTGAAGATATCATCGGCGCGGTGGGCATGAATATGCATCTGCATATGCTCCTCAAACAGCGGAGCGAGAGCTTCGAGCTTCGCGTCGAACTCGCGGCTCGCTTTATCTTTTTTGATATATTCGCGAGTCTTTGTCAACTGTTCTCTGATTATCGCGGCGGTCGCCATTCTTGTGCTGGGCGCCATCTTTTTCTCGTTATAGACGGTCTTGGGATTCTCGCCGAGTGCGAATTTCATCGCGGCGGGAGCCTTGACAACCATATCATCTATGCACACGCCATGGGTTTTTATCGCCGCTATCTGACCGGCTACGGGGTTCGCGCTGCCCGGACAGGTCAGCACGCAGGTAACGCCCGCCTCTCTCGCCTCTTCAAAGCATCTGTCGAGAGCGTTGACGGCATCGAGAGCTCTGAGGTTCGGCGTGACGGGATCAGTCATCTCGTTGCAGTCCTCGCCCTCAAAGGTCAGCGAATCCTCGGTGATGCCGATATGTGTATGGGCATCGATAAAGCCTGGATAGAGCGCCGCGCCCTTGGCGTCATAAGCCTCGCCCTGCGGGCAGTCTTTCATATCGCCCAGGGAGATTATTTTTTCATCAAACTCGATATATCCGTTTTCGATAGTACCGTTCGTTACCGTATGTATAACGGCGTTTTTGATAATCACAAGATCGCTCCTTTTTCTTAAATCAAAAAAGCGGGCTGAACGCCCGCCTGATAATGCATTTTTTACTGTCTGCCGCCGCCGCGCCTCGAATAGCCTCCGCTGCGCTTGGAATCGGAAGATCTTTTCAGATCGGTCATTTTTTCATCGCTGATCTGCTTGAACTTTGCCATCATATCCTCAAAGGACTGGTTGCCGGAAGTCTCCTGATTGACGGCTTCGACCTGTCTGCCCTGCTGAGGCGGTCTGCGCTGGCCGGAGGACTGCTGATGCGGTCTGTTCTGCTGACCCTGTCTGTCGCCCGAGGGACGTGGTCTGCGCTGAGGACGGTCGCCGCCGTTATTGTCGGCATTGAGCTTCTTTATCGAAAGGGCTATCTTGCCTTCGGGGCTGATCGAAATGACCTTCGCCGTAACTTCCTGGTTTAGCTGCAAATGCTCTCTGATATCCTTGACATAAGACGTTGAGACCTCGGAAATATGGATCATGCCCGTTTTTCCGCCCTCAAGTTCAACAAATGCACCAAAATCGGTAAGACCGGTCACCTTACCCTTAACAACACTTCCCTGCTCGATCTGCATAATAGTACGCTGCTCCCTTTTTTTACTTGTCCGCCGACTGCTGTTCGTTGTAATATACCCTTTCATCCGGGAAAACATAGCCGAGTTCACGCCTTGCTATCTGCTCGACATAATCATCGAGATCCGAACTCTTGACAAGCTTTTCAAGCTCCTCATTCTCGGCTTTCTTATCGGCAAGCTGAGTTCTGAGCTGAGCATTGTACTTCTCCTGAGATTTGATATCGGACTGCATGACAATAAAGGATATAAGGAAATAACACACTGCGACCGCGAACACGATCATCAGTATGGTACTATGCCTTTTTTTGAGTCTGCGCCTTTTTTCCGACATTCTTACGTTTCCCTTTGACCTTCTGTTTTCTTGCTTTGGGGCATATTTGCCTATTCAAAGTATACAACATATTGCGCCCCTTTTTCAAGAGGTAATTAATATTTTTTTCATTTTTATTTGACATTATTCCCTCTTTTTCCCCGGGCGGCGTTAATTTCTGTGATATTTTTTCTTTTAAGCTGCAAAGCGGCTTGCTGACAGCGTCTTTTATCCGCCAGAAGAGCTTTCTGAGCTTTGACGAAATAAGCATACCGAGATGTTTTGCCGCCGCGCCGAGACTCAGGCGTTCGGCTGCAAAGCCGAGCAGCTGCGCCGCGAGGATATAGAGCAGGGTGCGCCCGTCATTGAGCACGAGTATAAAACAAAACGAAGCAAAGGCGCAGACTATTACATAGAGAATATCGGTCACGAATATGACCTTGCGCCCGCCCGGCAAAACGGCGCGGACGGCGCACACGGCATCATAGAACACTCCGAGCAGAAAGCCGATGCCGAGCGAATGCAGAAAGACGGATATCTGGCCGTCCAGCCCCTGGATATACTCCATCAGCGGAACACGCGGCTGAAGAATCCGCCTTTTCCGGGCTGTTCTTCGGAATAGGTCAGCGAATTGACCGTGCCCTCAAGGCTCAGTTCGCCGCTGTCGACATTGAGATTGATTATATGCAGGTCGCTGCCGTGCACGGTCAGCTCCCCCATCTGCGTGAATATCACGACCGTCTGCTCGTCAAAGCTGTCCACATCGGACACGCCGGAGACGGTCAGGCGATTTCTGTTTTCCATTATAAGATTGTGGGGCAATGCCTGAACTTTGTTTTCTTCCGTCATAAATAAAACCTCCCGTCCGTTAATAATACGGCGGGAGGCTCTCGATTATGACCGATTTACAGAATTTCGTACATCGCGGCGGCGTCCTCTTTGCGGACGGTCTCGGCAACATTAAGAACACGCGCACGGGTCACATTCTGACCCATGGATATTTCAATGACATCGCCGACCTTCACATCATAAGACGCGCGAGCTATTTTGCCGTTTACCGTGACGTGCTTTGCGTCGCAGACCTCGTTTGCGACGGTGCGGCGCTTTATCAGGCGCGACACCTTAAGATACTTATCAAGTCTCATAACATTCCGCGGCAAAAGCCGCATCCTTTCAGAACATTAGAACGTTAAAAAAATCAGGGGCATTTCTGCCCCTGAAAAGCCAGCAAAATTATTTTGCAACCTTGTCCTTGAGACCCTTACCGTCCTTGAAAGCGGCAACCTTGCAAGCGGGAACGTCGATGGTCTCGCCGGTTCTGGGGTTACGGGCAGTCTTAGCTGCGCGCTCTCTGACCTCGAAAGTGCCGAAGCCTGCGATCTGAATCTTGTCGCCCGATGCGAGAGCATCGCCGATGCAAGCGATAACAGCGTTGACAGCCTTCTCGGCGGTCTTCTTCTCAAGTCCCTCTTTTGCTGCAACGGCAGCGATAAACTCTGTCTTATTCATTACGTGTTTCTCCTTTTATTTTTCTTTTCTTTTTTATGCAATGTCCGTTGGACACAGTCATCGTTATTATTTTCTGCTCTCTGCCTTGGCTTCATCCCAGAGTTCGTCGAGCTTGTCAAGCGGAGCGAACTCCATATCGATGCCGCGCTCGCGCGCAAGCTGTTCAACGCGGATAAAACGGGCTATAAACTTATCGGAAGCCGCAGTCAGCGCCTCCTCGGCATCGCACTTGACAAAGCGCGAAACATTGACGGCGGAGAAAAGCAAATCGCCGAGCTCCTCGGAAATATGCTCCTTGTCGCCCGATTCGATAGCCTCGGAAAGCTCCTTCGCCTCCTCGAGCACTTTCTGCTGAGCGCCGGAGACATCGTCCCAGTCAAAGCCGACCGCCGCCGCTTTCTGCTGAATCTTGGTCGCTCTCATAAGCGCGGGAAGCTCACGCGGGATGCTGAGCATAGGCTCACTCCCCTTTTTCTGTCCCTTTGAGCGGCGTTTTATGGCGTCCCAGTTATTGAGCACATCGCCGACACCGGAGACCTCGACCTCGCCGAAAACATGCGGGTGGCGCTCGATGAGCTTTTTGCACACGCCGTCGGTGACATCGCCGAAATCGAAGTTGCCCGCCTCCTGCTCCATCTGAGCGTGGAACACGACCTGCATGAGCAGATCGCCGAGTTCTTCGGTCATCAGCTCCTTATCGTCCTTGTCGATAGCTTCGATGACCTCATAAGTCTCTTCGATAAGGTTCTTTCGGATGCTCATATGAGTCTGCTGTGCATCCCACGGACAGCCGCCCGGAGCGCGGAGCACACGCATGATCTCAAGGAGATCGTTTATATCGTATTTTTCTTTCTGCGTAAAGTCTACCATATGATCCCCTGTCTGATTTTATCGGCAAGAAATATTCTAACCCAAAAGTTCATATTTTTCAAGTACTTTTGCAATTTTTTCGCCTGCGGGCAAAGATTCTATATCCTCGCGCACGATGCCCTTGAAGACGATGATAGCTATCGCATACACAATAACGGCGATTATGATGGCGGCAAGCAGCGCGATATCCGCGCCGTGGCTGACGCTCTTGAGCACATAGTTACCGAGCAGACCGTAAGCCGCCCACGCCGCGAGGCCGCACATGGCGGCGGAGATAAGCGGTTTTATCAAATCGGACATTATATCAATGCGGACTTTAGTGACTTTTATAACGGCGATGACATTGAGAATGACATTTATAACATAGAACAGGACTGTTCCGATAACCGCGCCGTTGAAGTTGATGCCCGGTATGCCGACGAGGGCGAAGTTGCAGATTATTTTGACGACGGCGGAGACGAGCATTGTTTTTACGGGAATATCCGTTCTGCCGACCGCCTGAAGGAGGTTCGTAAGCGGGGTCGAAATGGACATGAACGCAGTCGTGAAGCCGAAGACGGCAACCATGGGCGCTATCATCGGGATATCGGCAGCCATTCTGCCGCGACCGTAGATAAGAGTAAGTATAGGCTCGGCGAGCACGCCCATGCCGATACCGGCGGGCAGAGCTATGAGCATGGAGACTCTTATAACGGTATTGACGGCGCTCTTGACAGCCGCCTTGTCTTTCATCGTCCACGCCTCAGCGAGGGCGGGAAGCGCGCTGACACCGAGTGATACGGTTATCATCGGGACGAGGTTCTTGAAGTCCACGGCGGTGTTATATGCACCGTAGAGATAGCTCATGAAGCCCTTGCTGTCTGAAAGATTCAAGGTACCGCTCGCGACATCGGCATCGATGCACTGCTTATATAAATTGTATATTGTATCCTGACCGCTCTCGATAGCGTGGAGCAGGCGGTTCTGGATGGTCACGGCGTCGATAAGATTAGTCGCGTTGAGAACGAGCGAGCTCAAAAGAATCGGCACCGCTATGGTTATCATGTTCTTGGCTATGGCATGATTTGCGGGCGGCTTCGGGGAATTGACGAGCTCGAGGCGGGTTATACCGTCGCCCTTTGTTCTGTGGCGGATACCGAGATAGATAAGGCTCAGAAGCGAGCCGAGGGTAACGCCGAGTATTGCGCCGGCGGCAGCCCACGGGTATGTTACGCTGAAAGCCTCATTAAGAGACGAGACCTCTTTGCCGAACACTGTAGCGGTAGCCGAGCCTGCGGCAACGGCGCTGTTATAGGCGCTCTCGCCGTAGGACATGATGAGCTTTGCAAAAACAAGTCCGATAACAAGCTTGCCGAGAGCCTCGATGACCTGCGATATGGCGGTCGGGATCATGTTGCGCAGGCCCTCGTAATATCCTCTGTAAGCCGAGACATAGCAGCAGAAGAATATCGACGGGGCGACGGCTATCATCGCGGGCAGGTTTCTTATATCCGAGATGAACGCGGCATATGGAATGGAGATAATGACCATGAGCAGCGTGCCCGCGGTTCCGACGAGAAGGAATATCTTGCGCGCCGTTTTTAGCGTCATGCGCGCCTCGCGGTAATGATTTAATGCGACATCCTCCGCGACCATGCGCGACACCGCTATCGGCAGACCCGCCATGGAAATTGAATAGATGGGAGTATAGATAGCATAGACCGAGGTGAAATATCCGTATCCCACGAGGCCGAGCATACTGCCCAGCGGCATCTTGAAGCAGAGACCTATCACCTTGACCACGAGGGTCGAGATGACAAGGATTATTGCGCCGTTCAAGAGCGACTGTTTCTTTCTTTCTGCCAAGGGTAAACCTCCTTGCTGTTCGTTTCTTTCTTAAAACCGCTCCTAATTATATCGTTTGAGGGCGATATTATCAACAATATGATGAAAAATTTAACAATTGTTTAATCCATAAACTCACGAAGCAGCGAGTTTTCGGGAATAACGTCGACCGGAAGAGGCTCGAATCTCTCAAGACGTTCTATCATCATCTGCGCCTCGTCATACCACTCGCTGCCGCTCCCGACGGAGCCAAGCATCGGCACGGCAAGGGCACGGAACACGCACGGCTCATAGGCATGGAGCGAGTCTATCTTCTCCGCCGCCAAGTGGCTGTAAGGGAAGATATACTTATCCTCGCCGCGCTGAACGCTCCCCCAGAGGTCATATGTCCGCTCGACACTGCTCGCGCGGTGGTAATAATCCCGAACGAGGCGGCGGACAAAGCGCAGATCGCGCTTCGACATAAGCACATCCCCGTCCTCATCGGCGATACGGGACGAGATGCTGACATAGAGCTTCATCAGATTTTTGCTCGGCAGAGAGTCGGTTATAACCGGGTTCAGGGCGTGGATGCCCTCGACTATCAGCACATCGTCCTTGCCGAGCGTTATAGGGTCAGAGAAGCCGTTCCGTCTGCCGCTGACAAAATCGAAATGCGGCAGTCTCGTTGTGCCGTTTTTGATGATATCCTCAAGGCATGAGTCGATAAGCGCGATATCGAGGGCGTTGACGGTCTCATAGTCGGGCTTGCCATTTTCGTCGAGAATGGCATCGCGCTGATCATGATAAAAATCATCGAGCGAGACAGCGAAAGCCTTTGCGCCGCGCGATTCGAGCCGCGAGGCTATAAGCCCGGCGGTGGTCGTTTTGCCCGACGCGCTGGGACCCGCAAGCATGACTATACGCTTTTCGCGGTCGGAGAATATACGCTCGGCTATTTCATCGAGCCTGTCTGAATACCGCTCCTCGGCTTTTGAAACGAGAAATGCGGGGTCATTTGCCGCCATTGAATTTATTTTTACGAGAGATTTCAACCTATCACCTTATTTATCCGCAGACGACTGCGAACCGAATATTTCCGAATAGAACTCCGATATGCGTTTCTTGCGCTCCATCAGAGTGTCAAACCGGGCATTATATTCATATGGATATTTGTAGTTAAAAATACGCTCGATATAGTTGCTGCCGGGCTTTTTGAGCTTTGTTACGGCGCCCGCTCCGGCGGCGAGGACAGTATGCGTCTCCTCCATCATGAAGACATTGTATCTGCACTCCGTACCGGGCTTGCACCAGCCGACATTTTCGAGGTTGCCGACGCAGCGACTCTGGCGATACATATAATAAGGAATATAGCCGTTATCGAAGAGAACGGAGTGGGAATAATCAATCATCTTCCCCGCCGTCTCCCCTTCGCTGACCGCGTGACCGTGTTCTCTGAGAGTGGATGCGGATTTCAGCGCAAGGGCATGGACGGTTATATTCGCAGGCGCGAGCGAGACGACTCCGTCAACGGATTTTTTGAAGCTCTCGAGCGTATCGCCGGGGAGTCCCGCGATAAGATCGACATTTATATTTTCAAACCCGCTCTTCTCGGCGAGGGCATAAGAGGCGAAAAAATCCGCCGCTGTATGCTTTCTGCCGACCGCTTCGAGCACGGAATCGTTGAGGGTCTGGGTATTTATGCTTATTCTGTCAACCGAGTGGGAGCGCAGGACATCGAGCTTCTCCTGCGTCACGGTATCGGGTCTGCCGAGTTCGACGGTATATTCGCGGACAGCGGACAGATCGAAGCTGTTTTCGACTGCCGAGCAGACCTTTTCCATCTGCTCCGCGCTGAGAATACCGGGTGTTCCGCCGCCGATGTATATACTCTCAAGCCGCAGTCCGATATCGCGGACGATTTTTCCCGTTATCTCAAGCTCCCTGCACAGGTCGTCAACATAGACGGGCAGAAGCTTTGCGGCGTTGGCGTTGGTTATCGAATGGGAGACGAACGAGCAATAGCTGCACCTTGACGGGCAGAACGGTATCGCGATATAGAGGCTGAACGAGCGCTCGTCACCAAGTGCGGCTATCTCCTGCTCCGTGCCCGCGACGCTCTGCGCAAGGCGCGCTTTAGGCTCGCTTACAAGAAGTTTTTTTGTAAAATAGTCATACGCGCCCTTTTCGCCGAGAGATTCAATGAGCTTCAGCATAAGCTTGGACGGGCGCACGCCTGTGAGTATGCCCCATGGCGGGACATAACCCGTGACGGCGCTCAGAGCGGAGAAAAGCTCGCGAGCCATGGTGCGCTCGCACTCGTCCTTTTCGGGTTCGTCCGTCTTCGGGACTTCTGCCGAGCGAGTCTCGGTCTTATCCCCGACATTGACGCGCACGCGCACGGAATATCCGCCGCTCGCGCCGTCGAGATATGTTTCGACCTCGGGCGCTCCGCTTTCGGGCAGAGTGTCCGAGACTGTTATCTTTTCGTTCGGGAAGAACACGCGGCAAAGATTCTCCATCTCATAATGGAAATCGTGACCGCAGATATATAGAATCATAGGCGTTTCCTTATAGCTCTCCTCTGGGTATTTTTCTTAAATATCTGTTTCTGATCCGCTCCTCGGAGAGCGTTGTGGAGCGGTTATGTCCGGTATAGACGGTATATTCGCCGTCAAGGGCGGCAAGGCGTTTGAGGCTTTCGACCATAGCCTGCCAGTCCCCGCCGGGGAGGTCGGTTCTGCCGACAGTGCGGCAAAAGAGAGTATCGCCCGAGAACATCACGCGCTCGGTTTCTTCGAGATAGCACACGCCGCCGAGGGTGTGGCCGGGGGTATGAATAGTATGGAGAGTGATATCTCCTATCTTCGCTTCAAATCCCTCTTCCGCGAGCAAATCATAATCGACATATTTCTGGATGCCGTGATCGACATGGGTCGCGAGGCTGATATCCTCGCACTTGAGGCAGGCGCTGTCATAGGGGTGGATGGTTATTTTCGCGTCCGGGTAGTCGTCTTTTATATGCGCGACGCCGAGAATGTGGTCATAGTGACCGTGGGTGAGAAGAATATACTTGAGATTTTTCACCTCGTCGCGAAAGACTGATTTCAATTCGTCCGTGTAGTCGCCGGGATCGATAACCGCCGCCTCGCCGCTGTGTTCGTCTATAACGACATAGCAGTTCGCCTGGACGGGTCCCATGGGCAGAGTGTGTATCTTCATCATTTGTCTTTCCTCCATATATCGGTATCGAGCATGATAGTAACGGGGCCGTCGTTTGCTATATCGACCGCCATATCCGCGCCGAAGATGCCTTTTTCGACATTCCTGACTCCGTTTGCGGAGAGCTCGGAGCAGAACAGCTCATATAATCTGTTCGCTTCATCGGGCGCGGCAGAGAGCGTAAAAGACGGTCTGTTGCCCTTTTTGCAGTCGGCACAGAGAGTGAACTGCGAAATAGCGAGAATCTCGCCGCCGACATCGTTGACGCTGAGATTCATTTTTCCGTTTTCGTCCTCGAACACGCGCAAACGCGCTATTTTGCCGGCTAGCAATATTGCCTGCTCATCGGTGTCGCCCTCGACAACGCCGAGCAGGACATTGAAGCCCTTGCCTATCTCGCCGACGGTCTTTCCGTCAACGGAAACTTTTGACGATGTGACGCGCTGAACAACAGCTCTCACGGTGATTCCCCCTTGGACTTGCGATATCTAAAAATATAATTGGCATCAGGTTGCGGCTCTCTCGACGCTGAGCACTCCATCGATTCGCTCGATTTTGGCGGCAACGCTCTTGAGATGCTCGATTCCCGAGACGGTTATGGTCATAGAGAACGTGCTTCTGCCGTCCTTGAAATTCCTTGTGTTTATATCATTTATCATAACGTGCATATTGGCGAGCTGGACGGAGATATCCGCGAGCATACCGACCCTGTTGAGGCAGGATATCATGAGCGTTGCGCGGAAATCCTCTTTTATGGCGCTGTCCCAATATGCGTTTATCCATCTGTCTTTGTCGCCGCAATGCTCGAGATCCTTCGGGACATTGCTGCAGTCGCGCGTATGGATCGACACGCCATGGCCGCGGGTAATAAAGCCGATTATACTGTCACCCGGGAGCGGATTGCAGCAGCGCGAGAACTTGACAAGGCAGTTGTCGATGCCCTCGACTATAACGCCCTCGCTGCTCTTGACGCGCTTTTTCGGCTGGGTGAGCACTATTTCCGGCGGAGCGGACGCCTTGACTATCTTGTTATACTCATCTTTTATATGCGGCATCATGCGGATGAGCGACACGCCGCCGTAGCCGATAGCGGCATAGAAATCCTCGACCGTGTCGAAATGCTGACGCTCCGCGATGCGCTGGAGGAACGACTTCATCTCGTCATCCGGCAGGCGGATAAAGCTGCGCCTGAACTCGCGCTCGACCTCTGCCTTGCCCTCGGCGATATTCTCATCGCGGCGCTCTTTCTTGAACCAGTTGCGGATTTTGCTGCGCGCCTCGCTCGTCTTGACTATCTTGAGCCAATCGCGGCTCGGTCCCTTGCCGGGCTGAGACGAAGTCAAAACATCGACTATTTCGCCGGTCTTTACTTGATAGTCAATCGGCACAATACGCCCGTCGACCTTTGCGCCGGTCATGCGGTTGCCGATGGCGGAGTGAATGGCATAGGCGAAATCGATAACGGTCGCGCCTATGGGCAGGTTTATAACATCGCCCTTGGGAGTGAACACAAACACCTCTTCGGGGACGAGGTCGCTCTTTATCGTTCTGACGATATCCTCGACATCCTCGGAATCGCTCTGGCTCTCGAGCATCTGGCGAATCCACGCGAGGCGCTTATCGAAGTTGCCGCTCGCGGTGCCGCCGCCGAGCTTATACTTCCAGTGCGCGGCGATACCGTATTCAGCCGTCTGATGCATTTCCCAGGTTCTTATCTGAACCTCGAATGGTATTCCCTCTTTGCCGATAACGGTGGTATGCAGGGACTGATACATATTCGGCTTCGGGGTCGAGATATAATCTTTGAAGCGGTTCGGGATCGGGCGGAACATATCGTGGATAACGCCGAGGCAGTTATAGCAATCGATAACAGACTCGACTATTATTCTGACGGCGTAGATATCATAAATCTCATCAAAGGTCTTGCCGCCGATATACATTTTGCGGTAGATTCCGTGGACGCTCTTGATTCTGCCCTCGACCTTGCAGCCGGAGACAAGCGGATCGACGCGCTCCTTTATTTTCTCGATTATGCTGTCGAGGAACTCCTTGCGCGACGCGCTCTGAGAGTTGAGATAGTCCTCGATCTCTTTATACGCGACGGGGTCGAGGCAGATAATGGCTCTGTCCTCAAGCTCCTCTTTTATCGTTCTGATACCTAAGCGGTGAGCGATGGGGGCATATATCTCGAGAGTTTCAAGGGCTGTTTCGCGGCGCTTCTCTTCGCGGACATAGCCAATGGTTCTCATATTATGCAGTCTGTCGGCGAGCTTTATAATAATAACTCTGATATCATTCGACATCGCGAGGAGCATCTTGCGGATATTTTCCGCCTGCGCCTCCGCCTTTGTCTCGGTCGGCACTTTAGCGAGCTTTGTCACGCCGTCGACTAATTGAGCTATCTCGTCGCCGAACTCGCGCTCGATATCCGCCTTTGTGACATCGGTATCCTCGACAGTATCGTGCAGGAGAGCCGCCGCCACCGACTGGCTGTCCATGCCGAGGTCTGCGAGAATCGAGGCTACGGCTATCGGGTGGATTATATACGGCTCGCCGGACTGGCGGAGCTGGTTCTTATGATGTTCCTTCGCCACATCATAGGCGTGCTTCACCGTTTCAAGCTCGTCGTCGCGGTACATGGTCTTTATTTTTTCGTAGAGCTTGTCGAAGCCGTCGTCAAAGGAAGAGCTGCCGTCTGTGAAATCCGCCTGACGGTTCATCTTCTTCTCCTCGGTCTCGCCGTTTATTTTTTCTTCCCACGATCTCATCGGATCACTCCTCGTTATCTTGCCGCTGTTTATAAAAAGCTTCTTATATGTTTCATCAATTGCGCGTCCTCAAGGTTCACCTTGGGGCTCTGTTCGTTGACAACGATGCTGCCCGCGGGCGAGCGGTTGAGAACGCCGGTCTGCACCATAACTTCGACAGCGCTCGCCACGGCGCATATTCTGTCCTCCCCGAAGCCAGAGCGCAGGCAGAGAAACTCATAATCAGCGCACCATCAGC
>ENA-ORLF01000396-ORLF01000396.1-human-gut-metagenome-genome-assembly--contig:-NODE-396-length-16380-cov-3.33672_pt1 | contig 16380 bp, 17 predicted proteins | sample MGYA00243066_ERZ508822 | MGnify/ENA primary metagenome ERZ508822 (study PRJEB26277, sample SAMN04329791) | human gut metagenome | biome: human-associated habitat | host: Homo sapiens | place: USA... | reverse complement strand
GTTCCGTTTCAAACGTCATGTTTTTTTTAGGGAAGGGAGTTGATTTCATTTTCCACTTTTCAGGATTGAACAATCTGTCAATTTCTTTCTGTGTTTCATCATCTATCACAATTTCGACTTGACCGCTCAATAGTTGCTGCAAACGCAAAGAGTCCTGTTTGGTCAACTGCTTAGCCTCATTCGTTCTCTGGGCAAATGACAACACCGAGAAACAAAAACATAACAAAAGGAAGAATATACGTTTCATAGCTATCTATTTTTAGTAACTTCCTAAAGATACGCAAAAGTAACGTATGTTCATCCTTTTCATGTCTTTTTCTTTCGTTCTTTTTTTCGTTAATTCTGGTAATAAACTCGTTTTACCCTATTAGACACACTGGTCAAGATCTCGTATGGAATAGTTTCCAGAATCTCTGACAGAACAGTGACCGGTAAATCATCTCCGAAGATGATAGCTTTATCCCCTTCCTTACAATCAATATCCGTCACATCAATCATGCACACATCCATACAGATATTACCCACGTATGACGCTTTGTGGTTTTTAATGTACTTACATTATTGATAATCTGATAGGTAAACGGATCAATTCCATAAAGACCGATTCCCAAACGCACCATATCGAACTGAGCACCCGGATAGCGTTCTATCCCGGCTGTATTACAGATATGACGCAATATCTTATGCTGAAAAGCCTCCTGCAAACATTCAGAAGCAGCTTCAAACATTTCTATCTGTCTGCGCGTAAACGAATCAAACTGAGCCCCGTCACTGCCTACCAAATGAGAGAATACAGAACGTGGAATAACAGCTGTCTGCTTCTTCAGACGGTCTATCAGTTCTGGAATCTCTTCGGGTGCAAAACCCAAACGGTGCATCCCCGTATCCAATTTAATATGAATGGGGAAATTCGTTACGCCTTCTTTCTCAGCAGCTTTAATCAGTTCATTCAATAAATGAAAACTGTAAACCTCGGGTTCCAATTTATAATCAAACATGGTCTTGAATGCTGTCAACTCAGGATTCATAATCATAATGGAACAGGTGATTCCCGCTTTCCGCAAATCCGAACCTTCATCAGCCACAGCTACCGCCAAGTAATCCACACGGTGATCTTGCAGTGTTTTAGCTATCTCGTATGAACCGGCACCGTATGCAGAAGCCTTCACCATACATACCATTTTTGTTTCCGGTTTCAGTTTGCTGCGATAATAATTCAAGTTATCAACCAAAGCATTCAAATTGATCTCCAAAATGGTTTCATGCACTTTCAGTTCCAAACGATCTGAAATCCGGTCAAAATGAAAAGCACGCGAACCTTTTACCAAAATCACCTCATTACGCAGCCCGGCCAGCAAATCCGATTCCAATAATTCTTCTGTAGTACGAAAAAAATACTTTTCTATCTCAAAACGGGCAGCAGCAGTCCGAATTTCCTCTCCTACCCCGACAATCTTCTCTACTCCCCGGCTATGTACCAATTCGGCAACCTGACGATAAAGTAGTTTGCTGCTCTGTCCTGTTTCAAGCATATCCGAGAGGATAAGTGTCCGTTTTTTCCCTTTATCATCAGAACGACGCGACATAAAGTCAAGAGCAATATCCAAAGAAGCCAAATCTGAATTATAACTATCATTGATCAACACACAGCCATTCTTGCCTTCTTTTACCTCCAGACGCATAGCAATCTGTTCCAAACGCGCCATGCGCTCGGTTATTTGTTCAGGGGGAACCATCATATACAAAGCCACAGCCAGACAATGCAACGAATTCTCAATAGAAGCGTCATCTATAAAAGGAATACTAAATTCATTCGGCATCCCCAGATAACGGTATTTAATAGTGGTAGCATGTTCTCCTTTTTGAATGGACTCAATAAACAACGGACGTTCATTGTCCTTTTTCGACCAAGCAATCTCACGCGAGGCAAAAAGAGATTTTGCCACACACGAACTTATCAATTCGTTATCGCCATCATAAACAATAACGTCACAGTCTTTGAACAAAGTAAGTTTCTCCATACATTTATCCTGTAAAGAGAAAAAATTCTCTTGATGCGCACCACCAATATTAGTCAAAATACCCACAGTAGGTTTAATGATAGTCTGCAACGCCTCCATTTCACCCATTTCGGAAATACCCGCTTCAAAAATAGCCAACTCAGTGTGCTCATTCATCAACCACACCGAAAGTGGCACACCTATCTGTGAGTTATAGCTACGTGGCGAACGGGTTACCACACGATCTGGACTAAGCAATTGATATAACCATTCCTTCACAATGGTTTTTCCATTACTTCCCGTAATTCCTATAACCGGAATCTGAAACTGCTCCCGATGTTTTTCCGCCAATTTCTGTAATCCTTTCAGAGATTGGTCCACTTCCGGAAATTGCATATCAGCCGGCAATTCACCCACTACAAAGTTACGGACTCCACGTTCATACAATTCCGAAAGATATTTATGCCCGTCATTCCGTTTGGTTTTTAAAGCAAAAAATAATGTTTCTTCCGGAAAACACAATGAACGGCTATCAGTTAAAATCCAATCAATCTGTGCACTACGGTTTCCAAACCGCTTTGCTCCCAGAACTTTTTCTATATTTTCAATCGAGCTTGACATTGTTCTAATTCTTTTTGAAGGTCAAAATACGGGAACTTTTCTTTAAGTCGCTCTATCTTTAACACTATTTGAGTTAAAAATTTACGATATGTTTCAGATTGGGCATTAAACGGTTTGTGAGCTAAAGCCTTCCGGATATCCTCCCACTCTTTCATTATTCTATCCGTTTCTTTACTAAAATAACATTCTGTAAAACATTCCCATAGATAAGATACAGCTACAGGAGAGGGATGCAACATGTCATCTGCATAAAAACGATAATCACGAAGTTCATCCATCATGATTTCATAAGAAGGGAAATAGTAACAATCAGACCAGCGGCGGCACAATTCATCCGCTGCGAGGAGCAAAGTGGACTTACTTATCTGATTACCATGCATACCATCTTTGCTATGCCGTATGGGGCTGACAGTGAAAAGTATCTTCAAGGACGGATTTACTTTTCTCAATTCCACCAACACACATTCCCATTCAGTGACAATTTCCTCTACTGTAAGAAGTTGTCGGGTAAAAAGGCTGTCGGGCTGTTTATGGCAATTTCCTACCACCATGGTCCTTTCTTTCAGCCAATAAGCAAAAGCAGTCCCCCAAGTAATAACCAGCCAATCAAGCTGAGGAAGTCCGGCTGAAGCCTGTGCCAGCCGAGTATTTATAGAAGATAAACAAGATGCTGCCGTAGAGGCTGAAAAAACACTATGATGCATCCAACTGTGCCAACAGCCTCCGGCATAGAACAAATCCTCTTCCATATATGTTTGATGGGATAGAATTTGCCAAAGAGCTTCCACAACAGATAAAGGATTATAGAGAATTCCAAAAGGATTTACATCACAACGGAACTTATTTGTTAACAACAAATTTCCGATATTTTCCGCAAAACAAGAACCAAATAGCATGATTCGATCCGAATGTCGGATTTCTGCTTCCCTTTTAGGTAATTCTACTTGCGTTCTGAAATTCATACGATAAGAAAAGCTTTTAAAATTTAAGGGCAAATGTAATCATAATACACATATTTATGCTATTTTTGCACGATATTTATCATATCATAAGAATGGAACAGGATAATTTATATAACTTGCTGCAAAGCATAGATACTCCGGACGATTTGCGTCATTTAAGCGCAGACAAACTGCCCGAAGTGTGTAAAGAGCTAAGGCAAAAGATTATAGATGAGCTCTCATGTAATCCGGGGCATTTCGGTTCCAGTTTGGGCGTAATAGAACTGACCGTCGCCTTACATTATGTATTCAACACGCCCTATGACCGCATTGTATGGGATGTAGGGCATCAAGCTTACGGGCATAAAATTTTAACCGGACGCCGGGATGCGTTCTGCACCAACCGTAAACTAAATGGTATACGTCCTTTCCCTTCTCCATCCGAAAGTGAATATTTCCCTTCTCCATCCGAAAGTGAATATGACACATTTACTTGCGGGCATGCGTCGAATTCTATTTCCGCAGCTTTAGGAATGGCTGTAGCAGCCAAAAAACACGGAGAGAACAACCGGCATGTCGTTGCCGTAATTGGTGACGGTTCCATGAGTGGCGGACTAGCTTTCGAAGGACTGAACAATGCCTCGTCAACTCCTAATAACCTGCTGATTATCCTGAATGACAACAATATGGCTATAGACCGTAGTGTAGGAGGTATGAAACAATATCTGTTGAACCTGCAAATGTCTGAAGGATACAACCGGATACGCTATAAAATATCACAAATGTTCCATCGATGGGGTATCCTGAATGAAGAACGCCGGAAAAGCCTGATACGATTTAACAACAGCCTGAAATCCATGCTGGTACAACAGCAAAATGTATTTGAAGGCATGAATATCCGTTATTTCGGACCTATTGATGGACACGATGTCAACAATTTGGCACGTGTATTAAAAGAGATTAAAGATATGCAAGGACCTAAACTACTCCATATACATACCACCAAAGGAAAAGGTTTCGGTCCGGCAGAAAAAGCTGCCACCATCTGGCATGCTCCAGGCATATTCGACAAAGAAACCGGAGAGCGTATCGTTGTCGATACCAAAGGAATGCCCCCTTTGTTTCAGGATGTTTTTGGAAATACCCTATTGGAACTAGCCCAAACAAACGATAAAATCGTAGGAGTTACTCCCGCAATGCCTTCAGGATGCTCCATGAACATATTAATGAAAGCCATGCCCGAAAGAGGTTTTGATGTGGGAATTGCCGAAGGACATGCCGTTACTTTTTCAGGAGGAATGGCAAAAGATGGCCTATTACCTTTCTGCAATATCTATTCGTCTTTCATGCAACGTGCCTATGACAATGTGATTCACGATATAGCGATACAAAAACTCAATGTAGTATTATGCCTAGACCGCGCTGGATTAGTAGGGGAAGACGGTCCTACTCATCACGGAGCATTCGATCTGGCTTATATGAGACCGATACCCAATCTCATTGTAGCCTCCCCTTACAACGAACATGAACTACGTTGTTTGATGTATACCGCCCAGTTACCCAATAAAGGTCCTTTTGTCATCCGTTATCCACGCGGAAGAGGGTCATTGGTAGACTGGAAATGCCCAATGCAAGAGATTGAGATAGGAAAAGGAAGAAAATTAAAAGAAGGAAAAGACATAGCGGTCATTACACTGGGTCCCATTGGTGTTCAAGCAGAAAAGGCTATCACACATGCCGAACAGGAAACAGGAAAAAGCATTGCCCATTATGATTTGCGTTTCTTAAAGCCGTTAGATGAAAGTATGTTACACGAAATAGGCAAGAGATTCAAGCAAGTGGTCACTATTGAAGATGGTGTGCTAAAAGGTGGAATGGGCAGTGCCATACTGGAATTTATGGCAGATAATGAGTACAATCCACAAGTAAAACGTGTCGGATTACCGGATCTATTTGTCCAGCATGGTTCAGTAAAAGAACTATATCATATTTGCGGCATGGACGAAGAAGGTATTTACAAAATTTTGATATCATTCTAAGAGAGACGAACAATGAAAATCATTATTGCAGGAGCAGGAGCAGTAGGCACCCATTTGGCGAAATTATTATCGGATGAAAAGCAAGACATCATTTTGATGGATGAAAACGAAGAAAAGTTGAGCAAACTTGATTCCAACTTCGACTTAATGACTGTCAATGCATCCCCCACTTCCATTTCCGGCCTTAAAAATGCAGGAGTGGCAGGCGCAGATTTATTTATCGGGGTCATGCCAGAAGAAAGCCGCAATATGACGGCCTGCATGTTGGCTACTAATATGGGAGCTAAAAAGACTGTAGCCCGGATTGACAATTACGAATATCTACTTCCTAAACATAAAGAATTCTTTTCCCAACTAGGAGTACACTCACTGATTTATCCGGAAATGCTGGCTGCTAAAGATATAGTAGATGCCATCAAAATGAGCTGGATACGTCAGTGGTGGGAGTTTTGCGGCGGTGCACTAGTCCTGATAGGTACCAAAATGCGAGAAACGGCAGAAATTCTGAACGTTCCCCTTCATGAACTGGGAGGACGTAATATTCCATTCCATATTGTAGCTATTAAGCGGGGAAATGAAACAATCATCCCCCGTGGAGACGATGCTATCAAATTGCATGATATTGTTTATTTCACCACAACAAAGAAATACATTCCTTATAACAACAAAGAAATACATTCCTTATATCCGTAAAATAGCAGGAAAAGAAACTTATCCCGATGTACGCAATGTAATGATTATGGGTGGCAGCCGAATCGCTGTACGCACCACACAATACGTACCAGATTATATGCAGGTCAAGATTATTGAGAATGACATCAACAGATGCAACCGACTTACTGAAGCTGTGGACGAAAAAGTAATGATTATCAACGGAGATGGGCGGGATATGGATTTACTCATGGAAGAAGGATTAAGGAATACCGAGGCTTTTGTCGCTTTGACAGACAATTCTGAGACCAATATTCTGGCCTGTCTTGCCGCTAAACGCATGGGAGTAACCAAGACTGTGGCGGAAGTAGAAAATATTGATTATATCAGTATGGCAGAAAGCTTGGATATCGGTACGGTTATCAATAAAAAGATGATTGCCGCCAGCCATATTTACCAAATGATGCTGGACGCCGATGTTTCTAATGTAAAATGTCTGACCTTCGCTAATGCTGATGTGGCTGAATTCACAGTCAAAAATGGTTCCCGTATTACCAAATGCGCTGTCAAAGACGCCGGATTACCCAAAGGGGCAACCATCGGCGGACTCATCCGCAATGGCGAAGGTATATTGGTAACAGGTAATACTGTTATTCAGCCCAATGACCATGTTGTGGTATTCTGTTTAGGGATGATGATTAAGAAAATAGAAAAATTCTTCAATTGATGATAAACACAAAAATGATAGCCCGGATTATGGGTTCTCTATTCTTCATAGAAGCAGGCTTCCTTATTCTATGCTCCTTTCTTGCTGTTTATTATAATGAATCGGATCTTTCCGCTTTCCTAACTTCTACAGCAATTACAGTAGGGGCAGGCATCATAGCCTCTCTGACCGGCAAAAATGCAGAAAAGAAGATCAGTCGCCGTGACGGATATGTTATTGTAACTTTCGCATGGGTCTTTTTTTCTTTATTCGGTATGCTTCCATTCTATCTGAGCGGATATATTCCCTGTATAACGGACGCTTTCTTTGAAACCATGTCGGGGTTCACCACTACGGGAGCAAGTATTTTGAACAATATAGAGTCATTGCCACACGGGCTTTTGTTCTGGCGAAGTATGACACAATGGATCGGCGGATTAGGAATTGTATTTTTCACTATTGCCGTATTACCGATCTTCGGAGTGGGCAGTGTACAATTATTTGCTGCTGAAGCCACCGGCCCCACCCATGATAAAGTACATCCGCGTATTGGTGTTACAGCCAAATGGATCTGGACTATCTATCTAGGACTGACCATTGCCGAGATTATTCTGTTGATTGCCGGAGGTATGGACTTTTTCGACAGAGTGTATGTCATTCTCTGACCACTGCCGCCACAGGAGGGTATTCAACCAAACAATACAGTATGGCCTATTACAATTCTCCTTATATAGAATATGTTATTACCTTGTTCATGTTCTTGTCGGGCATTAATTTCACCTTGTTATATTTATTATTCTTAAAAGGAAATTTTAAACGCTTATTCCAAAACACAGAACTCCACTGGTATTTGGGAACAGTGGGATTTTTTACACTTTTCACTACCGTCACTCTTATTTTCACCAGTCCGTTCAGTATTGAGGAATCTTTCCGTAAAGCCATATTTCAGGTTGTTTCCTTACAAACCACTACCGGATTCATTTCTGCAGATTATATGACCTGGGTACCTGTACTTTGGACATTAATGTGCATCATCATGTTGTTCGGAGCTTGTGCCGGATCCACTACAGGAGGAATAAAATGTATACGTATAGCCATTATGAGCCGTATTTCTAAAAATGAATTCAAACATATCATTCATCCCAATGCTATACTTCCTGTACGTATCAACCACCAAGTTGTTTCATCAACAACCAAGTCAGCAGTACTTGCATTCATTTTTCTATATATGGCAATTATTTTTATTGGATGGCTGGTTCTTATGCTGTTTGGAGTAGGATTTGAAGAAGCTTACAGCGTAGTCATTTCCAGTTTGGGCAATGTAGGCCCAGGTATTGGAAAATGCGGTCCGTCCTATTCATGGAGCGGATTGCCGGATGCAGCAAAATGGACAAGCGCAATACTGATGCTAATAGGGCGTTTGGAGTTATTTACCGTACTTCTGCTCTTTATGCCGAGTTTTTGGAAAAAGCACTGACATTCACTTCCTATAACCATTTTTATACATAAATAATTCAAAAAATCTCAATGAAGCTTCAAATAATTGGCTATCTTTGCACCCTCATTAAAAGGGTAACAAGATGAATAATATGTTGAGATACGTTGTATATATCCTATTATTTCTACTGTTTACGATAACAGTAGATCAGGATCATTATACGGAGACCCTTGCAAAAGAACAGTGGCTTTCCTGTTTCCCAACAATTTTGCAGATATGCCACAAATAGCCATATCACTTGACAACCCTTCCACATCAAAGTTTAAATGTATAGTCCGCATTTTAACAGCATTGAGCGAACTTAAAAAGCAAGAGCTACAAACAAACCATATAGTTTGCCACACCTTTCATTCGCTTTACACTGATGCCGTAGATTATTATATCTATGCACTCCGGCGGATCATCATTTAATTTTTAATTTTTTTTCAGCATTTCGCTGAGTAGAAATCCTTATAACAAACGTCTTATAAGGACTATTTTTCTATCCGTTTGTCTAATCAAAAAAAGTTTAGATATGTATTTTACATTATTAGTTGTCGTTATCTTGACGGCAATCGCATTAGTTGCCGTAGCATTGGGGATTGCCCGTGCCATTTCTCCCCGTTCATACAACTCACAAAAGGGAGAAGCCTACGAATGTGGTATTCCTACACGGGGACGGTCGTGGATGCAATTCAAAGTAGGTTACTATCTATTTGCTATCCTCTTCCTGATGTTCGATGTGGAAACAGTATTTTTATTCCCTTGGGCTGTAGTGGTACAAGACCTAGGAGTGTACGGTCTGTTTAGCATCCTTTTCTTTTTAGTTATATTAGTTTTAGGTCTGGCGTATGCCTGGAAGAAAGGAGCGTTGGAATGGAAGTAAAGAAACCAACCATAAAGTCTATTCCTTATGAAGACTTCAAAAACAATGAGTATTTGGAAAACATGGTCAAGCAGCTCAATGAAAGCGGTACAAAAGTATTGGTGGGCTGTTTGGACGACCTCATCAACTGGGGACGCAGCAATTCGTTGTGGCCGCTTACATTTGCAACCAGTTGTTGTGGAATTGAGTTTATGGCAGTGGGGGCTGCCCGGTATGATTTCTATCACACACAAGATGGCTCCGGTACTAAAACGTTTGTATGACCAGATGGCGGATCCTAAATACGTTATTGCAGTAGGCGGATGCGCCATTAGCGGCGGTCCTTTTAAAAAATCATATCACGTATTGAACGGAGTAGATAAAATTCTTCCCGTTGACGTATATATTCCCGGATGTCCGCCACGGCCTGAAGCCTTGTTATACGGCATGATACAATTGCAACGTAAAGTAAAACTGGAAAAATTCTTTGGCGGAGTGAACCGCAAAGAAAATGAACCACAAAATCCCGAACAAGCATGAGTGAAAAAATAGAAATACCTGCCGAAAAGCTACATGAAGAAATGCTGAAATTGCGGCAGGGTAAACATATGGATTTTCTACGCAGCCTTACCGGAATGGACTGGGGCGAAGAAGGACTAGGTGTAGTCTATCATCTGGAAGATACGAAGACAAGAGAAAACATAGTGGTCAGCACTCGCACAACCAACCGAGAAAAACCGGAGCTTCCTAGTGTAAGTGATATTTGGAAAGGTGCTGAATTCAATGAACGCGAAGTATACGACTATTATGGTATCCGCTTTATAGGACATCCTGATATGCGCCGTTTGTTCCTGCGTGATGACTGGGTAGGCTATCCATTGCGTAAGGACTACGATGAAAACCTCAACCCACTCCGTATGACCAATGAGGAGGCTGTAGATACAACACAATATATGAGGACGAATATATCATTAACATAGGTCCTCAACATCCGGCAACCCACGGTGTACTTCGTTTTCGCGTTTCACTGGAAGGCGAAATTATCAAGAAACTGGATGTACACTGCGGATACATACATCGAGGTATCGAAAAGATGTGCGAAAGTCTTACCTATCCCCAGACCTTGGCCCTGACCGACCGTTTGGATTATTTAGGTGCGCACCAGAACCGCCATGCTCTTTGTATGTGCATTGAACAGGCAATGGGCGTAGAAGTAAGCGAACGGGTACAATACATCCGTACCATTATGGACGAATTGCAACGTATAGACTCTCACTTGCTTTTCTTCTCCTGTCTCTGTATGGATATGGGTGCCTTGACCGCATTCTTCTATGGATTCCGTGATCGTGAAAAGATACTGGATATCTTCGAAGCAACTACCGGAGGACGTCTGATACAGAACTATAACACCATTGGAGGAGTACAAGCTGATATCGCTCCGGATTTTGTACAGAAAGTAAAAGAATTCATTGTTTATCTGCGTCCGATGCTAAAAGAATACCATGAAGTATTCACTGGAAATGTCATTGCCCAAGAACGTTTGAAAGGTGTGGGAGTTCTTTCACGGGAAGACGCTATCTCTTTCGGAGCAACAGGAGGTACAGGACGTGCCAGCGGTTGGGCATGTGATGTCCGCAAGCGTCATCCCTATGCGATGTATGGCAAGATAAATTTTAGAGAAATTGTCCACACCGAAGGTGACTGTTTTGCACGTTACATGGTCCGTATGGAAGAAATACTGGAAAGTATGAACATCATCGAGCAACTGATAGACAATATTCCTGAAGGGAACTATCAGGAAAAGATGAAACCGATTATACGCGTGCCCGAAGGAAATTATTATGCCGCCGTGGAAGGTTCTCGCGGAGAATTCGGGGTTTATCTGGAAAGTCATGGAGACAAATTTCCTTACCGCATGAAATTCCGCGCTACCGGTTTACCTTTAGTATCAGCAATGGAAACTATGTGCCGCAATGCAAAAATTGCCGACTTAATTGCTATTGGTGGAACGGTGGATTATGTAGTACCGGTCCGATCTTATTGACCGATAATAATGTGCCAATTCTTCAATATACTACTTGAAGAATGCATTATTTATCAGACTGAGAATTAACAAATTAAATAATTACAAGTTTGCCTATTGGCAAATTAGCAAATTGACACATTATTAAATTATGTTCGATTTTAGTATAGTCACCCAATGGGTACACTCACTGCTCACGTCATTTATGCCTGAAGAACTGGCAGTGCTCATAGAATGTATAGTAATTGGCGTATGTATCATGTTGGCATACGCAGTTATTGCTATCATTATGATTTTCATGGAACGTAAAGTGTGCGCCGCTTTCCAATGCCGCTTGGGTCCAATGCGTGTAGGTCCCCAAGGTACCATACAGGTATTTGCCGATGTATTCAAGATGTTGATTAAGGAAATTATCACCATCCGACATGCTGACAAGTTCCTGTACAATTTGGCACCTTACATTGTTATCCTCGCCTCTATCATGGCTTTCAGTTGCCTACCCATCAACAAGGGCATGGAGGTCCTTGATTTCAATGTAGGTATTTTCTTCTTATTGGCAGCATCCAGTATCGGCGTAGTAGGTATTTTGCTGGCAGGTTGGAGTTCCAATAACAAATATTCATTAATCGGAGCCATGAGAAGTGGCGCTCAAATGATTAGTTATGAATTATCTGTAGGATTAAGCATCCTTACTATTGTAATCTTAACAGATACCATGCAACTAAGCGAAATTGTAGAACGCCAAGCTAACGGCTGGTTCCTTTTTAAAGGACATATACCTGCATTGATCGCTTTTATCATTTATCTGATAGCCGGAAATGCAGAAGTCAACCGCGGACCGTTTGACTTGCCTGAAGCGGAAAGTGAACTGACCGCCGGATATCATACCGAATATTCCGGTATGCACTTCGGCTTGTTCTATGTGGCAGAATTTGTAAACTTGTTTATCATCGCCGCAGTAGCCACAACCATCTTTCTAGGAGGATGGATGCCGCTACATATTCCTGGACTAGACGGATTCAATGCCATTATGGATTATATTCCCGGATTTATTTGGTTCTTTGGCAAGTCATTCTTTGTAGTATGGTTACTAATGTGGATCAAATGGACATTTCCCCGTCTGCGTATTGACCAAATTCTAACACTGGAATGGAAATACTTGGTCCCAATAGGTTTGTGCAACCTGCTGTTGATGGTAATTATTGTTGTATTTAAATTACATTTCTGATGAAAGAAGAAAAACATTCCTATATAAAAGGACTACTTCATGGCATCGGTACATTACTTACCGGTATGAAAGTGACAGGACGAGAGTTTTTCACTCCTAAAGTCACTGAACAATATCCCGAAAACCGTGCCACATTAAAAATATCGCCCCGTTTCCGAGGACGGCTTATCATGCCTGTTGATGAGAATGGTAATAACAAATGTATTGCTTGCGGACTTTGCCAAATGGCTTGCCCCAATGATACAATCACCATTACCAGCGAATCTGTGACCAACGAAGAAACAGGCAAGAAAAAGAAAATATTGGTAAAGTATGAGTACGATCTGGGAGCCTGTATGTTCTGTCAACTTTGTGTGAACGCTTGTCCACATGATGCCATTCGGTTCGATACAGAATTCGAGAATGCTGTGTTCGACCGCAGCAAACTAGTTCTCACCCTGAACAAAAAATAAAAACAAACGATATTATGACACTACAACTAATTGTATTCATTGTACTGGCGTTGTTTATCGCTGTCTGTTCGGTATTGGCAGTCACGACCTCACGTATCTTGCGTGCAGCAACTTATCTGCTGTTCGTTTTATTTGGTACAGCAGGTATTTACTTCCAGCTCAACTACTCATTCTTGGGAGCTGTACAATTACTGATTTACGCCGGTGGTATAACAGTGCTTTATGTATTTAGTATCTTATTGACCTCTTCACAAGGAGACAAAGCAGAGAGATTGAAAAATGGGAAGATGGTGGCCGGAGCTATTTCTACGATAGCAGGACTGGCTATCTGTCTGTTCGTCATGCTGAAAAACGAATTCTTGCCCTCTCATTTTGTGCATGGTGAACTGGATGTACGCACTATCGGTCATGCACTGATGGGCATGGAAAAATATCAATATATTCTTCCTTTCGAAGTAATCAGCGTGTTATTACTCGCTTGCATCGTAGGAGGAATCCTAATCGCTAGAAAAAGATAAAATTTATGGTACACATGGAATATTATCTGGTGGTTTCCACCTTTATGATGTTTGCGGGAATCTATGGTTTCTTCACCCGCCGCAATTTATTGGCCATGCTCATCAGTGTAGAACTGATACTGAATTCGGTAGACATCAACTTCGCCGTATTCAACCGATACCTCTTTCCCGAGGAACTGGAAGGCTTTTTTTTCGCCTTGTTTGCTATCGGCGTAAGTGCGGCTGAAACAGCAGTAGCTATTGCTATCATTATCAATATCTACCGCAATGTACGCAATATCCAAGTGAAGAACTTAAATGAAATGAAAAACTAATTATGGAACATACAATACTAATCCTTATCCTACCTTTCCTCAGTTTCCTGATACTGGGGCTGGCAGGTATGCGTATGAAGAACGGGCTGGCAGGGGCCATCGGCACCGTTTCACTGGCAGGGGTGGCGTTGCTTTCCTACCTCACTGCCTTCAATTATTTTGCAGGAGGCCGTACGGCAGAAGGCGTCTATCCTACTCTCACACCTTATAACTTCGAATGGTTACCTTTCACAACGAACTTGCATATTGACATGGGAATTATGCTTGACCCTATTTCCGTTATGATGCTAGTCGTTATTTCCACCGTCAGTCTGATGGTACATATCTATTCATTCGGATATATGAAAGGTGAAAAAGGCTTTCAACGTTACTACGCATTTCTTAGCCTGTTTACCATGTCCATGTTGGGACTCGTAGTAGCAACCAATATTTTCCAGATGTATGTCTTTTGGGAACTGGTAGGTGTTTCTTCTTATTTACTTATCGGCTTTTATTACACCAAGAAAGAAGCGATTGCCGCCAGTAAAAAAGCATTTATTGTTACCCGTTTTGCTGATTTAGGCTTTCTGATCGGTATCTTGATTTACGGCTATTATGCCGAAACATTCTCGTTCACACCCCAACTTCAGGTACTTGCAGTTGCCGGAAGTATGATACCACTGGCCTTGGGGCTAATGTTTATCGGTGGTGCCGGTAAAAGTGCAATCTAATGTTTATCGGGGGTGCCGGTAAAAGGTCAATTTTTCCATTGCACATCTGGTTACCAGATGCTATGGAAGGCCCTACTCCTGTCAGTGCATTAATCCATGCTGCTACCATGGTGGTAGCCGGTGTATATCTGGTAGCCCGTATGTTCCCGTTGTTTATAGGATATGCGCCCGAAGTACTGCACTGGATAGCTTATATCGGTGCGTTCACTGCATTCTACGCCGCTAGTGTGGCGTGTGCACAAAGCGATATCAAACGTGTGCTCGCCTTCTCCACTATATCTCAGATTGGATTTATGATTGTCGCATTAGGCGTTTGTACTTCCATGAATCCTCATGAAGGAGGACTAGGCTACATGGCATCCATGTTCCACCTGTTCACACATGCCATGTTCAAGGCATTGTTGTTCTTAGGAGCCGGATGTATCATTCATGCCGTACACAGTAATGAGATGAGCGCCATGGGGGGACTTCATAAATACATGCCCGTCACTCACTGGACATTCCTGATTGCTTGTTTGGCTATCTCAGGTATCTGGCCATTCTCAGGTTTTTTCTCTAAAGACGAAATTCTGACCGCCTGCTTCCAATTCAGTCCTGTTATAGGATGGATAATGACAGGCATTGCCGCCATGACTGCATTTTATATGTTCCGCCTTTATTATTGTATTTTCTGGAATGGAGAATGGAAAGGACACTCCCACGAATCCGGACTAGGTGCACATACTCCGCATGAGGCTCCACTTACCATGACATTCCCGCTGATGTAACGGAGAAGCCTATACCATTCATCTGGATATGCAGATAGCTGCTACAAGTATCATTATTGCTATAGCATCCATCGCTTTAGCTACATGGATGTATGCAGGTAAGAAACAACCCGTAGCCAACTATCTGGCACACACATTCCCACGTTTGCACACAGCCGCTTACCATCGTTTCTATATGGATAAGATATGGTTATTCGTAACCAAGAAAATCATCTTCCGGTGCATTAGTACTCCGATAGCTTGGTGGGACCGGCACGTTATCGATCAATTCTTTAACTTCACTGCGTGGAGTACTCATGCTACCGCCGATGAAATACGTGACATGCAAAGTGGAAACGTACAGCAATACAGTATTTGGTTCCTTGCAGGTGCATTGATATTGACGCTGATACTATTAATTTAATGAATAATAAAAAATTCGCCGCATGGCCATTTTTTAATTTTTAATTTAAAAAGATGAACATACTAAGTTTTTTCATTATAGTTCCCTTGTTGATGCTCGCGAGCCTTTGGGCTTCGCGCAGCATCAATCAAGTTCGCGGAGTGATGGTTGTCGGATCTTCCATTTTATTGGCATTATCCGTTTACCTCACCATTGATTATATCGAACTACGCCAAGCCGATGCTACAGGAGAGATGCTGTTCACAGCCAGCACAGTTTGGTATGCACCGCTCCATATATGCTACTCAGTAGGAGTAGACGGTATATCAGTAGCAATGTTGCTACTTAGTTCCATTATTGTATTCACCGGTACTTTCGCATCGTGGAAGTTACAACCATTGACAAAAGAATATTTCATGTGGTTCACTCTATTGAGTGTAGGGGTATTCGGATTCTTCGTTTCAACAGACCTGTTCACCATGTTCATGTTTTATGAAGTAGCCCTGATTCCAATGTATCTGCTCATCGGTGTGTGGGGAAGCGGACGTAAAGAATACGCCGCCATGAAACTTACATTAATGTTAATGGGTGGTTCTGCATTTCTACTGATCGGAATTCTCGGTATTTTCTATGGTGCAGGTGGTGAAACAATGAATTTGCTGGAAATCGCCAAACTACATATTCCT
>ENA-ORLF01000390-ORLF01000390.1-human-gut-metagenome-genome-assembly--contig:-NODE-390-length-16625-cov-7.68147_pt1 | contig 16625 bp, 10 predicted proteins | sample MGYA00243066_ERZ508822 | MGnify/ENA primary metagenome ERZ508822 (study PRJEB26277, sample SAMN04329791) | human gut metagenome | biome: human-associated habitat | host: Homo sapiens | place: USA... | reverse complement strand
GGTGTGAAGTGGGGGAAAATCCGGAGATAACATCAAAGGATTACCTATCACTATTCAAAGCGGGGAGTTTTGCCCGCGACCACAAATTCGGGCGCGGCAAACACGGCCTGAATATCAAACGTGCTTTCCGGCACGGCAAAAGTTATGTCGTTGCCGTTGGCGGGATATTCGGCGCCGTTTATTATCCATTTGAGCAGCTTGTAGCCTTCTTCCGGCACGGCGGTCATGGTGGCCTCGCCATCGCTATCGGTGATAAAGTCTATTACGCTGCCGTTTTCATACTGCTTGCCAAGGTACTGCACAGCGCCGTGTTCGGCGGTGAGCCTGCCCCTGTTTTTAAGGTTCAGCCTTATAACGCCGGGCTTGGTATTGCCGTTGTTATCAAGCACGTTGAAATGTATTTCGTATACATCGGCAAAATCATTAATCGTGTATCGGCCAAACCCATATTCCAGCTTATTCTCATCCTTATAGGTATACTTCGGAGCATCATCCGTAAAATTTATTGCCAGCCCGGGCGCAGTTTTGCCAGTGTTACCGCTTTTGCCTATAGGCATGAATATAGAACATTCATTGGCGCTTTTAAGTACATCAGCCGCCGGAATATCATTAAACTCCACAACCACTTCGTTTGTGGTGTTGTCCCATCCGGTTATAGTGGGGTAATAGATAGTCTGAGTCTGGAATATTACATGCATTCTAATATTCCAGTAACTATCCTGCAACGCATAGTTTGGCGAAGTTTTGTCGTTAAACACGGCGGTTATTGTAGCGTCGTGCTTTATGCCCTTCTTATTGGTGTCAATAAGGTCGCGCACGGTGTTTCCGACAACGGTCTCGTCAGTACTCCAAGGATTCTTATCATATGGCCATGTCGTGGTTTTGGCCATGTTAAGGTCATGATAATGGTATACGTCAAGATCGTCAACTATGCCGCTTTCGCCGTTGGTATAGCGTATTGTCCAGCCCACGAACTGGTACTTTTCGCTGTCCTTCAGCCGGTAGCCTATTTCCACGTTGCCCGCGGTATAGCTGCCGACGTAGCCCTTTTCGGTTTTTTCGGTGAGCTGCTTGCCCGTGTTCGGGCCCAGCACAACCTCTCCCATTTCAGGGTCGCTCGATTCAATGGCCAGCTTGAGCGGTTTGCCAAAGTTAGGCGTTAACTCAAGGTAGGCTTTAGCGCTGCCTACTGAGCCCGGTGCGATCTCCAGCGGATTGGAACCAAACGTGTTTCCGCTTTTAAGAACGTAATGTGCATTAGGTGTGGTTTTAGGCACCCATGTTTTGCCGTTGTTCATAGTAAACCTGGCTGTCCAGTTAATGAACTCGTAGCCTTCCTTGGGCGTGGCCTTAATCGTTATGAACCCCGTTTTCGCCGTAAGGCCGGTAATCTTATTGCCGTCCTGCGTGGCGTCGTCCGGTATGGATACTATCTCCACGGTGCCGTTTTCCACGCCATCGGTATTTATTACGATGGTCTTGTTTCCCGCCGCCAGCACCTGCGCAGGCACAAGGCCCGCGCACATTATAAGTGCCAGCAGAAGGGACAACAGTTTTTTAGCTTTCATATGTTTTCCTCCGTGTATTTCAACTCTTCCGCATTGAATACATTATCAATCAAGTACATCGGTCCATTCGGCGCGGGAGCTGTTCCATGCCCTGCCCGTGCCGGTGCTGCCCCAGCCCGTGCCAAGATTGCCCCAACCGGAACTGCCACCCCGCTGGTTATATCCCTTAGAGGAATCCCAATATGAACCGTATCCGCCCGGCAGGCCGTGCGGGTCGTGGCTCACCTGGTGATCCTTAACGGAGTTGTTGCCTTCTTCAGCCATCTTGTCCCAAAGCTGATCCGCAACGCTGCGCTGATATACAACGCTTACCGTGTATTGCTTGGTCGTTTTACCGTTCACCACCGTGTATACAACTGGAACGGACAGGTTCACCATCTGGTAAGAGCCGGGCGTTACGCTCGCCCCAGCGCTGACGGTGACTATAGGCGCGACTGCCGTAACGTTTGTGCCGTAAGGCAGGGTTATGACGATTGTGCCCGCGCCGTGGTTTATAACGCCTTCCGCGCTCAGCACGTTGAAGCCGGTTATCATGGCATCCGAACTTACGGGCGTGCTGCCGCCGGCGGTTATCAGGCTGCCGTTTTTATTGAGCACCTTCACCTTATATGTGCGGCCTGCAAGCGCGTCTGTACCGGTGAGGGTATATTCAACAACGTTGGAGAAGTCCACCGCCGCGCCGGACGAGGGGGAGCATTTGCTGCCCGCCGTGAACGTGGCTTCCGCAGTAAGCAGGGTGGTAGTGAGCGCGCTGTCGTCCACGCCGGAAACGGTTATGGTGTTGTTGTCGTTATCTATAACGCCGCTGTACCATGTTCCGTCCGCCTGTACGCGGAATGTAAGCATTTCCGCCTGCGCGGCTATCATTACCTTTACGCGCACCTTATTGGTGGTCTTTTTGTCGCCGGACACAACGGTAAACTCCGCAAAATCTGAAAGATCCATTGTCTTTTTGCCGTCCAGCACCGGTGTTACCTCCGCGCCGTAGGACGCTTCGCCCTTTATGCGCAGCTTGGTCAGATCCACCGTGTTGTTTATTATCAGCACTATATCCGTGCCGTCCGCGGTGTTCGTTACCTTTCGTTCAACAATGTTGAGAGCGCGCCTGTTCGCGTCCTCAAGCGTTATGCCGTCCGCAGGTATATCCGCGCCCGTGGCGTCCACGTTGCCGTAGGTAACGGTGACATAATATGTCTTGGTGGTCTTTCCGTTGGATGCTTGCACCACAAACGGCTGCTCAGTACCCGCCACCAGCTTTACCGGCAGTTCGGGAACGATAAGCTTTGCACCCGCGGACAAAACCATTTCGGGCGTGATGCTGTCGAGCGGCATGCCATTCGGCACGGTAACGGCGATCGTGCTGCGCTCGCCTTCAGTTATTTCGCCATTCTGCCCATCTATTGCAAAGGAGAGGATGTTTGCCTCGGCAGAGAGGGTCTTTGCGAAGTTATAACGGTTGTAATACATATGGTATGCCTTGCCCGCGCCGCCGCGTTCAAGGAACCCGAGATACCATTCGAGCGCGTAGCAACCCTGTTCGGTAGCCATACTGTTGGGCTGCGTTTCGGATACAACGTGTTTGAAGCCGCCGGCCCAGGCGAACTTATCCACCCACTGGGTAACTATGTTGGTCTTTCCGTCGCCAAAGCGCGGGTCGGTATACGGGTCAACGCCGCATGCGCACAGCGCGCATATTACCTGGGACGTGGATTCGCTGTTGGCAAAGCCGCTGTATGTGAAAGTAAAGTCTGGATTCATGGCCTTGGCAATGCTCTCTATGCCTTCCTGTATAAGGCTCTTTACCTTATCGCCATACACGGGGTCGTCAACATAAGGCGCTATGGCATACATGTTCATTGCGCCCATGTCCACCTCTGTACCGGTTATAAGCTTGCCGCTGCCTGTTATCCTGCTGAGTATACTGTTCCTTGAATACCTTGAACCTTCAGGCACGGTGTAATTGCCCATGTCCAGCGCTATAAGCGCAAACGCATCGCCCATCATGCCGTATGTCTGCACGCGTTCAAGGTCGTCAAACAGGTTGTCTATCTGTTCTCCACTGCTGTTCACAAACGGTTCGCCGTTATTGTACTTAGCCAGATTAGAGCAATCGTAGCCGTTCGCGGTCAGGGCGATTATGTTGCGCTCGACTACCGTATCCATGGTGGAAGCGGTCACTTTCCAGTTCTTCGCCCATTCCGCCAGGTCTATATACTGCGTGGTGCTGCCCTGCTCGGGGTTGGCATAAATGCCAAGGTCCATCTGCTCCCAGCTGCTAAGGCTCGCCTTGGACTTATAGGAGGATATTATGCCGTTGAGCAGGTTCTGGAGCTTTTCCCTGTCAGGATTATCCTGCGGGGCGGAAACAGTAACTGTAACGCTGTATTTCTTTTCCGTACCGTCCTGCGCCTTTACGGTGTATGTAACGGGGCGGGAGAAATCCTGCGCCGCGCCAATTTCGGGCATTATGGTCGCAAATTCGGATATTGTAATATTCGGAGCGAACGTTGTATTCGAGCCCGCAGGCAGGGTCATGGTTATGGTGCCTTTGTCGTGATCTATCCTGCCGGCAACCGCGCCATACTTAAAGGATACCAGCTTACATTCGCCAGAACCCTTCTCCTTTTTGACCACAACGCTGTAATCTTTATATGTTTTGCCGTCCTGCGCCGTTACGCGGTAAACTATGGGCTTCGCTTCGGATTTTTCAAAATCTTCCTCTGCGGTCGCCTTTATGGTCGCGTCGTAGGATATGGTATATTCGGCCTTCAACGTGCTCCAATCCGTGTCAAACGGTATTGTTACGGTCACATTTGTGCCGCTTATTTCAACCTTTTCGTTTTCTATGCCTACGGAGTAGGCTTTAAGCTCGCATTCTGCGGAATTGCCGCGGGTTATGTTAAGCGCATAATCCTTCGTGTATTCGCCGCCGGCTATGTTAAGCACGATGCGCAGCGTCTTTACCGCGCTAAGGTCTGTTTTGCCTTCCGCATCCGCCGCCACTACTGCGCCGTTTTCATCAAGGAATTCATATCCGCTGCCGGAGCATTCCACAACGGGAGTCTGTTCCCAATCCCATGCTGTATCAAGGTTGAGCGATATAGAGCCTGCCGCTTCGTCTATAGTGGCGACCCTGTCGTTTACGGCAAAGTACCTGACGCTTACCGTGGGCTCGCCCGTGGTCAGCTTCAGGCGGTACATATTCTTTATGCTGCTGAATTCAACGCCTGTGGCCTGATCCCATGCAGTGCATTCAATGAACAGCGTTTGGCCGTTGGCCCATTTGCCATCCACTATTGCTTTCGCTCTGCCTATGAACTCTATTTCCAGCGTGCTTTCTGCGCTGCTAAGATCCGTCCCCGCTGGCAGGCTCAGCGTAAATTCGTTAGTGCCGGTCTTTACGGCTTCCGCGCCAAGCACGCGCAGCGATGCTATTTCGGGCTGCTTAATACGTTCACTGCAATAGTCCAGCCATTCTTGGGCCATGGTGGTAAGTACGTATTTGCACTGCTCGGGGCTAAGATCGGTATGCCTGTTCTTGGCTTCAAACATCTCTTCCATTTTTGTTTTGAAGTCAATCCCGGCATGCCGCCAATACATATACAGGCCGGAAGTGGCTATATCGTTATTCATTTTATAGATGGCTTCCTGCATATCAGGATAGTATCCGCCTGCTTCCGCCGTATTGGTGCTCTTCAGCTCGCTCAGGAGGGCCTGTGTGCGCACGTCCAGCTCAAGCATAAGGTCTATTACTTCGGAGTAATCGAACTTTTCATCCTTATAGCTGTGCTGTTCGGGAATTGCGACTATGTATATGGGGCATTCCCTGCCGTTTTGCGCACGCAGCATCACGCGCTGCGGGTAATAATAATTCGCGCGCGGCAGCTTTATCGTTTCATACACGCCCTCCGCCGCGCCTGCCTCTTTGCGATCAGCAGCAAGATGCGTCACGCTAAGCGTAAGATTATATTTTTCTATCGGTGCGCTTGGGTCAAGCCCGGGTATCTGCACCTTTTTTATAAGGCTGTTGTTGTCATCACCGGCGCTTTTCAGCATCATGTTGCCGACGCCGGGATATTCATCGCTGGTTATTGAACTGGTTTGAATATAGCTGCTCGTCGTCATCCAGCCGCTTTCGTTCGTAAGCGCGGGCCATTTGCTGATGTTTTCCGCCGCGCTCGCCATATGCGCGGGCAGCAGCTCAAACGCAAACACCAGCGCCAATATAAGCGCCAACAGCTTTGCATTAGTTCTTGTGCGTTTCATTTTCTCCTCCTGTTATTGTGATAAAAACGTATACCTCAACGTTGATCTACTTTTTTTCGTCAGTCGGACGCACGGTGAAGTTCTCCTCTTCACTGTCATGCACCACACTGAACGTCAGTTCCTTGCCGTCATCAATGTTAAGCATAAGCTGCATGGGCGACTCCATTGCTATCGCCTCGCTCTCCACCTTAAGCATATTGCCGTTGAACGTTATCGTTACCGGCACGGCGGATGGCTCCGCACCCTGCGGAAGCATGCTTTCGATTTCGTATCGGTATTCTTTCACTTCGCCGTTTTGGTCGGCCGTTTCCACGCGCCATGTGCGCCAGTATCCTTCGCTGCACATTATGGCCATGGTGCCCGGCTGCGAAATATCTCCGGTCATCTCTATGCGGCGCTCGATAAGCTGTTCCTCGGGCTGCGCAGCACTTTGCAGGGTTTGTTCGTCCTCCAGTATCTGCACAATGCCTTCTTCTCCCCTCCCGCATCCGGTAAGCATAAGCATGAATGCCAATATAATAGGTAAAAGCTTTCTCATATGCATCACTCCGTCCGTATGGCTGCGTTCGGGCTTATGCGCATCGCGCGGCGGGCAGGGAGTATGGCCGCTATCAGCGCAACCACGCCGGAAAACGCAACGCCCGCCACGGCAAGCCACGCCGGGATTATGCTGCGCACCTGCATATTTTCAAACATTATGGGAAGCACTTTTTGCGCTATGTAGCTCAGCCCAAGGCCGAATATGCCGCCCAATATGCCCAGTATCAGCGCCTCTATCAAAAACATGCCAGAGATGCTGCCAAGCGAGGTGCCTATGACCTTCAGTATGCCTATCTCCTTCGTGCGCTCGGTTATGGACATCATCATCGTATTTGCTACGCATATCGCGCTCACGAGCATCGCCACCGCACCTATTGCGCCCAGCATGCCCTGTATCTGGCGAGACTGAGTGCGGACCGTTTCAAGCATATCGTTGAGCGAATATACCGACAAGCCGCTGTTCCGTATCAGCTTTGCTATCCTCTGCACGTCCTCAACGTTTTTCACCTTTATCCATACCAGCTCATATGTCGGACCGTTTTTCTTTTCCTCCGCAAGCCGCTTTTCATCCTTCCTTGCGCCAAGATAGTCCGCGTTTGCGTCTATCAATTCGTTCAACCGGTCAAAATCCATGAAGGCGGAAGTTGAATAGGTGTTGTTGAGCGTTGAGCATACTCCGGTAACGTTTAGCGTATAGAAGTTGCCCATGGGGAGGGCGCGGCCGTCGCCGTCCGCCCTCTGCTCGCCCGAAAGGTTTGAATAGTCAAACGTCAGCTTTATGTTAGCCGCCAACGGGTCTATCAGCGCGTTGCCGTCCGCATCGACCGCTGCCGTCCAATCGTTCTTAGCGTCCGAGAATGTCGCCGCCACATCATCCGTGAACATCACGTCCGGATGCAGCCTCGTCCCCTCCCCGGGGGCTTCGCCGCGTTCAGGCTCAAGCTGAAAGCTTGCCGCCGTGCTCACGTCTATTCCGTATATGCGCACCATGTTCACAAAGTTGCCGCACTTTATATATGCGCTCTTCTGCACAACCGGCGTCACGGCCTCGACCCCTTCTATATTCTTAAAGGCGTTCACGGCCTTTTCGTTAAGCAATGCCGTTTTATCCAGCAGCGTTTGATCGGCGGGCGTCACGTCTATCTTTGTAAGGCTGCCCAATTGCTCTATGCTTTCACGGTACGAAGCTTCATACCCAAGCCCTACCGATATCAGCACTATTATGCACATTACGCCTATCGTCATAGATAGCGCCGTAAGTACCGTCCTCGATTTTCGCCGCCACAGATTTATGCAGCCATAGCGGAATAAATCAAAGAACGTCATGCCTTTTTACCGCCGTTCATGTCGCTTATATCATCGTTGTAAGCATCATTAAACTTCTTATTCTTGTTCTTGGATGATACTATCGCTATTATCACTATCGCTACAACCGCCAGCGCTATCAGCAGCCATGCCCACCAAGGCAGTCCGCCGCCCCTTACGTTGGTGGAGTCAACGTCCGCATCGCTGCCTATTATCACCGCGTCGCTTGAAGCGGGCTTAGCTTCCTCCACGTTCAGCGTCAGGGGAATTTCCTGCGTATACTGCTGCCCGTTCGCATCCTCATACTGCACAAGCAGCTTGCCCGTGAACTCGCCGAGTTTGGTGCAGTTCACCTGAAAATCCGCGCTCAGCGTACCGCCGGGCAGCAGATCGCCACCGTAGTAGCTTTCCGCCATGGATATGCCTTCAAGGGCGAGTATCCTTACGTTAAGCGCCTTGCCGCGGCCCATGTTCACCATGTTCAAATTTATTGACGTGGGGGAATCCTGAGTTGGCGTGCCGTATACTATGGGCGCGTCTATCGCTATGTCCATGGGCTGGCTTATTGGTATCATTATTGTCTGCGCCGCTTTGCCGGCTATGGAATCGCTGTTTTCATATGTAAGGTTCACGCCTACGGTGGATGCGCCTACATCCGCATCCCTCTTTACGGAAACGTTAAATTCAACTTCAGCTGTTTCACCCGGACTTATCGCCCTCACATACGCCGCATCGCTGCTGCCAACGGTAAGCGTAAGCCCGTTTGAATTGGCAAGCGATAGCGTTGCAACGTTTTTGAGCGATGTATCCTTCTTTGCGTTGTTTATAAGTGTCAGCCGTATCGTTGCGTCGTCGCCCGCCATAAGGCCGGATACCTCGGCGCCGTTTACAAACAGCTTATAGCCCGATACCATTACGGACATGGCGGTCTCTGCCTTCTCTATGGGCGCGACGTAGCCGTTGGTTATGTATACATATGTTGAAAACGCGCACTGCTGCGGTTCGCCGTTTTCATAATAGGTCGCAAGGAACTTAACGGGCTTATTGCCGTTGGTGGCATAATACGAAACGGTGAAGTTATATTCAACGTATGCCATCCCGCCGGATTCCCAGCGTTCAAAGTACCTGCCGTAGTTCACATTTTCCGCTATAAACGGGAATTCATCGAGTGAATTGGATATAACAGGGGATATGGTAACGTTTTTAAGCACGCCGCCCTTATTCACTATGGGTACGCGCAGCGTAACATTCTGCTTGGGCTTCAATATTGGGGATTCGAACACGCCGGATTGATTGGCGGCCGCTATTTGCAGCGGACCGAAATTGGTCGTTATGCCCGATTCGCTGCCGTTGCCCATAAGCGTTACATACACGCAAAGGTTGAATGTTACGTCCTCTGTTATGGAGGTACCGTTCACATCGTCATACCTCCACACCGTCGCGCTTACTTCGAAGTTCACGGGATATACGCCTTTTTTGGCAAACTCGCTTATGCGGAAATCGTAATATATCTCCGCGGTGGAGTTATACGACATATCATCAAGATGCCGTGTATAGCTTGCGTTTATAAGATCGAACGGCCAGTTTGATACGGATGTATCCCTGGGTATTTTGGGCGATATGGTTATATTCCTCAGCATATATCTTTCGCTTGGCAGATATTCCCTGTTTACCGCCACCGGCAGAACTATCGTTACAACGTCCCCTGGATTTCCTTTGGGGCTTTGCGCTCCCACATCCATAAGCACCAGCGCATTTGCGTTGCTGGGTATCACCGCTATGTCCGTGTTCGGCTTTTCGTCGGATACGGGTATGGTAGGCACAGGAGTGCTTTCAGGCTCCTTAGTCTCCTCGGGTGCGGGCGTGCCTTCCGGCGCAGGGGTACTTTCCGCGCCCGGCGCAGGGGTTTCGCTGCCGTTTTCCGCCAATGCCGGCAGCGCGAATGCCAACGCCAGCGCCGCAACGAGCATAAGTGCCGTGATCTTCTTCAACTTTTTGCTCACTTGTTTTATTCCTCCGCTATTGTATTGCTTATCCTTCCGTCGCTGAAGGTTATTGTTCGGTCTGTATATTTTCTCATTCCCGGGTCGTGGGATACGAGTATGAACGTGGTGCCTCTTTCACGGAAAAGCCCTGTCAAAAGCTCCATCGTTTCCTCGCTCGTACCCGTGTCCAGATTGCCCGTAGGCTCGTCCGCAAGCACTATGGGCGGGCGGGTAATTATGGCCCTTGCTATGCCCACCCTTTGCTGCTGACCGCCTGAAAGCTCACCCGGCTTATGGTGTATATGCTCCTTTAGTCCCACGCGCACGAGCATGGCCTCCGCAATCTCGTTCCTAAGCTTTAGCGGTGCGCCGCGTATGGCAAGCGGCAATGCAACGTTTTCGAGCGCCGAATATTGGGGCATAAGGTTATAGCTTTGGAACACGAACCCTATATCATCCCTTCTAAAACGTATCCTTGCCTTCTCGTTCATGCGTTCGATCCGCCTGCCTGCTATCTGCACCGTGCCGGCCGTAGGCAGTTCAAGTCCGGCAAGCATATTGAGCATTGTAGATTTACCGCTGCCGCTGCGCCCGGCTATGCATACGGACTCCCCTTTGTTCACGGTCATGTCCACTCCGTCAAGCGCTTTTACGGTGCTTTCGCCGACAAAATAATACTTTTTCAGACCATGCGTTGATATGATTACATTATTCATGCGAATCCTTCCAGTCCTGTGCCCCTTCCCACCAGCTGCCGTCAAGGTCAAGCCCAAGGTCGCAGGTATAGTTCCATTCTATCTTGTCGCCCGGTTTAAGGTAGTACACGCCGCAGCCGTAGTTAGGATACCAGCCGTTAACGCAGTACATCCATCCGCTCCAGCGCCCGCCGTCGAACTCATAAAGGTTGTTTATGCCTTCCACATATGCTCCGCTGCCGCTGCCGCCGGAGTATTCCATATGCAATCGGAACTTATCGCGCGCCATCTTCAACACGTCCAGCACCGTATTCCCGTCCTCTATTTCGAATTCGGTCGTATCCAATATGCAGCCGGATGCCGGAACTATTCCCGCCCACTTTGCTTCGCGGTGCATGCCGTTTTTAACGGCCGTGTCGCAGCGTATCTGGATTGTGACTGTGTTCTTCTTCGGCTCCGCCGTGGGTACGGGAGTGGGAGCGGGCGTTGCGCTCGGTTCGGGCGCGTTCGTGCCGTTTGCGCCCGGCTTTTGCGTTTCTATCGGCGGTACGAACGGCGTCGCTTCCGTGTTGGACGCATCCGTTGGCTTGGCGTTCTTTTCGGGCCGCTCCGTCGGCGCGTCGCCCTGCTCGTATAGCTCCCTCACACTGTCTGGCGTGGATGTGGGCTGAGCTGCCGCCTTGGTCGAGCCTTTGTTCGCCGTGCCGAAGCTGAAAGCGTCGGTAATAAACGCATACCATGGCCTTTCGGTGGCTTCCGGTTCGGCCTGCATCGCGTTTTCGTTTTCTACATAATCAAGGTCGAGCCTACCGCTTGTTTCCGTTTCTGCCGCTCTGTTGCTGCCGCTGCACGACGTGAAGCAGAGTATAGCCGCGATGACAAGGGCTATAAGCGGCATTATCCTTTTAAGCTTCATTCTCGTTCCGCTCCTTTGTTTTCATTTCTTCCTGTTTCTTATACTCCTTCCTGCGGCGGCGGGTGGCTTCCCGCTTTTCGCGCATGGTTTTGCGCTGCGTGGGCGGTTTCAGTCCCGCCTTTTCAAGCACCCTCGGCCATGGGCCGAAACGACTTTTTATTAGCTGATAGCCTGTTATGTCAGCTTTTTCGGGCAGTCTGCCCAGCTCCTGCGCTTGCCGCCTAAGGTAGGCGAGCAGTTCTTCGTCGCTTGCCTTGCTGTGTTCCTTCGCAAACTTCTGCTCCAGTTCAAGACGAGTCTTTTCATGAGGATCCGTTCCGATTTGTGCCTGTGCCATTATGTTTTTTCCCTCCTAAGCATAAAAAATTGCGGCAATTCCGGGGTTCTCCCCCTAAAATTGCCGCAACCGCATTTTTGCAAAGCACTGTTCATGCGCCGTTTTACCGCACGGGCGCACCAACTACAAACCTCGTAGGTCTTCTGACTCACGCTTATGGATATTATCCTGCGTCTCCATCGCCTTCTCAGTTTCCCAATGACCGGCCTATGCCATGATGGAGCCTCGGCGCTTACAGCGGCGGTGCCGTTCGGGATTTCCACCCGATTCCCTTGTTCATCTCCGGTTTTCGTCCGGAGCCACGACGTTCCTCTATTTTTTTATTTACCACAGAATACTGTTTCTGTGGTATAGACATGGATAAGCTAACCGATTCTATTGATTGAAATTTATTGAATAACGCGCTGTGAGCAGGGGAAATACACCAAAACAGCACATATAAGCGCCTATACGGAAAGTGCTTGCCATAATTGCGTAATTGTGACAAAAATACGAATTATTTCCTTGATTTAGACCTATTCCGGATGCTATAATTACAAGGTACAAGGAATGTTTTACTTGTATTACCACGGAAACAGTATTCCGTGGTATTCTTATGTTATCAACTTCATCTTATCAAGCATACGTTCATATTGTCTGCTGCTCGCGGCAACGTAAATGCGCGTGGTCTCGATAGAACTATGGCCAAGAACATCGGCAAGATGCGGAAGGTTCTTTTCAACCGAGTAAAACGCGCGGGCAAAAAGGTGCCTCAGATTATGCGGAAACACCTTGCTCTGTTCCACATGCGCCGCATCGCATATTCTTTTCATATCGTGGAAAATATTTGCCCTGTCAAGCGGCCTGCCGCTTTTCGTGCGGAATATAACGCCGGAGTCTATATGCTGCCGCGCTGCGTATTCGGCAAGCTTTTTGCAAAGCTTATTCGGTATCAGCACCGTGCGACTTTTGCCCTTCAGGCGTATTTCGGTATGATGCTTTTCAATGGCATCGGTGGTTATGTAGCTCAACTCGCTTATCCTTATCCCCGTTGCGCAGATGGTCTGCATGACAAGGCTCAGCCTATCGTTCCCGCTTGCATCAGCTGCATTTACCAGACGTTTATATTCCGCCGCGCTCAATTCCCTGTTTTCCGCTATGAAGGCTTTGCGCTGCACCTTTAACAGATGCACTTTATATTCATCCGCGCCGATGAAAGCAAGGTAGCCGTTTATCGCCGCAAGCTTTGTATTCACCGTGCGGCTGCTGAAATTCTCCGCAAGCGTTTCGCGGTATTCAAGCAATGCGCGTTTGTTGAGCGGATTGCCGTTCAGATACTCCGCCAGCCGTTCAGCTTCATTTATATATTTAGTTACGGTTGCCTTTGCCTTTTCCGCCGCAAACAGATATTGTTTGTAATCGTTTATGCTTTTGCGTGTGACGCTCCGCTGCATGTGGGCCCCTTCCTCATCCCCGCAGCGCGATATTTCGTGCGGATGGTTTGCAGCCTTCCATGCATACGGCAGTAAATTTATATATGAAAAACACACCGCTCCCATGCAGGGGTCCGCGGGCGCTTCTCTGTGCCAGTTCGCGTGGCGAAGCCTGTTCCGTGCAGGTCTTCTGACTCAGGCCGTATATGTCTGCCGCGCCTTCCCAAATCGCTTCAGTGGCATTTTGCGGCCGACTCGTCCTTTACAGCGGCGCGTCCGTGCGGGGTTTTCACCCGGCTTCCCTCTTAGCCGCCCACCTTCGGGCGGAACATGGAACCTGTTTATTCTTTTCTTTGACATTATCACCCCATCCCCCGTTTGTCAATCTTTACCATGCGTTTTGGGCGTTGGTATTTTTTACCAATAGAAAAGTTGACGGGCTTGAACTGCACCTCGTTTTTATGTTCGTTCTATTGCGCAAATTATGGGGCGTATGGTCCGGGATGGGAGGGTGGAACGGTAAAGAAGATGCTTGGTATGGGAGAGGCAATAATAGGGTGAGTTTGGGGCGGGAGATCTGGGGAGAAGGAACCGCGGAAAAAAGAGAGCATAAATAAAAACATGAATAATGTGCGATAAGTTGCACAAACAAAAATCGACATGGTTTGCTTTATTTTGCCAGGATGAACTTGTAATCAACCTTAGCAAAGCACAACAAACCATGTCTACAATCTCGTCAACACCCTACCCAACAACATCTTCCATATAAACAACAAATCCGAACCCATTCCCTATCGGGATTAAGTTCGGATTTCTCAAGTATGGTGGAGCTTACCGGATTCGAACCGGTGATCTCTACACTGCCAGTGTAGCGCGATAGCCAACTTCGCTAAAGCCCCATATTTGCTGCGCTTTCCGTTGCGCAAGATGTATTATAGCGTATGCGGGCGGGTTTGTAAAGAGTTTTTTTGCGGATATGCAATTTTATTGCGGAAAACGGAAAAGGGGACGGCGCGAGGCCATCCCCTTTGCAGATAAACTTAGTTGAGCTTTGTGCCGCATTCCACGCAGAATTTTGCGCCGTCCGCAAGCTTTGCGCCGCAGTTGGGGCAGAAAGCGGACTTGGCGGCCGCTTCGGCGGGCTTTTTGCTGCCGCAGTTGGGGCAGAAGGCCATGTTCGCGCCGTTGGTCGCGCCGCAGGAGCACGTCCAGCCGCCCTCGGCGGGCTGGGGAGCGGGCTTCTTGCTGCCGCAGCCGGGGCAGAAGGCCATATTGTCGCCGTTGGTGGCGCCGCAGGAGCATTTCCAGCCGCCCTGCTGAGCCTGCTGCTGTTGGGCCTGCTGCTGCTGAGCCTGCTGATACTGCATCTGCTGCTGGTTGGAGGCGGAGAACGCGCCCGCCATGTTGCCCGCGGCATTCATGCCAAGGCCAACGCCCATGAACGCCGCGCCCGCGCCCGCGGTGTTGCTGCCGGCGGCTTCCACGCCGCGCGCCATTGCGCCCTGAACGTAGCCTTCGCGCACGCTGGGATCGGAGAGCATTGCGCCCTGATTGCGCATATTGATGAGCTTCTGGCTTTCCTCGTCATAGGACAGGGAGCCGATACCTACGGACTGCACCTGCATGCCGCGGTTCTGGTTCCATTCCTCGTCCAGCACGTTGGCCATATACTTGGAAAGCTCGCGCGCCTTGCTGGTTACGAAGCTTATGCGCGTGCCGTCGGCGCTCATCTGGTTGATGGCGGCCTGAAGGGCCTCGAGGAACTCGTTAAGGTACTGCTCGTTTATGTCGTTTATGTCCACGCTCTCCGCGTTGCGGGGAATGGCCTCGGCATAGAATTTGAGCGGCTCCGTGACCTTTATGGAATAGGTGCCGTGCGCGCGCAGGAACAGCTCCGAATTATAGAAGCAGTCGAAATAGTTGATGGGGGTGCGCGTGCCGAACTTAATGCCCTTTATCTCCTGAAGATTGATGAAGAATACCTTTTGGCTGGAGGAAGGCGTTCCGCCGTACTTGATGCGGCTGAAGGTCTCCTTCAGAGAATCGCCGAACTGGCCGCCGAAAAGGCTCGGCATGGAAGAATTATCAACCTTAAAGTAGCCGGGCTCCGCAGTATAGTCCACTACCTTGCCGCCGTCAACCAGCATCATGAACTGGTTATCGTAAACATGGATTATGGAGCCGTTGGACACGGTATCCGCTGTGCCCTTGGTGTTCTGGTTGCGGCTGTCGCCCTTGCGCACCTTTACGCCGCGGGTGAAAACGGTGTTGTCTCCCATGGGAGCGGACTCGATAACCTCAAGCCAGCTATCCGCCAAACCGCCGCCGATCGCGCCGGTAACGGCCTTGATTATGCCCATAATTTTGTCCTCCTGATATTATTTTCTGTTTGCTTTATTATCCCCGCTGCACACCCCTTTGTCAAGCAAATGGCAGGTAATGCCGCGCAAATTTGTCAATTCGCGTCCTCAAGCGGCGTGCCGTAGGGCTTCCACGCGGGGTCGGGCGTTTGTCCGGATGCGAGCGGCGCGCCGGTGCCTATGGAAACCTCGGGCGGGTTGCCCTTATATTTATCGGTATAGAGCAGCTTGCTTTCGGCCAGCTTGCCGTCCACATACTTGTCCTGATACGCCTCGGCAACGTAATACTTATGCCCCTGCACGCGCTCAAGCTGATAGCCCGTGGGTATGGAAGCGTCGTTTGTGTATATTGCCTCGTCCTGGCGGGAACGTTCCTCTATTATCTCGTTCCTTGATTGATATGTTACGCCCTCGGGGAGCGGTTTGCCGTAAACGTAAACGGTTATGGTATGGCGGCTGGAGCTGCCCTCCACCTTTTCCACCCGCGCGAATATATACGCGGGCATATCCGTATTGTTCTTCCAAACGAAGTCTATGCCGCGGGTATCCACCGTTGCGTCAAGCCCTACGGGAACGTAGTCCGAAGGTATTGTATGCGCGCGGCGGTCAACAATTTCCATGTTGGCGCAAAGTAGCGCGTTGTAAAGCGTTGTAGATACCTGGCATATGCCGCCGCCGGCCTGAATGGTGTATTCCTTGCCGCCGCTTATGCCGTTTGCGCCCTTCCAGCCGAGCTCGTATGTGCGCGGGCCGACAACCGTATTGAAGCTCCATTCCTCGCCGGGCTGAACTGTGTTGCCGTTTATTATGTCCGCCGCCTTCTGTATATTGAACTTGCGGTTCTGCTTCACCTCGTCGTCCCTGCGGGCGGAAAATTTGGTGGTATAGCTGGCGATGAATGACGTTGCGGCTTTAAGGTCGTCTATATTGCCGCCGGGCAGCACGGCGTTTACCGTGGCCTCAACGGTGCATACAAACTCGCCCTGCCCAAGGGCCTTTTCTATCGCATCGGCCGTTGCTTCCTCATTAAGGGTAATGCCTTCTTCGCCGGCATGGTAAATAAAGCGCTCCTCCTGCGTCCAGTCCGTTACAGGCTCCGCGTATGCGGCGGTAGCTTCCGTGTTTATGCTTTGGCTCATGGCAGCAAGGGCGGATATTATCTTTCCCCTGTCCCATGTATACTTTGCATCGAACTCGCCCTCTCCCGCGCCGGTTATAACAACGGTGTTGTCGTCCTCCCC
>ENA-ORLF01000373-ORLF01000373.1-human-gut-metagenome-genome-assembly--contig:-NODE-373-length-17352-cov-3.68399_pt1 | contig 17352 bp, 8 predicted proteins | sample MGYA00243066_ERZ508822 | MGnify/ENA primary metagenome ERZ508822 (study PRJEB26277, sample SAMN04329791) | human gut metagenome | biome: human-associated habitat | host: Homo sapiens | place: USA... | reverse complement strand
GTTCTTTATCTGCGTTTTCTAATGCTGTCGGATACCGCATACGTTGTGTATAATGATACCATTTCTGACCATTTTTCCATTCTGAAGCCTGAATATATTTCTCCATGTCAGAACCGGTCAGTGTACCTTCATTAGCTGGAATTTCAAAGAAAGGCAATCCTAAACGACGACGGTCATTCCACATTTCAACTACTCCATAAGGCACATTAGCAATATACTTTTGTGTAATGATCTTGGTTAGTTGGTCATTCAAAGCACCACCTTTGTATAAAATCTTACTGGCGTCTGGATAATTATAAGTCATTTTTCCAGCTTGCTTGGTATAACCATTCACATAATCAGCTTCAAAAGAAACCGGTTCTACGGTATGATCAAAATTTACTGAAGTACCTACACGGTTATAGCTGGTAGATGCCAGATATTGATTTACATATTGACTTAGGCCAAGGTATTCGAAATTGGCACGTACACCGTTTTCATACGCTTCTTTAGCGCTGATGGAGTTGGTCCATCCTCTTAAAGCACCTTCGGCCAACAAAAAATAGGTTTCCCATGGTGACATCCAGATACGTCTGGCGGTGTTATCACGATATTGTTTACCCAGCATTGGAGTAGTATCATACATACTGCCTAAAACATCATTGAATTTGAATGTCTCAGTACTCCATGCGGAACGAGTACCTGCCGGATAACCATTCCATGTGAACTGAGCGTCAATCTTTACTAGTTTTTTTTCAGGATCAGTCGGATCCAGCATGGCATGTTCTGCATGATTCTTAACGCCTTGCGAACCTTGATCTGGAAAATTTTCAGCTTTTTCATCATTCGTTAAACACCATACTTTCAAAGCACGCGGATCAAGATGTTCAGGAATACCATCCATCCACAATTGTTTGGTTGGATTATCAGTAGTTACCGGATAATGATTTACGTATTGTTCACCAATATAATTCATAGGCTTGATGTAAGGCGCCAAGTCCGGACGATAACTGGTTACAGGAATATCTCCTAAACCAGTTAACAGATTACACATAGTAGAAGAAATACATTGGTCATTCCAAGGACGATTCATTACACCTTCATAACAAGACCATCCGCCTGCCTCTGGAAACGAAAAGAAATCATCTGCAGAAGTCAACAAACTTTTGGATGCAGCATCCGCAAATTCAGCCTTGACATCGATTTTTGAAGTAGATACTTCGGACAGGCGCATGGCATAACGTAAGCGGAGGCTGTGAGCCAATTTGACCCATTTTGCAGCATTGTATCCAAAAGCAGGATCTCCTTTAGCTTCTGTTTCTGTAGGTTCTACAGACGTGTTAATTCCAGCGGCTGCTTCTTTTAATTCGGTCAACATGAATACATAAACATCTTCTACGCTGTTGAATGTCGGATTGACACCTTGAGCAGCGTCCAAAGCATATGGACCAAAAGAATCAGCAAAATCTGCAATCAGCATAACACGCCAAATACGAGCAAATTGTTTTACATTAGGAAAGAAAGCCTGTTCATGTTCGGAAGTTCCCGGATTTACATCTGCCATATTGATGGCATTGGTGGCATATTTTACCCAATTGGAGGTATAACTATACAATCTGTCGTTATACTCATTGCTATAACGGGCGGTTACTCCCATAGTGTTATCACCAATAATTCGTGTAATGGAAGCCCAGTTATACACAAATACACGTTCTGCAATATCCGGGTCCATTTGCGCCTCATAAAAAGATTTATTCAGTGCATAGTCCGGATGAATATATGATTCGCCTGCTGCAGAGGGACTAAAATTGATTTCCTCAAAGTCATCACATGATGTGGCACCTCCCATCAAAGCAGCACCCATTACCAGACTGAATAATAATTTATTTACTTTTTTCATTGTTGTCGAGTATTAAAAATTAGAAACCAAGTGTTACATTAAACAAGAAGGTACGTGATGTTGGTGATGACGCATTCTCAAATCCAGTTGCATTGGTACTGGTAGCAAACACGGATTCGGGGTCTATGCCATGCAGATTACTATGAATCATCCAAACATTGTTGCAAGACATCCCTAACTTAACTTGCTGGAACGGACCTTTTGCAAGCATCTTCCGGGGGAAAGTATAGTTTAAGGAAACATTACGTAAACGAACATTCGTTGCATCATACAAATTAGCTTCACCAATACCCATATTACCAGTTGATCCAGTTACGGCCGTCCAATAAGATTGTGGTTCTACTTCGATGGTGCTAGGTGAATAGCCCCCGTTTCCGTCTGCAATAACCCCATCTACTACAAATTTATCGCGTTTACCGTTTACCACAGTACATGCTGCCACACCATTGGCTTGCAACATTCGGTTTGAACCAGAAAAAATTTCACCACCGATACGTGCGTCTACCAAGAAACTCAATGTAAAATTCTTGTAAGAGAATGTATTGGTCCATCCTACCAAACAAGTAGCTTGTTGATCACCAATCTTTTGTATTTTTGAGTCACCTTGTGGCAAACCGGCATCATTCAACAACATTTTTCCATAATAAGGACTATTCTCATCAGTCACCCGCAGATAAGTAGTACCCCAAATTTCACCATAATTACCTCCAGCAACAGCCAAAATCTTTAAATTATCATAGGTACCTAAAGTATATTCGTTAATACCATCAGCTAGTTCTATAATCTTGTTTTTGTTGGTAGAGAAATTCACTTGAGTGTCCCAAGTAAATTCTTTAGTTTGTACCGGAGTAGCATTCAACATGATTTCTACACCTGAATTCTGAATATTACCAGCATTAATTTTCATTGAACTAAATCCAGACAATGAGTTCATAGGTAAATTTAGCAACTGACGTTTAGCGTTTGATTTATACCAAGCCACATCTAACCCTAGACGATTATTGAAGAAACGGACTTCGGCACCGGCTTCCCAAGATGAAATCAATTCGCTACGTACATCTTCATTAAATAAGGTACTACCAGACACAGACGCACTCGTACCTCCTGTTTCATAGATAGATCCAATACCATATACGTTATATAATTGATAAGGATCGAGGTCATTACCTACCTGTGCAAAAGATACACGAGCCTTGGCATATGTAAACCACTCGGGCATTCCCTTTCCCCGGTTATTAATCATATCACTGATTACCCATGAAGCACTGATAGAAGGATAAAAGAACGAACGGTTGCTCTTACTCAAAGTAGAGGACCAATCATTACGTCCTGTCAAATCCAAAAATGCCCAACCGTCATAGTTAACTCCCAGTGTACCATACAATGAATTGGTCTTACGATGAGTATAAGTCTGACTGATACTTCTGTTTGAGTCGGTTGAATTTGTCAACCAGAATAAATCAGGCACTGTTAAAGCACTAACAGAATTGCTAACACCTGTTGATTTACGTTCCATTAAATTCCCACCGAATGTAAACACACCTCCGAAATCGCCTAATACACGGTCTTTTTGTGCGGTAACCAAAAAACTGAAATTATTTTCATAGAATTTTTGTTCACCAAAAGAATAACGACCGTTTTCTGATGAAGGACTGCCAGCATACAGTTTGGTTTCTGTTTCTGTGAAATACATATCACTACCTGCTTTAATTTCTGCGTTCAACCAATCTGTAATCTGATATTTCAACGAACCATTCAGCAAAAAGCGATTACGTTTGTCTTGATTGGTATTGTAATCTTTTGCCCAATATGGATTCTGACCACTGCCTTTCTCCCACCAATTCATTTTTCCATCTTCTGGATTTTTGGCCTGTTTAAACTCTCTTATATCCAAAGAAATAGGCATCATGTACATGGAATAGAAATAGTTGTCCGAGCGCGCACCGGATATAGGACGATTGGTAGCATCAGACAAAATATATTGTACTTTGGCATCCACACTCCAACGATTATCTTTACCAAATGACGAAGTGATACGTGACATTAAGTTAGTACGGCTATACTCTGCCCCTGGAATCTTGCTGAAATCGTCCATACGGGTAGCTGATAAATAAACGGATGTCCTATCAAACTGTTGCGAAAAAGCGATATTTTCAGTTAAATTCACACCTGTCTTAAAGAAATTAGCTACATTGTCAAAATATTGCATATTTTGAGTACGTCCGTTCCAGTCTGTATAGCTTTGACCTGTAATAGCTGGTCCCCAGTTAGAACTAGAGGTTGCATTGAAAATGCCATTAGAACCTTGACCGAAAATAGTTTGTCGTTCGGGTTTCATAAATACATTTTCCACCGAAACGGATCCGGAAAATGTAACACCAAGCCCCTCGCTCTTAGTACCCTTCTTTGTTGTAATCAGGATAACACCATTACCTGCACGCGAACCATAAAGCGCAGCAGCAGATGCACCTTTCAAAACAGACATTGATTCAATATCTTCGGAGTTGATATCCGATAAACCGTTACCCATATCAGTAGATGGATTCCACATATCATTGTTGTCGGCTCCAGTAAAATTATCCAAGGGTACTCCGTCTACAACAATTAACGGCTGGTTCAAACCCGTTACAGAATTACTACCACGAAGCTGAATCTTAGAAGAACCGGCAGGACCATTACTTGAACGGATGATTTGAACACCGGATACTTTACCGGAAAGAGCATTGGCTAAGTTTGTTTCGCGAGCTGCTACCAATGCATCACCTTTTACCTCCTGCATGGCATAACCTAATGCTTTCTTTTCGCGTTTGATGCCGAGAGCGGTTACTACCACTTCCTGTAGCGTTTGTGTGTCATCTTGTAATGTTACATTCAAAGGTTGACCATTCCAGGGAACTTCAACAGTCTGATATCCCACGAATGAAATTTGGATAATATCCCCTTTCTTCACTCCAGATAATGAAAAGTCGCCATCAATACCGGTAATAGTACCATTAGTCGTACCTTTCACTACTACAGATGCACCAATGACAGTTTCACCCGTAGCATCCTTGACAACTCCTGTACATGTACCACTTTGTTGTGTGATTTTCACGTCGGTAACGCCGGGATTGGCGACCGCGTATGCTGCTCCGGTAGAGGCACCCATTAGGAACAGCAACATACTGACTGATTTTAGTCGTTTTAACATAGCTGTGATTTTTTTTAAGTTTATTGAAAATCAAGTAATTCCGTTTCATTAGTTCCTTCAGAACTATGTTTTTCAATTTAATTTAGATTAACGATGCAAATATATAACAATTTTAATATATATAAAGGGTCTCTTGAAAAATATTTTTAATATGCCCTGATTTTTAACGTTTGAGATGTTCAAAGCATCTTATTTAAAGAGAGAACTGGTAACTTTTACGGAACTTTCTTGAAATGATTTATATTGTTTTTTCATTGAATATTTACCGTTTGTTTGGTAGTTGGTAGAAAACAGGTAACGTTTATTGAGATAAGAACCAAAAGAAAACAGGTGATGTCAGTTCATGCTGTTTGTCTATTGCTAGAGAAAATATACCTTTTATCTATAAAATGTGAAAGAATTGCAGGAAGGGTATATTCGCTTTGATTGAACCTGTGTCTGGCTGCTGTGCTATATGCTTTCCTTAGGAATGCCATACATACGACGAGTATATGAACGTCTTGATGGTTCAGAATGATATGTTGGATTCTGCCAAGTTGGAAGAAGGAATAGAAGAACATAGAAAGGAATAGCGGAAGAGAGAAAGAAGTCCCAATAAGCCGTAGTCGTAATCTTAAGTCCTTGAACTTGCTATGGGGCAAATTGCATAGGGCACAAAGTTGTCCCTTGAGGAGATAGAAAAGTTGGAACACTCCTTGTCCTGCGATAACAGAAACATTTCTGTTACCGCAGGACAAAAGAATTTACATTAATAAATAAGTGTACCCGAGATACACCAATAACTATTACTTTCCCCTTCAGGAGCACCCTGTGGTATTTTTACGGTGATGCTGTGTTCACCCGCCTCCAGATCACCTAAATAAATGTATTCGGGATTGGTCACCGTACCCGGGCACCAGTTGGAACGGCTCAGGTCGGAAGAACTCAGTCCATTGGAGAAATTACCCGAACAAGGATTCCAGTTACGATAAGTTCCACAGTCATCTCGCCAAGGTACGAAAGAGATCACTTTTTCACCGTCCAAATAGAGGGTGTTAGGTTTCTGGTTGAACTCATCACCGCCTCCCCAACCGCCATGTCCCGTGGTGAGGTAGTACAGACGGGCATTCTTGGCAGGCTCCTTCAAGGTGAATTTTACGATCAGAGAATCCTGACGCATGAAAATCGGATAAGGCTGTCCTGCCTGCTCTAGATAATTCACTGTATTGAACAGCGGAAGAGTGTTATAAACCCGATGTTCTTCATCAGGATAATACTTCAGTTTCAACGACAGACGATGCCCTTTGGCATCCCAGTTGCCGATGTAAGCGCCAATCCAAGCTTCTCCTTCCAACTTTTCGGCCAGTGGGGTTACCTCCATTTTGTAAAGTACGGAGTCCACCCAGTCCTGCCCCTTCACCTTATTATAATTGAACTTGCGCACACCGAAACCGGTGAAGAAACGCATCAATTCTAAAGGCACATCATACTCCGCTGTAGAAATCAGCCCGTGATAATCCATTTTTTCCGAGTGAAAAGAGGGAACTTTTTTCAAATCACGCATGGCATCAAGAAAAGACAGCCGCTTGCTTTCCGGTATCAGAAAGACAGAACCGGTGCGGTCGTAAGCATCGCCGTCCGAGTATTGAACAACTTCCGCAAAGACGGTGCGATTCTTCACATAGTCGGGTAACTTCACTTTCTTTAACAGAATGGTGCCGCCTCCAGCACTGTATTGTACACCTTCTTTCAGTACTTCGGGCAATTTAGTGTTGTTGAAGCAGATGCTCTGTTGGTCGAAGACCGGAATTGTGATAACTCCACTTTGGTTGATGGTATATTGGTAGTCGGCTGCATCCATGCTTTTCCCCCACGACTGTGGCAACACATCCTTTCCTTTCTTCAGCGGGGTAATATGGGTAGCCTCTTGAATCATGTCACCGTTTCGCACGACCCTCAGTACCAATCCGTCAGGTACACCCACATTGGCTTGCGGAGTACCACGAAAAGGGATGTCGTTGGTATACCATACCTCGATAGTGTTGGAATTGATGGATGTTCGCAAAATTTTGCAGTTCATCCCTAAGTGTTTTCCTTCGCCCGTTTGCGTGAAGCCTTTGCCGAATTCGAAGGGAGTGACCGCAGATATCACTTGTCCGTTGGGGAGTTCAGCCCTGCGGTATGCCTGCCGGGTGGTGTAGTCGATGTAACTGCCGGTTACAGGTGTCTTGTCTTCCGGGCGGGGATCGGGACGGTCATTTTGCTCCGGCCATACGTTGGTCAATGATACGCGGTCACCGGACACGGTCATCAACAAATGTCCCGGCCGGACTCTCCCTTTGTAATTCGATTGGTAGGTCACCTCGATACCTTGCGCATTCTTCACTTTTCTAGGGTAGTTCTGCGCGTAGATCGTTCCGGTGCTAAGCAGGAAGCACAAGCCGATTCCTACGTCTTTCAAGATGGTTCTTTTCATTTTTTCTTATTTTAAAGTATGATATAACAATTCGTTTTACATGAAACACAAAATCCTCCCTTCACCCTATCCGACTCGTTACCAGCGATCTGCGGTGTAGGAACGTCCGTAATGCCCTTTAACCGGTATGTAGGCAGTGGCATTTTTGTAGCCCTCGCGTTGTAATGACGGATGCTCTCCTTGAGTCAATGTTTGCAGGCGACGGTAAGCGGTAGAACGAGTCATTCCGCAGACCTGCTGCATCCGGGCGCAGGTGATGCTGCGATGATCTTTAAAATATTCACTCAGCAACCCGTCTACTTCGATAGGCGACAAGTCCACCGTGTGCACCTTGTATCGTTCTCTTACAAAATGCGCCCGGTTTATAATACTCTTCTTGAAACTTTTTTCGGGCTGAAAGTTGATTCCTGTTATCTGTACTGTGCCACGGGTCATTTTCTTAGGATTTTCACTCTCTGTGGAGCCGATGCTGACAGAGAAATACCCTAATCCGTTGATATGGATTCGCTTGCCGTCACCTAATTTCTCGGACAGAATATCTATCAGTCCCTCTACCACTGCCGCCCAGTCCGAGCGGCTTACTGAAGTATAAAGTGTAGTTTCGTGTATCAAGTCCTTCGAGTGAATCGTCTGCTTGTTGGTATTTCTCACATGGTATTTTTTCTTTTCCCCGTCATTTGCCGGAGATTCATAGATATCAAATTTAATGTCTGACATAATGTACTATGTATTTGTTTTATTTATAGGATGTTATCGTGCAAACTTACAAAACATTCCGTTGCTTCACCTTAGTGAAGCGGCAGTTTCACCTGTGTGGCAACGGCTCTTCACTAAAGTGAGAAGGCATATTCACGTCAGTGAGAACCCAGATTCTTCCGGACGAAGATACGGATTCTTTCGTCCTCTTGCAAAGATTCTGCCGTAAATGTTTCACACGTTGGATTTATTTTAAATTGTCGGGCAAAGTTCTTGCAAAACTCTGTTTTGCAGAACTATCTTCACACCTCAAATCAATAAAAAACAGATTTAATGGAAAAAGAAAAAGACTCAAAACTGAAACAAGCCATGAAAGGGCTTGATTCGTTCCTCACCACTCATTATTCCTTTCGTTACAACCAAATAACAGAACAATGCGAATTTCATGACAAGCACAAGTTCGATAAATACCGTGTGGTGGATGAGCGAGAATTCAATACATTGGTTATTAATGCAATAGAAGAAGGTGTGAACTGTATGGACCGTGATATGCGCCGTTATTTGGGTTCGTCACGCATTCCTTCTTTTCACCCCGTGACAGCCTATTTGGAACATCTGCCACACTGGGACGGACACGACAGAGTAAGCGAGCTGGCACGCTCGGTAAGCGATGAAACGCAATGGGTGGAGGTGTTTCATATCTGGATGCTGGGCATGGTGATGCAATGGAGCGGTAAAAACCGGATGCATGGCAACTGCTTGATTCCCATTTTGGTTAATCCCCTTCAGGGACTGAAGAAGTCTACCTTTTGCCGGTCGCTCCTTCCACCAGCGTTACGTGGATATTATACCGATGACTTCGATGTAACTCGCGAGGGGGATGCCCTGCGCAAAATGCGCTCTTTGGCTCTTATCAATATAGACGAATTCAATCGGATGGAAGAAGGTAAACTGGCACGGCTGAAGAATCTAGGCCAAATGAGCGGTCTTAGTATGCGCCGTCCGTTTCAAAGCAGCTATAGCCAGCAACCGCGCCTTAGTTCATTTATTGGCACTTCCAATTTTTGCGATCTGCTGACCGATTCCTCCGGTAACCGCCGTTTTTATCCGGTGATGACCAAAGGGAGTATCCGTTTGCCTCGCATCAATTATAAACAACTTTATGCTCAGTTAAGAGATGAACTTAAACATAACCGCCGCTATTGGCTCTCACCCACAGAAGAACAGGCTGTCAGTTTACGTAATGACGCATTTTTGCGCCGCCCCATAGAGGAAAGCCTTTTTTATAGCTGCTTCAGTCTGCCCCGGGATGGGGAGAAGTTTCAAAGATGGACTATCGGACAGATTTATGAAGTGATGAAAAGGGCCAGTCCCGAAACCATGCGTGATGTCAAGATGAGAGTCTTCGGAAAACATTTAGCCCTGATGGGAGTGAAAAAATTACGTACCCACTATGGCGACCAGTATCTGCTGAACCGGCTCTAACTGATAAACCATTTCGAGGGAATGCTGAAAGTTCTGTCACCGTATAATATTGAAGCCCAGCGATATGTGGTGATAGAACAAAAAGTATTGCAATGCAGTATTCATTAACCCTATCCTGATTTAAATTTGACTATGATAACGGGATAATAGCTAGTAGAAAACAGGTAGAAATCACAAATTTATTTCCTGTTTGTAAATTCAAGGACAAAGATCATCTTAAAACCACTAAAGTAAATATGTTCTGATTATCAGATACATAGCTGTAAGAGTAGTTCTGAAGGAACTAAGAAGATGTAATTATCTGATTTTCAATAAATATTAAAAAATCACAGCTATGTTAAAACGACTAAAATCAGTCAGTATGTTGCTGTTCCTAATGGGTGCCTCTACCGGAGCAGCATACGCGGTCGCCAATCCTGGCGTTGCCGGTGTGAAAATCACACAACAAAATGGAGCTTGTACAGGAGTTGTAGTAGACGCTACAGGTGAAACTGTCATTGGTGCGTCTGTTATAGTGAAAGGTACGACTAATGGTACGATAACCGGACTTGATGGCGACTTCTCTTTATCCAATGTGAAAAAAGGGGATATCATTCAAATTTCATTTGTAGGTTATCAAACAGTAGAGATTCCTTGGAATGGACAACCCATGAATGTAACTTTACAAGATGACACACAAACATTGGGCGAAGTTGTAGTGACTGCTCTTGGTATCAAACGTGAGAAAAAAGCGCTAGGTTATGCCATGCAGGAGGTAAAGGGTGACGCGTTACTTGAAGCTCGTGAAACGAACCTCGCAAATGCTTTGACAGGTAAAGTTTCAGGTGTCCAGATTATTCGTTCAAGCAATGGTCCTGGTGGCTCTTCCAAAATCCAGCTTCGTGGTGCGAATTCTGTAACAGGTTTGAACCAGCCGTTAATTGTTGTCGATGGTGTGCCAATGGATAACTTTACAGGAGCAAGTAATAATGATATTGATAACCCGACATTGGATATGGGTAATGGACTTTCAGATATTAATGCTGAAGATATTGAGTCCATGTCTGTGTTGAAAGGTGCGTCAGCTGCTGCACTTTATGGTTCTCGTGCCGGTAATGGTGTTATTTTGATTACAACTAAAAAAGGAACAAAGCGTGAAGGTTTGGGTATCACCATCTCAGGTTCAGTTTCTGCTGAGACAACATTTATGCTCCCTAAACGCCAAAAGACCTTTGGACAAGGTGAGAATGGTGTGTTCGATTCAACTAACGGCTATAGCTGGGGACCTGAAGTAACAGGGCAAAGCTATACAAAATGGGATGGTACAACTGCAAATATGCAAATCTTTGATAACGTAAAAAATTTCTTTGATACAGGTGTGAACTTATCAGAAAGCATATCATTCCAGCAGCAATATGATAAAACATCCATTTACACCTCATTGAATCGTATGGATGACTCCAGCATGATACCGGGCGCTAACTTAAGCCGTACAAACTTAACTTTGCGTGCATCTTCTACTTTTGGTAAAGATGATCGTTGGAGCATCGATGCAAAAGTACAATACATCAATACCCTCGCAGAAAACCGTCCTATCAGTGGTGCACGTGGGAATAATGCATTTTATACTATTTTCAATATGCCTACGACTATTGACATCCGTGACTTTTCCAGCCCTGTCAAAGACGAATATGGCGAAATGATCTGGTGGAGTAAAGGGGGAATCAACCCTTACTGGTCCAAAGATTATAATCCAAATAAAGATAGCCGTAATCGTTTCTTGATGAACGGATCATTGAAGTACAAATTCACAGATTGGCTGGATGCTGAAATCAAAGCCGGTAGTGATATGTATTTCACTGAGGGTGAAGAGAAGTTGTATGCAGGAAGTCCTACTAATAATAAGAACAGCCGTTATAGCACTAGCGAGAAAAAGTTCTTCGAAAATAATTTCAGCTTTTTGATCAGTGGCCATAAAGATGAATTGTTTGGAAAATTTGGTGGCAATTTCTCTTTTGGTGGTAACTTAATGGAAAGAAAATCTACAGGTTTGGACAATGCTATGGGAAAATTGACTGCGCCCGATTTATTCTCTCTAGCCAATGGTGACAAAAAAGATTTGTCAATAACCGAAACCTATATTCATAAAAAAATCAATTCTTTGTATGGAACTCTTGGAATCAACTATAATGGTTGGGCATTCTTGGATGCAACTTTCCGTAATGACTGGTCATCAGCTTTGAATAAAGAAAACCGTTCATTCTTCTATCCGTCTGTTTCATTGTCATGGGTGATCAGTGATATGGTGGGTAAAGTCGGCAAAGGTATGCCCGAATGGTTTACTTATGCTAAAGCACGTGCATCTTTCGCACAAGTAGGTAACGATATGGATGCATATCAGTTATATAATACATATAGTATTGGTTCAGACCCTAATGGCAATACAACTGCCGGACAAGGAAAAACTAAATACGATGCAGATGTACGCAGTGAGTTGATTACTTCTTGGGAAGCCGGTGCTGAATTGAAATTCTTCAATAACCGTTTAGGAGTTGATTTTGCATGGTACAAGACAAATGCAAAACGCCAGTTAATGAATATTCCTTTAAATAACCTTTCCGGTTATGATAACATGAAAGTAAATGCAGGTAACATTCAAAATACCGGTATCGAAATCATGTTGAATGCACGCCCTATCGAAACAACTCAATTTAGTTGGGATACTCAATTGAACTTCTCTCAGAACAAGAGTAAGATTATTGAATTATTGCCGGGAAAACCAGGTATGCAGTATGCTTTAGGAGGTTCTGACGCATTGCAGGTCTATGCAGTTGCGGGAGGTGCTTATGGTGAAATCTGGGGTACCAAATATCAACGAGTAGAAGAAGGAGAATTTAAAGGACAATTATTACTCAATGAATCAGGACTGCCACAGGCCACTAGTGACAAGCATAAGATTGGTGAACAACAGCCTGACTTCTTATTAGGATGGACAAATACATTTAATTATAAAAACTTCACACTTAATGTCCTGATTGACGGACGTTTTGGTGGTGATATTTTCTCATTCACCAATATGAACTTGCAACGTAGTGGTATTTCTGAATGTACTGCTCCTGGCGGTAAACGTGAGGATATCGTTGTAGCGGGAGTTATCAAAGATGGTAATGGTTATAAGGTAAATGATCAAAGTGTTTCTTTAGAACGTTATTATAAAGCTTTGGCTACAGGCCGCGCCGGTATTTCGGAAGCTTATATTTATGAGCCTACCAACATCCGGTTGCGTAACATCGCCTTGAGTTATCGTTTCCCGTCATCTATGTTGAAAAAGACTCCGTTCCAACAGGTTAAGCTTGGTTTCACTGTGAATAATGTATGGATGATTTCAAGCCATTTGGATGGTATTGATCCGGAATCAGTATATGCTACAAGCACTAATGCAACAGGTTTGGAGAACTCGTCAGCTCCGACATCACGTTCTTACCTGTTTAATGTGACTCTTGGTTTCTAATCATAAAAAAGAAAAAGAACAATGAAAACAATGAATAAATTATTTTTGGGGCTTGGCTTTTGCGCCGGATTAGTTTCCTGCTCTGACTTTGATGAAGTCAATACCAATCCCACAGCTGCCGGTGAGGAATATGTAAAACCTCAATATGCATTGAATAATTCTATAGGACAGGCACAGATGAATCCCGGTACTGCAGAACGTATAGTAGTCTATAATTGGGCTAGTGCTGCCAGAATTTGTGGAGAAATGAGTTTTCTGAACGTAGGCCGCTATAGTGATGATTATACATCTGCTTATTATTATCCTGATCTCAGCGCCAGTATTAAAAATGCGACGTTGGCTATTACAGCAGTAGAGAACCAACTCGAAGCGGCCACTACCACTGCACATGAAAAAGAATTTTTCCCGAACGTAAAGCAGTTTGCCCGTATTTGGCGTGCCTATCTTATCAGTGAGTTTGTCGATAATTTCGGACCTTATCCTATTGAAAGTTTCCTAGGGGAAAATCCTGTTTTCAACTCAGAGAAAGATGATTATGAATTCATTTTAAAGGAGTTGAAAGAAGCCGCAGCAGCTATCAACACCTCTGTCCTACCTGTTGAGGCAGAAGGTAAATGCGACCCGTTTGACAATGTAAAATATGATCCTGTGAAGTGGCAGAAATATGCAAATTCACTCCGTATGCGTCTGGCTATGCGTTTATCAAACATCGACAAGGCAACTGCGCAGACCGAATTTGAGGATGCGGCTAAAGGTAACAAGATTTTAACGGCTGATGAGATGTTTGCAGTAAAAGAAAATGATGGATGGGATGTCTTTTCCGGAGTATATACCCGTTCATTTGACGATCAGGTTCTTTCCTCAACAGTTGCTAATCTTCTGACCAATTTAGGTGGTATTAAAGTAACAGAACAACGTTCCGATTTGGCTAGTTATGTTAAACCAGCTAATTATTTAGGTATTAAATATGACAGACATTATGTTGCTAATACAGATAATCCTACTAAACAATATTGGCTGGATGGTATGCCGGAAAATCTTGATCCGCGTGCATTAAAGATATTCTGTTTACCTGATGATGAAAATGCTGAGAACTACATAGATAAATATAATGATAGAACAGCTAAATATTTCGTTCTTTACACAGTAGACGAAAACGGGAATCCGATTCCTAATAAGGATAATCCTGGGGAAATAAAGATTGATGCAACTCGTTGTTGGAATGGTTATCCCGCTGGTTCGCGCGGTGGATGGTCGCCAACCTTGGCTTATAACCAACTAGTGACAAATGGATATGGCCCCGGCTGTACTCTTCCAATGTTGGGTAAAGACTATTGTCAGGGCAAATCTCGCATATTCTTTGCAGCATGGGAAACTTATTTCTTGTTAGCAGAAGCTTCATTGTATGGTTGGAACACTGGAACAACAGCAAAAGAAGCCTATGAGAACGGTATTAAAGCTAGTTTTGAATACTTTGGTGTTAGCGAATATGTGAATGATTATCTGAATTCCACCAACTATAATCGTGTAGGTACTTCAGTCAAATTTGATCATACCACTGAACCGACTGCTGAACAAATGACTTATGTGGATGGATACAGCAAAGAACAGAAAACTGTTACTTATGAATATCCTACAGCTTCTAAAACTTTATATGGAAAAGCATTGAATGACCACTTGACTAAAATTATCACTCAAAAATTCATTGCACAAACTCCGTATTTGGTATTGGAAATGTGGTCGGATTTCCGCCGTTTGGGATTACCATTCTTTGAGATTCCTGCAAACGAAAGTTCAATGACTGGTTCAGACATGGTTAATGCTTGGAATCCTAATTCTTGGAAAGACGGACAGAAGTGGGAATTTTATCCACAACGTATGCGATATCCTTCCAGTCTGGAGAATGCAGATCCCGAAGGCTATAAACAAGCTGTAGAGTTGTTAGGAGGCTCAGATAATATCATCACTCCTTTATGGTGGACCGGACGTTAATGTCTTAACCTAGGACATTCATAGAATAATATAAGTTAGCCAGCTAATTCATACTTAAAGTATTGCGAATTAGTTGGCTAACTTATATTCTATGAGTGTCCCTTATTATGCCCAAAATCATTTGATTTTCTGATGCCGGCAAAGCATATTACACATGGATCATAGAGTCCTTTAACATTCATAACTACACAAAAAAGAAGGACTACCTTCTCACGAAGACAGCCCTTTCATTTGCTATTAATAATCTAGTAATTTTCTGGTAAATTTTGAACGCTCTCTTATCTAAGAAACAAGCATTAACGCTCTTTTGTTTATTCCTCCATTATAAAACTTTTCAGTATTTTTTCGGCAATATTTTCATTTTCCTTGCTATAGATAATAGATATATAAAATCCACTACCTGCCGTCTTAGTCATCAAACAAGCATAAAGGCAATGATCTGTTTCGCAGCTCCCTCTTAAATAAGTACCGAAAAACTGTGGTAACTCAAACTCCTGCACTGCCGACTGGTCTTTCACCCCGTCATCATTGGCATAGTCTTTTAATACACTTTTCAAGTCACTTTTTGTCATACCATCCGAATCCAAAGACTGAATGGTGATATAAAACTTGGAATTGTTCAGAAGAAAAGTCTCCTCTGTATCCTCCTCCACCAAAATCCCTTTTGGAGCCTCAAAAGTCAGACCATAGGCTGTCCATGTAATAGGAACCAAAGCTTGCGCACTTACTGATAGCCAAGCCAGACTTAAAAACACAAGAAGTAAAACCTTTTTCATTTTTAATTATTTTACCAATAAAACTCCGATCAGTCCACAACTGATTATTTATCCTTTTCACGGATTTCCACGCGACGAATCTTTCCACTGATGGTCTTTGGAAGTTCTTCTACAAACTCTATGACACGTGGGTACTTGTACGGAGCAGTCACACGCTTCACATGATCTTGTAACTCCTTTACCAACTCAGGTCCTTCCTTACCCTTAAAAGTTTTAGAAAGGACAATCGTCGCCTTTACCACCTGACCACGGATTTCATCAGGCACACCGGTAATGGCACATTCCACAACAGCCGGATGAGTCATCAAAGCACTTTCCACCTCGAACGGGCCTATACGATAACCCGAACTCTTGATCACATCATCAGCACGACCTACAAACCAAAAATAACCATCCTCATCACGCCAAGCCACATCACCTGTATAATAAATACCATCATGCCAAGCATCTTCCGTTAATTCCGAAGCACGATAATATTCTTTGAACAATCCCAATGGTTTACCCCTATCTGTACGAATAACAATCTGACCTTGTTCTCCATCTTCAGCAGAACGCCCGTCGTGGGTCAACAAATCTATATCATATTGAGGATTAGGTACCCCCATACTTCCAGGTTTAGGCTCCATCCAGGGAAAAGTACCTAAAGTCAACGTGGTTTCCGTTTGTCCAAAACCTTCCATCAGACGAATACCTGTGATTTTCTTGAACGTTTCATATACAGAATAGTTCAAAGCCTCTCCCGCCGTAGTACAGTATTCCAAAGAAGAAAGATCATATTTACTAATGTCCTCCTTAATTAAAAAACGATAAATAGTGGGAGGAGCACATAAAGAAGTGATATGATAATCCTGAATCTTTCCAAGAATATCTGCCGGTGTAAATTTCTCATGATCATACACAAAAATATTGGCTCCTGCTATCATCTGTCCATAAAGTTTTCCCCAAACAGCTTTCCCCCAACCTGTATCGGCAATGGTAAGATGAAGACTGTCACGATGCAAATTATGCCAGAAACTGGCAGTTACAATATGTCCCAAAGGATATGTAAAATCATGTGCCACCATCTTAGGTTCTCCTGTAGTACCCGAAGTGAAATACATCAATGAAGTATCTTCATTCGTATTAGGATGTTCCGGTTTAACAAAAGGAGTAGCCTTCTCAATACCTTTATGAAAATCTTCAAAACTCTCCGGAATATCCGGTCCTACACTGACCAACTTTTTTACTGAAGGACAATCGGGCATGGCATCTATAATATGCTTTGTTATCACATCTTCTCCTGCAGCTACAATCATCTTGATATCAGCAGCATTACAACGATACACGATATCCTTTTTTGTTAACAGATGAGTTGCAGGAATAACCACAGCTCCTAACTTATGCAAGGCA
>ENA-ORLF01000365-ORLF01000365.1-human-gut-metagenome-genome-assembly--contig:-NODE-365-length-17503-cov-9.19057_pt1 | contig 17503 bp, 6 predicted proteins | sample MGYA00243066_ERZ508822 | MGnify/ENA primary metagenome ERZ508822 (study PRJEB26277, sample SAMN04329791) | human gut metagenome | biome: human-associated habitat | host: Homo sapiens | place: USA... | reverse complement strand
TCTGAAAACAAAGAAAATGACGGATATTTCGCAAACACAAGCAGGATTTAAGGCAGAGAGCCGCAGGAATCCTTTGTGGATTCCAAGGCGCTTTAACGCAAAATCCCGCTGTGTTTGTAGAAATAGACTAAATTTTCGACTTTTCAGATACACCTTAGTCCTGTCTGAAACGTCAAAAAGCTTGTCTGTTTCAGTAAACGCAGCCGGATTTTGTGCTTGCGAAAGATCCGCTATTTTCGTTGCTCTCAGATGCACCTCAGGAGCTGGCGCAGATAGAGATCGGCAAGGGGGAACCGGGAATCAGGGGCAGGGCAGGGGGGACAAAAAAGCGAATGGCATATCTGCAGCAAACCCGCACCCCGTTGTAAAGGGAGAACGGCGTCCCGTTGGCGGGCGTGCAATCCACCAAACCCGCACCCGCCGCCGCAAACACCGCAAACCGTTTGCAGGGGCGCGGTGTACCCATCGCGCCGCAAAAAAACGGGAACCGTGCGCCGCAAACCTGCCATCCCTCCCACAAGGCGCCCACCCAGCCGCCAGGCCCCGCCGCAAACAGGCGCATGCGAAACAAATAATTGCGCAAAAACAGGAAAATGCAACAAAAAAGGCGAATTTTGCCGCAAAGTTGCGCTCTGTGTGCGCAGAGGATCATAAACGCGCGGTCAAAGTATATAAAAGTGACCGCTACCAAAAAGAAAATCAGGAGTAAATTATACAAAGGCTTTGAACACATTATATAATTGGAGGAAAGCGCAATCAGTAAAAGTGCTGAAAAACAGGAATTTGCGTGGATTGTATTGTCTTTCTGGTGTAAAGGTGCTATATTAAGAAAATAAAAAGTAAATGCGCAATGAGAAGACTCGATGCGGTTTTTTTTTGAAAACAACATGGCAACGGTTGCGCAAGTAAAAGAAGCTGGCTTCTTTTACTGTTTCACAGGGATCTCCCGTGGAACAATGTGCTTCCATCAAGCCAGCGCGAAAGGCGGGTGAGCAGATTGAATAGAAAAGGAAACAACACAACAGGTTGGGCGCGCCGGCTGACAGCGCTGCTTATCACCGCTTGCCTGGTTATGGCAATGGCCCTGCCTGTATACGCCGAGGTGGACCTTCTGCCCGACGCACCTGACAAAGTAGAGCTGCTGGAGGATAAGCCGGGAACGGCCTCCGGGGAGGATACCGCTCTGCCGGAGCAGAACGCCGCCACCCCGGAACCGGAACAAAGCGCCGAGCCGGAGCAGCCCGCCCCGACCGAAACGCCGGAGCCCACGGCAGAACCCACCCCGACCCCGGAACCGGCAGCCACCGCAACGGCCACCCCTGTGCCGACCGTGACCCCCACCGCCACCCCGGAACCGACCGAACAGCCGCAGAAGATGTACGCCGCAAAAAGCGTGGATAACGTGCAGGCAGTTAGTGAGGGGGGAAATACGGAAACTCACACGCTCTATTTTGCAGTGCCTAGTAATTGGAGCAATTATACAAAGGTAAAAATACATGCCATTATTGGACAAAGTCCACAAGATCGAAAGTATTATCTTGATATGCAGGAAGCTGACATAACGGAGGACGGAAGAAAAATTTATTCTGCAGTCCTGAATAAGGCCAAACACTATCCAAATAATGGGTTGGGTGGACTTGAATTTTGCGGATATGCGGAAGATTCACCTACAGACGATAACCCTACATACAAAGTAACAATTGTTCAAGTAGATAATAATAATAGTCTACCGTGGATGTCGTTCAATCCAACAGATGGGAGTTATATCGGCGGCGACTACTATGACGGAAAGAATGGGAACGGAAATCAGGGGAATAGCTGGGATCGAACGAAGTGGACGGACTATACGGTTAGCCATAAGCATTTCGCTAACAAAACGATGGCCTTTGAAAATAAAACCAGTGAACCACTAACGAACGTCCAAGCCTGGTTTTATGAACCGAAAGAAGGAGAGCTTAAGCCGGTCTGTGACCCAATACCCTTAAATAGTGCTGAGTTGGCTTCTGGTATTGCTTCTGGTTCCACAGCAAAATTTAAAATTCCTAGCGTTCTTTGCTCTTATGTTCAGTTTACATGGGATGAGGGCGATTCCCACAAATCCAGCAAAATCTATAACTTCTATGGTGAAGATGTTAGTGGTGGTGATAAAAAATCCTTTACATACAGTGATACAAGTAACTGCTTTATCTATACTGGCGCAAACAACGAAAGATGGGGTATAGAAAACTCTTTCTGTATCTATTACGATGCTACTTTTTCCAAGATGGCATTGATGGGAGATACCGGCGACTATTCAATCCCCAAAGCCAATCAAAGTACGGTTTACTACCGCTTAAAAGGAGATGGCAAAGAAAGCATAGGCGGCACAATGAGCCGGATTGAGGACACAGATTACTATGCAGCAGATGTGCCGGATGGCTATACCAAAATTGTATTCTCCTCGTATCCGTTGAGTGACGATGAGGACCTTGCAACCTGCGGCAACAGTACAAAATGGGAAGACATCCCTTCAGGCTATAAGGATACGGAACAGTGCTTCTATGCGGATACGAATGACGATGCAGTATATAGCAAGGGAACGCGTGGCGGCTACTGGGCTCTAAAAGACACCACCCCGCGTGATGCCGAAAAGGGGAAGAGTACTGGCACTAAAGTAGTAGATATTGAATCCGCTCCTTTTACGGAAGAAGCAAACACAAAATATGTTACCAGTACGCTGTATGACTATTATACAGATTACGAACTGAACGGCAATAACCGTGGCAGTTACGATCAAAAGTCTTCTACTGTAAGTCACCGCAACTGGGTACCCTTCCGTGAATTTGATCAGGCGTTGAGCGATTATTATGAGAAGGCAGGTGCCCAATACCCGATTTATACCGGACATTTCCAGCCTGGAGGAGGAACTAACTTTAGCGATATTGCTAGTACATTAAATTTGTTTGGGTACAACAACGTTAAGCGTTTCATGGCAATCAATAACTCTCAGTATAATGAAGACCCTAACAACAATAGTAATGGTCATACAAACTATGCCTATCAGGGCTTGGTTAAGGATAAAACATCCACCGGTAACGCAGATGGAGCACCGTTGTTAAACGGAACAGAAAAAGCAACAGTAGAGCCGCACTTTAACAAAGAATTCCTCTTAGGAGAGAATAGTAAAAAGGCAAAGCTTGGCGATGTGTACGACAACGTTGCGTTCCCCTTTACCAAGAAACAGATTTTTGATGAGGATCAGGGCGTTGATTATTGGTGCTTTGACAGCAAGGATACAACCTTGTATCTAAAACAAAATTCGGAACAAAATTCGGATTCAAAATATTTTCTCCAAAGCCAAAGTGCCGATAACAGAGAGTCTTCAAGGAATGTGAGTGCGTCATCGACCCCGAAAGACCCTTATGGCTACTTCCCGTTCAATGAAACAGCAACCTCTGGTGTGTTTTCTACCTACAATTACGGCTTTGGCACCAAGCTGCAGATGGATTTTACCCTGACGGATGACGGCATGGTGGAAGCAGATGGAAAAAATGGAAAAACCAACATCAAGTTCTTCTTCTCCGGTGACGATGACGTTTGGGTATTCATTGATGGCAAGCTGGCGCTTGACGTTGGCGGCGCCCATGGTGAGGTTTCCGGCCTGCTGGAATTTGGCAAGGCAGATGAAAAGAATAATAGTGTAACAGCCTATGTCAGTAGGGTCAAAACAGGCGGAACGTCATCAGAAGGTGATAAAGATGAAAAAGTCGAACCTGTCAAGACCGTAACATATAATAAAGAGGTCATCAATTTCTACGCGCAAGGCACTACTCTTAATGACCTCGGCAAAGGCAAAAAGCACACCCTTACCATGTACTATATGGAACGCGGTATGTGGGAGTCCAACATGGCGGTGGCGTTCAACTTCCCGGATAATAACGAGCTGCAGGTTCAAAAAGAGGTCGATCTGAAAAACGTTACTGATGATGACTTCAAAAACTGCTTTAAAAACCAGAAAATCTTCAACTTCACCATCCAGAACCAGGCAACCCATTATGGAAAAACAGATGCCGTTGGCCCGAATGAAAGCGGAACTCAGTCCCAAAAGGTGAATTTGAATGAGAGCAACATTGCCGCCGCAACCCCAGGAAACGAATATGACTACATTTTCAGGCGGGAAACAAACCCCTGGCCAGATTCCGGGAATGAAAACGAACAGGTCCTTCACTGGTACGCACGCTTTACGGATACGCAAAGTGCAGCGCGTGAGAAACGTCGTGGCATCCTGACGCTGGAAAACCCCATCAATATCAAAGACATGCGCTTCCTTACGTTCCAGGTTTACGTTGATCCAAAGGATCATGGAGGTGACCTTTCCCTCAACAACCTGTATCTGGAACTGCTGGATGAAAACAACGTCCAAAAAGGCAGCCTTGGCACAACAGGCATTAACGGCGCAACGTATGGCTCGGTCGAAGTGAAGACAGGCGCATGGGTCACCGTAAAGCTGGACCTGCACAAGATGAAAGAGCAGGGCGGTTTTAACAACAACGTCAAAACCATCCGCGTGGGCGATAACTATAACCGCAACATCTATTTCAGGGACTTTACCTTCATTCCCAAAGCGGTGCCAAGTAAGATGACCGGCTTTACAACCGATCAGAAGGAAATCCCGGATTACGGCTCCGCCGAAAGCGGTCATTTGGAAAACGCCGAAAACGCACAGTACACCTCCAGCAATGACACAGACACCCAGTTGGTGGACAAGGACGGACGCTTTGTTCTGGAAGCTGGAGAAACCGTTACCTTCAGCGACCAGTTCCGCCGCGGCAGCTACATTTCGCTCAAAGAGGAACTGAACCAAAACCTGTACGACACCACATGGACGGTGTGCGAGAACGGGCATGTGGTTGAGTCGATGAAAGAAGGTAACAGCGTAACTCTTCCTAGTACAATACCTTCGTTAGACGGGCAGACGGGAAGCAGCCCCAATGATGGCCGAACGGAAAAGAAGGGAGCAGATAAAGAGCAGGAGGGCAACAAGTATAACGAAAACAAACCCTCCGCCGACACCATCGTCTTCCGCTCCTATAAGGACCCGGACGAAACAAAATCCACGCTGACAAAGCTAAAGGTAGAATACGTCAACACCGTCAAAACCGGCGGGCTGAAAATCCAAAAGCAGGCCGCAACTGGTGAGGAAAAGAACATTACAGGCACCTACAAGTTCAAAGTTACCTTTAGTGATGTTGGCGGTGCTGGTCTGGAAAAAGAGGACATCATAAGGTATGTTGAGATCGACATGAACGATGCGGTAAAATACCCAGACCACACCGTGACCATCACCGGCATCCCCGTTGGCACCCGCTATACCATCGAGGAAGAAACACCGCTAGATGGTTCCAGGCTGCAAAGCGTAACTGTTCCGAAAGATTGCGATTCCGCCGATGTGATCGACAACACCATGGTGGAAGGCGTGATTAAGGAGGCAAACACCTCCCCAATTACCGCAATCTTTACCAACACCAAGCGCACACTGATCAACATTGAGTTCAACAAGCTCTGGGAAGATGCAGATGGTACGGATCTTAGTACAAAGAACCCGCCGGATACAATCTACATCCAGCTCCAGCGCCGCCTGAAAAACGGCACAGGCTATACAGACTGGGAACCGGTAAACTACCCGACCGCGGAAAGCCCAAAATATGTTACCATTAACCGCGATGATTACGGCTGGAAGTGTATCTTTAACAACCTGGATCAGTACCCGGTTGGCGGCAGTGCGGCAAACAACTATATTTACCGCATTGTGGAAGGTACGGTGGATAAGGCTGGCAACTTTACCGCGGTAAAGCCGAACGAAACCATTACGATTAACGGCAATACGTATGTTGTAACGGCTGAAGCTGAAGCAACAGCAAACAGCGAAACGAACAGCGCGGGCAGCTCAACAGACAATACAGCCACAGCAAACAGCGAAACGAACAGCGAAACCGGCGCAACTACAACGCCAGCCACAGTAACCCCCGATGGAACCATCACCGGCGGCAGCGGCAAGATTGTGCTGACCAACACGCTGCAGAACCCGAAGTTTGCACTGGATATCATCAAGAAGGACGCGGAACCCAATAATGCGGGCGAAGAAGTATTCTTGAAAGATGTTGAGTTCAAGCTGGAAAAGCTGAAGCAAGCAAAAACTGGAGGAACGCAGTGGGAAGTAGATACTTCCTATACATTCAACAACAACGACAACCTACATTATTTGACCGGTACAACCGGAACGGACGGCGAGATTAAAAATAACCCGTTCAAGGATCTGGAACCCGGCAGATACCGGCTGACGGAAACCAAGGCACATGAGGGGTACAACCTGTTGTCCAAGTCGATTGATATCGAATTTACCCAAGACGGCAAGTACAAGATAGACGATGGTCCCGCCCAAAAAGCAACGGGCGATGCAGCCAGCGGCTACACAGTTACCTTTACCGTTCTGAACCGTAAAACGCCTGAGCTGCCCCACACGGGTGCAGACGCGCCAAGCCTGTGGCTGCTGATCGGCATGCCGCTGGCGGTGGCAGGGCTGTTGATATTCACATTCCGCTACAACAGGAAAGGGGGCCGGCGACATTAACCATCCCCCGGAAACCCAGCAACCCCCAGGATGCAGGGCCTGCCCGCCCGTGCGCGCCCGTTTACGGCAGGGCGCAGCCATAAGCCGGGGTGTATAACTGAAAAGCGGAAAATATCGCCTGTTTCTATAAGCGCAGCCGGATTTTGTGTTAAGAAGCCTTGGGGTCCGGAAAGGATTCCGGCGGCTCTTTGCCTTACATCCTGCTTGTGGCTGCGAAATATCCGTTATTTCCTTTGGTTTCAGATGCACCTTAAGCCAAGTGGGCAAGCGGCCCAGTTTTTCCTCCTTTTTTCTTCACGGCACAGTGCGGGCGGCGCGGCAGCGTTTCCCCGCTGCAGCGCCCCGCACTGCACGCCGTGCTGATGCAGAACCCTTAAGCCGGGCGGCCCCGCCGCCCATCCGATGATGATTTTTTTAAGAGAAGAGGTACTGAAATGAAAAAAGCAAAACGTTTTCTCACAGGCCTGTTGAGCGCCGCCCTGGCCCTCAGTCTGTGCGCCATGCCAGCAATGGCAGCCGAGGGCGAAGGCAATGCCCAAACACCTGAAATCAAAACCAGCGTAAGTACGATTGATAAAACAAAAAAAGGCTCTATTACCATTTATAAGTATCTCCATAGCACAGAATTGACAGGTTCTGTAGCTGGAACTGGTGAGCAGCAGGCTGTGCCGAATGAGGCTACGCCGCTTAAAGATGCAGGTTTTACTATTTATCAGGTTAAAACGGCAGATGAGCTGGTAGCATATTATGAAGCTGCTAGTGATGATAATGCTGTTACAGCGGATAGCTTTTTTAAGACTCCTGGCGATAAAACCGCAGCAAATCTGAAAGAAGGTATCGCTGACAAAGCTGTTAAAGGTAAAGACGGCAAAACGGAAAGAAAAACGGATGCTAATGGTTTTGTTAAGTTTGAAGACCTGAACGTTGGCATGTACCTGGTTATCGAAACAACGACGCCGGATTCCGTTGTAAAGCCCGTGGATCCGTTCCTTGTTTCTATTCCTATGACGAGAGTTCAGGTTGGTGAGCAAGCAACGGGAGACCAGCTTAAGGAATGGCTCTATGATGTTGTTGTTTACCCGAAGAACAGCTCCGCGAAAGGTGACATTACGCTGGTAAAGAAAGGTAAGACAGACGGTAAAGAAAATGAAATCGAAAATTTGCCGAATGTTATCTTTAAGTTGCAGCGCTACAACGAAAATTCAACGAGCAAGGATAAATACGATGATTATACTGTAAATGGCAAATGCGAGTTTACAACAAATGGCAGTGGCGAAATCACCGTTCAGAATTTGCTCAAGGGTAAATACCGTTTTGTGGAAATTGGCTATGCAGAAAACAAGGAAAGCGGCTATATTATCAACAACAATGTGGCATATGAGTTTGAAATTAATGATCAAGGTAAGCTTGTAACGCCGGATGGAGCTACCCCGAACAGCGATTTTGTAATTAACAATGACAATACCATGACGGTTTATAACCATAAGCCGGATTTGGAGAAAGACGTAACTAAGCGTAATGATGGCAAAGGCACTGACGAAGGCAACGATACCGACTATGCTGTTGATGATACCGTTGAATATACTCTGACCATCTATGTTCCTGAAAATGTAGCAAAGCTGAAAACCTTTAAAGTTGTTGATACAATGAACAAGAATCAGCTTAAGCATAACATTAACAGTGTTACCATTAGCGGTAAAAATGCAGACGGTCAAGATGTAACCTTTGCTGCGAATACTGATTACACGTTGACAGATACCTCTGATAGCAATAATTCTGAAATTACGATTGATTTTAAAGCAGGAACGAGCCAGGATAACCTGAATGCAGCTGCCGGTAAGACCATCACGATTACTTACACTGCAACTTTACAGCCGGGCGCAGACACTACCACTGATGGCAATGTGAACGAAGCTCACCTTGATTACTCCCGTAAGACGGATATTAAGCATGGCGAGGATGATACTCCCTACGAAATCCATGATAAGGCTGTTGTTTATACCTTCAAAACTGGTATCCTGAAAAAGGGTCAGGATGGAAATACTGAAAAACTGCTGAATGGTGTAACGTTTGACCTTTATAAGAAGTACGATGCAAAGACTGACAAACTGAAAGAGGGTACGACCGATACTGTTATCTTTGGTATAAAGGAATGCAAGTTCCTGACTGCGACAGAGGCCAAGGCACTGGGGTTGAATGCAACAGAAGCTGAGAATGAGCCGAAGTGGTTTAAGGTAACCACACTTACGACCGCGGGTGAGGGTGTAAATGCTGGTTGCGCAACTGTCAATGGTTTGCCCGATGGCGAGTACAAATTGGTAGAAACCATGACAAATAAGGGCTATAACTTGCTTTCCGGCCCTGTTGATGCCAATTTGACTGTGTATTATGCTACTAGTTGGACAGTTAACGATAAATTTTCTAGCGATGGCAAATTGATTAAGCGTGACGTAAAGACCACTACTTTCAAGAATGGCCAGGACGATTATACGTATGCACCAATTACCATCATCAACCGCAAGGGCTTCGACCTGCCCACCACCGGTGGTTTCGGCACCCTGCTGTTCAGCGGCATTGGTGTGCTGCTGGTTGTGGCCGGTGTTGGCGTGCTGCTGAGCCTGAAAAAGAAGAACCGCGCCTGATGCGCCCGCCGCAAGGCAAAACAATGTTACAATTCACCAATAGGGTATAGAGGGATAATCCATCATACACAGGGGGAGGGCCGGATTTGGCCCTCCCCCTATGGTGGGTTATTGGGGAATAAATTTTTTTGGGTGTACATGGCCGTTGTTCGGTTGATTTTTAGGCCCTGCGTGGGGAACCACCCTACGGGTTAGGTTTGTGGCGGGGAACCACCCCTCAGGCCGCTCCGCGTCCAGCTCCCCTTAAGGGGAGCCACCGCAAACATAAGGTGGAGATATTGGCGCCCCTTGAGGGGTGACTCCCCGCGGGGCGGGGAGATGTCGCGAAGCGACAGAGGGGACGGGGCGCTGTTTGCGCTGTCACCGAAGGTGACTGAGGGGTGGTTCCCCGTGCAGAACCTAAGGCAACACCGCACAATTCCCGCCTGACGGCTTAAGCACCGCTCCGGCGGCTGCGGTACGGCATCTGCGTTGCCAAAATGCTCGATAATACACAAAGTATTATCTGCGCTTTTGGCTTAGCATCTGCCGTACCTCGCTCGCCGTATCGGCACTTAGAATTATGCGGTATTGCCCTAAAAATAAATAGGGCAAGGCCCGTCAACGGGCCGATGGCGAGCATCGGCCCCTACAAATGATTTGCAATGTTTGCGGCGCGGGGTGGGTGGGCGGCAATTATTAGGCCCGTCAAACGGGGCGTCGGGGACGCCGCCCCCTACATGCAGGGCGAGGTTTATTACAATTTTGTGGTGTGCAACGCCGTAAGGCCCTACAGATTATTTTATTGTTATTCACTACCCTAAAAACCACCCCCAACCCAATATCTCCTGAGCGGCGCAATGCGGCGCGGTCCACCACAATTATTCATTATTCTTTATTATTTATTCTTTTGCCTACTTCCAATTCCTAATTTCTAATTTCTAATTGCATCAGTTCCCAACTTCAACCCTCTCACGGAAAGGTTCGCGGTGACGCTATGGATACCACAACAAAACTAAAAGTCGGCTTTGCGGCCTTGATGATCCTGTCCGGCATTGGGGTGGCATCGTACCCGGTTATCAGCAACGCGGTGGCGCAGCGCCACGCCAGCGAAGCGATCCAAAATTACGATGATACCGTAAAAAGCATGGATACCGAAAAACTGGACGCCGCCAAGGAGGCCGCCCGCCGCTATAACCAGCAGCTGGACAGCGCCGTGGAGCGCGATGCCGCAGGCGAAGCGGAGGATACCGGCACCAGCTATGTGGACCTTGTGGATGTGGGCGAAAGCCTGGGGTATATCACCATCCCGAAAATTGACGTCAACCTGCCTATTTACGAAGGCACCAGCGATGATGTGCTGCAAAAGGGCGTTGGCCATCTGGAAGGCTCCAGCTACCCCCTTGGCGGCGAAAGCACCCACAGCGTGCTGACCGGCCACCGCGGCCTGCCCGAAGCCGTGCTGTTCACCGACCTGGACAAACTGGAAGAGGGCGACTGTTTCTACCTGCATATTCTGGATGAAACGCTGGCGTACCAGGTGGATCAAATCAAAGTGGTGGAACCGGAGCACACCGAGGATCTGGAAATCACCGCGGGGCAGGATTACTGCACCCTTGTTACCTGCACGCCGTATGCCATCAACACCCACCGCATGCTTGTGCGCGGCACCCGCATCCCTTATAATGGAGAGGAAGAAGCCAACACCCCGCAGGCCGTGCAGTATCAGGCGCTGCGCACCGGAACGGTGGTCAAGCGCGTGGTGGATGCCTGGCCGTGGATCGCGGTAACGGGCAGCATTGTGATCGGCGGCGAAGCGCTGCTGCTGCTTTTGCTGCTGCACCGCTGCAAAAAGCGCGAGGAGGATGACTAAATGGGACGGCTGATTGCTAAAATTCTGGCCTGGCTGGCCATTTTGCTGGGGCTGGCGCTGTTGATACAGCCCACCGCTGCCCAGTGGTGGACCAGCACCCGCAACGCCAAAACCGCTGCGCAGTTTGCGGCCCGCGCCGAAGCCCAGCCCACCGCCCCCGCGGCGGAGGAAACCACAGCCGAACCCCCGGAGCCGGAACGCGCCTACCCTGAACTGTACGCCGCGATGCAGGACTATAACGCGGAAATTTACGCCGGGGGCCAAAGCGGCCTGACCGACCCGTTCGCCTACGAGGAAGCCCCGCTGGACCTTGCTGCCTATGGCTATGACGATGATGTGCTGGCCGTGCTGTGGATCCCGCGCCTGAACCTGGAGCTGCCCGTTTACCTGGGCGCCAGCCGCGAAAACCTGGCCAAAGGCGCGGCGCTGCTGGGCCAGACCTCGATGCCGCTGGGCGGCGAAAACACCAACACCGTGATTGCCGCCCACCGCGGCTATTATGGCGCGGAAATGCTGCGCAACGTGCAGCAGATCCAGGTGGGGGACAAGATCCAGCTGACCACCCCGTGGGAAACGCTGATTTACCGCGTGAGCGAGCTGAAAATTATTGACCCCAGCGATATCAACGCCGTGCTGATCCAGCCGGGGCGGGACCTGCTGACCCTTTCCACCTGCCACCCCTACACCCGCAACAGCCAGCGCTACCTGGTAATTGCGGAGCACGACACCGCCGCTGCAGACACCACCAAAGAGGAGGATTTGCAGGAAAGCGCCGCTACCTGGGACGAAACGCCGCGCCAGGTGACCGTGGAGGATGCCGGCGGCAGCTCCATTGCCGAAGTGGCCCCCCAGGCCCTGACCCCATTGCCGGGGGAGGGCAGCGCGGAATCCGAGGGGAGCGCGATCTCCAATACCATGATCTGGCTGGAAAACAACGCACTGTGGGCCGGGCTGGTGGTTATTGCCGCCGCCGTTGGCATTATGGTGATATGGAAAAAACACCGGGAGGATTAACCATGCAGTACACACAGCAGGCCGCCGCCGTTACGGCCGAAGTAAACAAGGCCGTGCAGGGCAAACAGCAAACGGTAAACACCATCTGGATGGCCATGCTGGCGGGCGGCCATGTGCTGATTGAGGATATTCCCGGCGTGGGCAAAACCACGCTGGCGCTGGCCTTTGCCCGCGCGCTGGACCTGAAAGAAAGCCGTGTGCAGTTTACGCCGGATGTTCTGCCGTCCGATTTGGTGGGATTTTCCGTTTACCAGAAAGAGACCGGCAAGTTTGTGTACCACGCCGGTGCGGTGATGTGCAACCTGTTTTTGGGCGATGAGATCAACCGTACCTCCTCCCGCACGCAGTCGGCTTTGTTGGAAGTGATGGAAGAAGGCACGGTGACGGTGGACGGCGTTACCCGCCCGGTGCCCGCACCCTTTACCGTAATTGCAACCCAGAACCCCATCGGCGCCGCCGGCACGCAGATGCTGCCGCAGTCTCAGCTGGACCGTTTCATGGTCTGCGCCGTAATGGGCTACCCCGATGAGGAAGCGGAGCTGGCAATTTTGGCCGGGCAGAGCAAAGGCCGCCTGCTGGACCGTGTGCGCCCCGTTGCCGGTCAGGCAGATCTGCTTGCCATGCAGCAGGAGGTCAGCACGGTATTTGTGCATGAGCTGATGTACCGCTACATTGTGGCGCTGGCCCAGGCCAGCCGCAAGGACCCGCGCCTGGCCGTGGGGTTAAGCCCCCGTGCCACCCTGGCGCTGACCAGCATGACGCGCGCGGCGGCGTATCTGGCGGGGCGGGATTTTGTTGCCCCGCAGGATGTGACCGCTGTGTTTGATGCGGTTGCCCGCCACCGCCTGGTGCTGAACGACCAGGCCCGCGCAGGCGGCGAAACGGTGGACAGCGTAATGCAGGACCTGCTGCGCACCGTGCCGCGCCCCCGCCCCGAAAAGGCTGACCGCCATGGCAGGTAAGCTGGGCCGGGCGCTGGTGCTTTTGGTACTGCTGGCCGCGGCGCTCATCACCCAGGCACCGCTGGCGGTGTTCCTGTTAGCGTTTGCGCTGGTGCTTCTGGTGCTGCTGCGGCTGGACGCCGCCTATCTGCGCAGGCAGGTAACGGCAGAGCTGCTGGTGCCGGACAAACCCGTGATACAGGGCGAAGATTTTACCCTGACGGTTCGGCTGCACAACCGCAGCCGGTTGCCCATCCCTGCGCTTGTGGTGCTGCTGAACGCCGCCGATGAATGGGGCGGCGGGCAGATCACCCTGCGCTGCGCCGCCATGCTGGGCGGCAAGGAGAGCGCCGAACAGCGCATTACCTTAAACGCAGGCAAAAGCGGCGTGTGGAGCATTGCGGTGCGGGGCATCACCCTGCGGGATCACCTGGGGGTGTTCACCGCGGCGTGCCCGGCTGCCGTGCAAAGCCGGAGCATCTGTGTGCTGCCCGCTGCCGCGGCTGGCAAAGCCAAAGCGGAAACCGCCCCCGATGAGGACGGCGACGAAGCCGACACCCGCGCCGCCCTGGGCGGCAGCTATGAGCTGCGGGAGTACCGGGACGGGGATACCATCAAGCAGGTACACTGGAAGCTGAGCGCCAAGCTGGACCGCCTGATGGTGCGCGAACCGCTGACCGCCCTGCGCGCTGCCCTGACCCCCGGTGGGGACCTGGACGGAGCGGAGGAATGGGGGGATTTTCCCCAACAGGCGGCGAAGCACCGCAAAAACCCGCCCAAGCGCAAAAAAGAACGTACTGCCCTGAGCCGGCGCGGCGCTGCCGACCCCGGCAGTGGGCTGAAGTTTGTGGACCGTGTGCTGGTGAGCACCCAGCGCCCCGCAGCGCACCCCGCGTTGTGGCTGGCGGCAGATGCCGCGCTGCTGCTGGCGCTCACCTTTGGTTTGCTGCTGGTGCTTTCCACCGGGTTCGGCATTGCGGTGCCGTTGTGGGTGTGGCCCGCGGCAGCCGCTTTCTGCGCCGGGTGGGCGCTGTTCCTGCGTGCGCCGCAAGCCCTGCGCCGCTGGGGGCTGCTGGCGGGGGTGATTGTGTATCTTGTGGTGTTGTTCATCTGCCAGCGGAACTTTTTGGCCGGGGCGCAGCAGTGCGCCGGGAACATTGCCCAAAGCCTGAACGCCCGCCTTGGCAGCACGCTGCCGGTGGCCCAGGGCGGCAGTGCGGCGCAGCTGGGGCTGTTTTTGCTGCTGGCCGCTTTGCCCGTTACCGGGGCGCTGGCCGCTGCAGCCCTGCGCCGTGCGGATGCCCTGCTGCTGGATCTAATGCTGCTGCCCGTTGTTGTGCTGCTGGCGCTGGCCGGGGCCGCGCCGGCTGTGCCTGCCTGCCGGCTGCTGTTGGCCGGCTGGATGGGGGCGTGGGCGGCTTCCTGCTCGGTGCAGCGGCGGGCCCTGTGGGGCAGGCGCGATACCGAAAACTACCGCCAGAACCTTTGCCGCCATTATAACATCCAAAAGTCTGCCGCGCTGGCGGCGGGCGGGCTTTGCCTTGCGCTGGCGCTGCCCTGTTGGTGGCTGCTGCGCCCGGCGCTGGGGGTTCCCCTTGGCTGGCTGCAGCCCGCGGCCCAGCGGGTGGAATCCGCCGCGCTGAGCACCGCCATTACCTGGCTGCCGCGGGTCAGCGGCGGCAGGCTGAACATTCAGGTAGAAGCCGCTGCCGGTGGTGTGGCGGATGGCGCCTTGAACCAGGGCGGGGGTATCCAGGTCAGCGGAGTGACGGATCTGGCCCTGACCGCCAGCGACAAACCCGAAGAAACCGTATACCTGCGGGGATTTATCGGCGGCAGTTATGACGGCACCACCTGGCAGGCCCCTGATGCCGATGCCTTTGACAGCGCCGCTATGAACTGGAAAACCGAGGATAATGCCCGGCTGACCATTGCCAGCCTGCCGTTTTTGCGCACCGCCTATGACGGCACCGCCCAGCCCCAGACGTTGACGGTGGAGCGTATCCACGCCGATACCCAGTACACCTATGCACCGTACAACGCCTACTGGGGTGATTATTACACCATCCAGGGCGATGGCGCCGCCGCGGGCCAGACCGCGCAGGACGATGTGTTCCTGTATTACCCGCGGGATACCGCCCAAACCCAGTTGGAAGCCCGCGCCGATGCCGACCCCAGCGTGCTGGACCGGATGGAAGCATCCTATGCCGCTTACGCCGCCAGCCGCTACACCGCCGTGCCGGACGGCTATGACGAGCTGCAAACCCTGTGCGATGAAGCCAAAAAGGACCAGAAGCTGACCGAAGCTGCGGACATTGGCGATTACATCCGCGCCTACCTAAACACCAACTACCAGTATAACGCCAGCGCTCCTCAGCCGCCGGAGGGGGCCGACCCCATCCGTTACTTTTTAACGGAATCCAAACAGGGGTACAGTGTGCAGTTTGCTTCGGCGGCGGTGGTTATGTTCCGCATGTTCGGGCTGCCTGCGCGCTATGTGGTGGGCTATGCCGCGCCGCAAAGCCTGTTTACCCAACAGGAGAACGGCAGCTGGCACGCCATTTTGCAGGACGATAACGCCCACGCCTGGGCGGAGGTGTACATTTCCGGCCAGGGCTGGACCCCCATGGAGATGACCCCCGGCGTGCTGGTCAGTGCCCAACAGGCCGACCTGCGCACCGACCCGCTGCCCGAAACTCAAGGTCAAGACACCGCCCCCGCAGCAGGGGAGAGCAGCGCAAACGAACCCGCAACCACCATCGTGCCCCGCAGCAGGCTGGTTTTGGCGGCGTTGCTGGGGGGGTGCCTGTTGGCTGCTGCGGTGCTGCTGGTGCTGGCCCGCCGCCATGCCATGGGGTATGGCCGGGGCAGCTGCAACGCGCGGGTGCTGGCCGTGTTTGGCAGCATCTACCGCCTTTTGGTGCGCCGCGGCCTGCCGCCGGATACACCATCCGATGCGCCGGAGTTTGCCGCATTTTTGCAAAGTTGTGTCCCCACCCTTGAACCCCAGGATGCCGAAGCTCTGCTGGCATTGGCCCAAGCCGCCCAATTTGGCGCAGGTACGATGACTGAGCAGGATACGGACAAAATGAGAAAACTTTACCAGGTTATAAAACACACTGGAAAACGGAAACAGAGCCAGAAATCGGTTGAAAAGCAGAGCCAGGAATGATATAATGACCCCATACTGGGGTAGCGTGTTCTTTGCTTTCTTTGCACAGGGGGCTACCATGATCCAGGAAAATGTGGTATAATATGTTAAGTCCATTAACCAAGTAAGGAATGGCCGGGGTGGGGGACTGGTTTCTGGAACAGTACCCTGGGAACTGCCCGTGGGGCAGAAAACCGGCAAGGACAGAAAGAAGATCTTATAGAAGCAAACGTTAACAGGAGTAAACCCATGCCGCGCCGTAAACAGACAGAAGGAGAAAAAAAAATTGACATCAGCCAGATGGCTGAAGACCTTGGCGTGTCCAAGACCACGGTATCCCGTGCCCTTTCGGGCAATGGCCGTGTCAGCGAAGCGACCCGCGCCCGCGTGGTCCAGTACGCCAAAGAGAAAAACTATGTGCCCAATATGCTGGCACGCGGGTTGGTAACCCAGCAGTCTTATAATATCTCACTGGTGTTCTCGCGCCAGTTCGGCAACCTTGCCGCACCATTTTTGCGCAAAACCGTCAGCGCCGTGTACGATGTTGCCACCCGCAATGATTATGATGTGCTGATGACGATGGTGGGCGAGCAGGAAACAAGCCCGATGCAGCGTCTGCTGGTCAACCGCAAGATTGATGGTGTGATTCTGGCCCGCACGCTGGAGCGTGATCCGCTGATCCCCATGCTGCAAAAAAGCGGCATCCCCTTTGTTGCCATTGGCCGCCCGGCTGACCAGGATGTCATCTCGGTGGACCATGATCAGGTGGGCGGCTGCCGCGAGCTGGTCAGCCTGCTGCTGATGAAGGGCCTGCGCCGCATTGCTTTGCTGGGCGGATCCATGCTGTACACCGTCAACCAGTCCCGCCTGGAAGGCTATAAGCAGGCGCATGACCGCGCCTGCTGCAAGATTGATGAGAGCCTGCTGTTTTTGGAGCTGGAAAGCGACGATCTACGCACCAGCGCTGTGGAGCTCGCGGTACAGCGTGGGGCGGACTGCATCCTGTGCATGGATGACCAGGTTGCCCTGCTGGCTTTGAGCACCCTGAGACAGCTGAACCTGCGCGTGCCGCAGGATATTCGTCTTGCCTCCCTGTATGACGACGAAGCGCTGCAGGAGTGTACGACACAGATCACGGCGGTCTCTTTTGATGCCGAACAGCTGGGCCGCCGTACCGCACAGCAGCTGCTTTCCCTCATCCGCCATCAGCCGGTGGAAACCCGCACCCTGCTGGGGTACCAGGTGGGGTTGCGTTTATCGACCCAGACCTGAGAGAAAAGTAGATAATTATAA
>ENA-ORLF01000363-ORLF01000363.1-human-gut-metagenome-genome-assembly--contig:-NODE-363-length-17611-cov-4.27939_pt1 | contig 17611 bp, 14 predicted proteins | sample MGYA00243066_ERZ508822 | MGnify/ENA primary metagenome ERZ508822 (study PRJEB26277, sample SAMN04329791) | human gut metagenome | biome: human-associated habitat | host: Homo sapiens | place: USA... | reverse complement strand
CCGGCGCATAAGATACACCCCGAAAGGAGTCTGCGGCATGACGGAGAAAAAGCTCATCTCATGGAATGTCAACGGAATAAGAGCGTGCATCGGCAAGGGCTTTTCCGAGGCTTTTGCAGCGCTTGATGCCGATATCCTCTGCCTGCAGGAGACGAAGGTTCAGGCGGGGCAGGTCGACTTTGCGCCCGAGGGCTATCACTGCTACTGGAACTACGCCGAGAAAAAGGGCTATTCCGGCACGGCGGTCTTTTCGCGCGAAGAGCCTTTGAGCGTGTCATACGGCATCGGCATTCCCGAGCACGACCGCGAGGGGCGCGTGATAACGCTCGGATTTGAAAAATTCTATTTCGTCTGCGTCTATACCCCCAATTCGCAGGACGGGCTTGCACGGCTCGACTACAGAATGACATGGGAGGACGCATTCAGGGACTATCTTCTCTCGCTCGACAGGGACAAGCCCGTAATAGTCTGCGGCGATATGAATGTTGCGCACAACGAGATAGATTTAAAGAACCCCAAGACGAACCGCAAGAACCCCGGCTTCACGGACGAAGAGAGAAGCAAGATGACCGAGCTGCTCTCCGCGGGCTTTACTGATACATTCAGATATTTCTATCCCGACGTCGAGGGGCAGTACAGCTGGTGGAGCTACCGCTTCAAATCGCGCGAGCGGAACACGGGCTGGCGCATCGACTATTTCCTCTGCTCCGAGCGGCTCAACAGCCGGCTTACCGGCGCGAAAATACATCAGGAGATATTCGGCTCTGACCATTGTCCGGTCGAGCTGACTGTCGATATATAAAAAAGCGCCGCCGAAAAGGCGACGCAGGAAAGTTTGATTTTATATTGAGTTTTCGCTGAAGTCGATAACGAGCTTGTCGCGCTTCATCTCGAGCTTCGTGTATTTCACTCCCGCGGCGTCGAACATTCTTTTCGATGCGCGCACGCTGTCGGTGTTGCGGTACTTGTCGCTGATATAAATTACCTCTTTTATCCCGCTCTGGATTATCGCCTTGGCGCATTCGTTGCAGGGAAAAAGCGCGACATAGACCTTGCATCCGCGCAGGTCGCCGCTGGCGTTCAATATCGCATTGAGCTCTGCGTGGCAGACATAGGCGTATTTTGTGTTAAACGCGCTGCCCTCGCGCTCCCACGGGAACTCGTCATCGTCGCAACCGGAGGGGAAGCCGTTATAGCCGACGGACATTATCCTGTTTCTGTCGTTTACGATGCAGGCGCCCACCTGGGTGTTCGGATCCTTGCTCCTGCAAGCCGAGAGCATCGCGATCCCCATAAAATACTCGTCCCACGAGATATAATCGCTTCTTTTAGGCATTTTTCACCGCTCCGTTTCCCTTATAATAGCATAATATATCAATCCGATATTAACATATCCAAGCCGTTAAGGCAAGAAGAAATTTTTGAGGTGACTTTCTATGGGTCTTTTAAAGAAAATTTTCGGAGACTACTCTTCGAGAGAAATCAAGCGTATCACGCCGATAAAGGACAAGGTGCTCGCGCTTGACGAGGAATATTCAAAACTCACCGATGAGGAGCTCAAAGCAAAAACCCCTTATTTCAAGGAGCGCCTCGCCAACGGCGAGACCCTTGACGATATCCTGCCCGAGGCGTTCGCCGCCTGCCGTGAGGCATCGTGGCGCGTGCTCGGAATGAAGCACTTCCCCGTGCAGGTTCTCGGCGGTATCGTGTTGCATCAGGGACGCATAGCGGAGATGAAGACGGGCGAAGGCAAAACGCTCGTCGCGACGCTCCCCGCCTATCTCAACGCGCTCTCCGGCAAAGGGGTCCACATCGTCACGGTCAACGACTACCTCGCACGCCGCGACAGCGAGTGGATGGGCAAGGTCTACCGCTTCCTCGGGCTCAAGGTCGGTCTGATAATCCATGAGAAGAACAACGACGAGCGCCGTGAGGCATATGCCGCCGACATAACCTACGGCACGAACAACGAGATGGGCTTCGACTATCTGCGTGACAACATGGTGCCCTACAAAGAGCTCAAGGTTCAGCGCGGTCACTCGTTCGCGATAGTCGACGAGGTCGACTCAATACTTATCGATGAGGCGAGAACGCCGCTCATCATATCCGGCCGCGGCGACCGCTCGACCGATCTCTACAAGCAGGCGAACGCTTTCGCCCGCACACTCAACTTCGAGCGCATAAAAGAGCTTCGCTCCTCTTCGAGACTCGAAGATACCGCCGACCAGGGCAGCGAAAACTGCGACGTCATCGACGACGAAAAGGCGAGAACCGCCGTGCTGACTCAAAAGGGTATCGCAAAGGCAGAGAAGTATTTCAATCTCGACAACCTCATGGATCCCGCGAACATGACCATCCAGCACCACATCAACCAGGCGATAAAGGCTATAGGCGTCATGCGCCGCGATGTTGACTATGTCGTGAAGGACGGTCAGGTGCTCATAGTCGACGAGTTCACCGGACGTATCATGCTCGGCAGACGCTACAACGAGGGTCTGCATCAGGCGATCGAAGCGAAAGAGGGAGTCCATGTTGAGCACGAGAGCAAGACTCTCGCAACGATAACCTTCCAGAACTACTTCAGACTCTACGACAAGCTCTCCGGTATGACCGGTACCGCAATGACCGAGAGCGAGGAGTTCCAGGAGATATATTCGCTTGACGTCGTGGAGATCCCGACGAACAAGCCGATGATAAGAAAGGACATGGACGACCTCGTCTACAAGACCGAGCCCGCGAAGTTCAACGCAGTCATCGACGACATTGTTGAGCGCCACGAAAAGGGTCAGCCCGTGCTTGTCGGTACGATATCCATAGAGAAGTCCGAGACGCTCAGTAAGCTCCTCAAAAAACGCGGCATCAAGCATGAAGTGCTCAACGCCAAGTACCATGAAAAGGAAGCGGAAATCGTCGCGCAGGCGGGTAAGCTCGGCGCGGTCACGATAGCCACAAACATGGCGGGACGCGGAACCGATATCATGCTCGGCGGTAACGCAGAGTTCCTTGCGAAGTCCGAGATGCGCCGCAAGGGCTACAGCGAAGAGCTTATAGCCGAATCGACCGGCTTCGGCGACACGGACAATGAAGATATAATCAGCGCGAGAGAGGAATTCCAGGCTCTCGAGAAGAAATATAAGAACGAAATTTCCGGCGAGGCGGAGCAGGTCAGGCAGGCAGGCGGTCTTTGCATCATCGGCACAGAGCGCCACGAGTCCCGCCGAATCGACAACCAGCTGCGCGGACGTTCCGGCCGTCAGGGCGACCCCGGCGTGAGCCGCTTCTACCTGTCGCTTGAGGATGATCTGATGCGCCTGTTCGGCGGCGAGCGCGTGACTACTATAATGAACACGCTCAGAACCCCCGAGGATATGCCGATAGAGTCGAAGATGATCTCGAATGTTATCGAGAGCTCGCAGAAGCGCGTCGAGTCGCGCAACTTCTCCGTGCGTAAGAGCGTCCTGAGCTTCGACGATGTTATGAACCGCCAGCGTGAGCTTATCTACAAACAGCGCGACCAGGTGCTCGACGGCGAGAACCTCAAGCCCGTTATACTCAAGATGCTCGACGAGTGCATCGCCGAGTCCATAGATTTCTATTGCCCGAAGGCGCTCTCCCACTCCGACTGGAACATAGCCGGACTGCGTGAGAAGTTCCTCGGCTGGCTGACCACTCCCGAAGATTTCGCCGACGGCTTTGACCGCGAGGACGCAAAGGAAGAGCTTATTGAGCGCGGACATAAGCTTTACGACGAGCGCGAGGAACTCATGGGCGTCGACGAGAACGGCGTGCCGATAATGAGAGCTCTCGAGCGCATGGTTCTGCTCAAGATGGTCGACAGCAAGTGGATGGATCACATTGACGCCATGGAAGAGCTCAAGCGCGGCATAGGACTTCGCTCCTACGGCCAGCAGGATCCCGTCGTTGCGTTCAGACAGGAGAGCTACGATATCTTCGACGAGATGACCATGTCTATCCGCGAGGATACCGTCCGCCTGATGATGACGATAATGCCCAAGAACGAGGAGGACACCAAGCGCAAGCAGGTCGCCGAGATAACCTCGACCAGCGGCGCGTCCGACGGCAGCGAAAAGGGTCGCACCGTCCGCAAGGGCGTAAAGATAGGTCCGAACGATCCCTGCCCCTGCGGCAGCGGCAAGAAGTACAAGAAGTGCTGCGGCGCGGTGAACAAGTAAAATATATAAATGTATTCCCTCTTCGGACGAGCTTCCGGAGAGGGAATTTTTTTTCGGTGTCTGGTAGGGAGAAGTGAATTGAATTTTTCGTCGGAATCTATCAGGCGCCCCTGCAAGGGGAGCCGGCGTTCAAGATATGCTTTGCAGGATGCGTGCCGGTATAGTATAAATTTCGCAGGCGAATAATATCCGCCGCCTTATAAATATTCGCGCAATAAAAAAGGGAGACACTCTTTCGAATGTCTCCCTTTTTGTATTTTATCGGTTGTCCAATTATTTCATAGCCTCTTCGACTGCAACAGCGCAGGCGACGGTCGCGCCGACCATCGGGTTGTTGCCCATGCCGATAAGACCCATCATTTCGACGTGCGCCGGAACGGAGGAAGAACCTGCGAACTGGGCGTCGGAATGCATACGGCCCATGGTGTCGGTCATGCCGTAGCTGGAGGGGCCTGCTGCCATGTTGTCGGGATGCAGGGTACGGCCTGTGCCGCCGCCGGAAGCGACGGAGAAGTAGTTGACGCCGTTCTCGACGCACCACTTCTTGTAGGTGCCTGCGACCGGATGCTGGAAGCGGGTCGGGTTGGTGGAGTTGCCGGTGATGGAAACGCCGACGTTCTCAAGCTTCATGATAGCCACGCCCTCGGGAACGTTGTCTGCGCCGTAGCACTTGACGTCCGCTCTCGGACCGTTGGAATAAGCCTTCTGCTCGGTGACGGTGACGGTCTCGGTGTAGGGATCGAACTCCGTCTTGCAGTATGTGAAGCCGTTGATGCGGGATATTATCATCGCAGCGTCCTTGCCAAGGCCGTTGAGGATAACTCTCAGGGGCTTGGTTCTGACCTTATTTGCGTTGAGGGCTATTTTGATAGCGCCCTCAGCGGCAGCGAAGCTCTCGTGACCTGCGAGGAAGCAGAAGCACTCTGTCTCCTCGGAGAGGAGCATCTTGCCGAGGTTGCCGTGACCGAGGCCGACCTTGCGGTTTTCGGCGACGGAGCCGGGGATGCAGAAAGACTGGAGACCGATGCCGATTGCGGCAGCGGCGTCGGCAGCCTTGACAGCGCCGCTCTTTATAGCGATAGCGCAGCCGACTGTGTATGCCCAGATAGCGTTTTCAAAGCAGATGGGCTGGGTACCTCTGACGATCTTGTCGCAGTCGATGCCCTTTGCAAGAGTGATCTCTTTGCACTCCTCGATGGAGGAAATGCCGTACTCAGCGAGAACGGAGTTGATCTTGTCAACTCTTCTCTCATAGTTTTCAAATAATGCCATTGTCCGTATCCTCCTTACTCTTTGCGCGGGTCGATATACTTGGCGGCCTCGGCGAATCTGCCGTAGGTGCCTACCGACTTGTCGTATGCGGTCTGAGCGTCGTCGCCCTTCTTGATGAAGTCGGTCATCTTGCCCAGGGACACGAACTCGTAGCCTATAACCTGATCGTCCTCGTCGAGGGCCATTCTGGTGACATAGCCCTCAGCCATCTCGAGATAGCGGACGCCTTTGTATCTTGTGCCGTACATTGTGCCGACCTGCGAACGAAGTCCCTTGCCGAGATCCTCGAGGCCTGCGCCGACGTTAAGTCCGTCGTCCGAGAAAGCGGACTGAGAGCGGCCGTAGACTATCTGGAGGAACAGCTCGCGCATAGCGGTGTTGATAGCGTCGCAGACGAGGTCGGTGTTCAGAGCCTCAAGAATGGTCTTGCCGGCGAGAATCTCACTTGCCATAGCTGCTGAATGGGTCATGCCCGAGCAGCCGATGGTCTCAACGAGAGCTTCCTCGATGATGCCGTCCTTGATGTTGAGCGAGAGCTTACATGCGCCCTGCTGGGGAGCACACCAGCCCACACCGTGGGTGAAACCGGAGATGTCCTTTATCTCATAAGCCTTGACCCATTTGCCCTCTTCGGGGATGGGAGCAGGACCGTGGTTCGGACCCTTTTTGACAATACACATATTCTCTACTTCTTGAGTATAATTCATACACGTAGTCTCCTTTCGTTTTGTGTATCCCGTACAGAGCTATTATATCAAAAAAATACAAGCGTATCAATTACTTGGGACAAGGTTTTTGAATTTTTTGCATTGTTACAATCGTTGAGGGCTTTTTTGGTCAAAAATTATTTATTTTAGTCGCAAACCCGCCGCCGCGGTTGTAAAGAGCTGGGGTTTATGATATACTGAAAAGGGGAAAGGGGAGGACAAAATGAAGCTCTATATCAAGCAGAAGGTCTTTTCGCTGACTTCAAAATTCACCGTGAAAGACGAAGCGGGAAATGACAGATATTTTGTCGAGGGCGAGTTCTTCTCACTGCGCGGCAGGCTGCATATCATGGACGCGCAAGGCGAGGAGATAGGGCAGATATACCGCCGGCTGATGACTTTTCTGCCGCATTTTATCCTCGAGATAGGCGGCGAAGAGATAGCGGAGATAGTCAAGGATTTCTCTTTCTTCCGTCCGAAATATTCGCTCGAAAACACTTCGCTCAGTGTAGAGGGCGATTTCTGGGCGCATGAATATTCGCTCTATGACGGCGACAGGAACATCATGAACATCCACAAGGAGTGGTTCACCTGGGGCGACAGCTACGAGCTCGATATCCTCGACCCGGACTATGAGTTGATATCGCTCGGCATAGTCCTCGCCATAGACACCGCCATGGCCGCGGCAAACACCGCCTCATCGGCTTCGACCTAAATCAAAGGAGAAAATATGAAGGATTATCATATTTTTGCAAACCACGCCCATGTTTTCCCGGAGGAAGCGAGACCGGGCTGCGGGATAGATTCGCTCAAAAAGCTCATGGATAAGTGTTCTATAGAGCGGGCGGTCTGCTTCGCGCCGTTCCCATCGCAGTATAAAGAATATAACATGCCCGGCGACTGCATAAGCTGGCTCGCGGGCGCAATAAAGAACGACGATTCTCTCGTCGGCTTCGGAACTATAGATTTTGATTCCGGCGATATCACGGGGCAGGTCAACAGAATAGCCGATCTCGGCTTCAGTGGCATAAAGCTCCACCCGGCATATCAGGAGTTCAATATTATGGGCGACAAAGCGTGCGAGGTCTATTCTGCCGCCCAGGAGAACGGACTGTTTCTGTCGTTTCATACGGGGCTGCACTGGCACCGTATCGCGGACTACCAGCCGCTGCTCTTTGACGAAGTCGCGTGGAACTTCCCGCGCCTTAAATTCAGCATGGAGCATGTCGGCGGGTATCACTTTTTCCGCGAGGCGCTGGCTGTTATCTGCAACAACCATCACCGCGCGAGCGATCCGAGGCGCGTATACGCGGGCTTGACGAGCATTATGCCCGACGACAACGGTCTGCCGGATTATTGGACTCTCTCGGATGATGAACTGCTAACGCTCATTCATCAGGGGGACGACGACTGCGCGATATTCGGGCTCGATTTCCCGTATAAAAAAGCCGACTACGCAAAAGCGCTGATAAACAGAATAATCTCCCTCGATATCTCCGAAGAGGCGAAAGAGGGAATACTCGGAAAAAATCTCGGGCACGCGCTCGGCATGGACTGAAAACGGAGAAATATATGCTTATAGTTACTGCAAACTGCAAAAACACATTTGACTCGTATCTCAAATATGTCCACTACACGGACAGCAAGCGCAGAAAGACCCGCTTTTCGGGCGCGACCGGCTGGCTTCTGCTTGCCTGCGCCGCGGCCGTTATAGTGAGCTTTGTGAAGGTCGGCGGCAACATATTTCTCTATGTCGTGAGTGCTGTCCTCGTACTCTGCGCGGCGGCGTATGTCTATATCCAATATTTAGCGCCATACAGGGCGTTCAAAAAGCTAGACAAGTCGTTCTTCGCCGAGCAGGAGTTCGATTTTTACGAGGACAAATTGGAGCTCATCGAGCACGGCGAAAAGCGCATAAAGCGCGTCATACCGTATTCAAAGATACAGAAAGTCTGCGTCACGAAGCACGCTTTTTATATCTATATCGCCGCAGACAGCGCGTTCATACTCTCGAAGACCGCACTCAGCTCATCGTCGACTGAACGCCTGAAAAATTTGTTCAAGGATAAAGGAATAAAGACAGAGGAATAAAAGATAAAATAAAATTACAGCTCCCCGCGGGATTTTATTCGCGGGGTGCTGAACATATCGGAGAAATATTTGGATGAAAAAGCGTTCTTTTAGCAGGTACTTTTGTAGGGTGCGGCAACTTGACGCACCGCTGCTGACGAAGTCAGCACAAATGCATATACATTATAGTTGCGAACGGGCAATCGGCATAACGTTGCTGTAACGAGACTCCGTAAAATATTGCTGATTGTTGCCGTGCCGCCGTCGGCGGCATAGGGTCGTCGAGTCGCCGACCCCTACTTGGATTCGGTATTTGATGCATGAACAGCAAGACGGAAAATGATTTCTGACACAAGCACCCCACGAAAATTTTTTCGTGGGGTGCTGATTTGTTATTTCGTGTCATTATACGGTGTATCTTCAAAGCCGAGACGGTTAAGCTTATATACCATGCGGTCAAGCTTCTTCTTCCAAAAATGTTGGAACCACTTAGTTTTGCCAAACAATTTTATAGCGGTCGGGCTGAGTGCATAGTATATTTTTATAAATGCCCTGCCGTAGAAATTTTTTGCAAGTGACATATCTCGATATCGTCTTAATGTCCAGACCTGAGGACAGTCATATGAACCGTAAACGGCGGTTGCTATGTATCAGTGTTCGCTGTTATTTATGGCATCTTCTCCAAGAGCCTGCTTATATTTGCTGATTAACATATTAACTTGCTCTTTGCCTGTAACTCTCGGAAAAGTATATTTTACACGTACTTTGGGGTTTTGATGCAATAGTGTTTGTAAACCTTTATATTTTTTAACTTCGATCTCTCGCTCGCTATGAACGTCATGCCATAAATTATCACTATTATAACGATATATTATGTCAAGTTGAGAGTCATTGGGTGGCGGTATCATAAAGATGTCAGATATCGGCACATAATATTCTTGTGAGGGTGTGAAACCTTCGTATACATAACGCGTTTTTACAGGTGTGGATATTGACAATTGGTTTTTTATAAAAAATTCTAATAACTCAGGAGGGAATTTAAACAAAAACAATTCGTTTGATTCATAGCTGCGATCGGGAAGCTTCAAAGCATCCGATATCATCATATGAAACAATTTTTCTACACTGATATCTTTCATTAAATAGGTTAAAATCGGAGCCAAATATTCCATATTTAGACACTGAAGGATAATATCATATTGCTCTTCATAGATTTTTATGCCGGCATTTTGCTGCTTTTGCATAAGAGAAATGACAATATTTGCAACTTGCTGGTGTGATAACCTTTTTAAGTTGAAAATTCTTTTATCCGATACTGAACAGCCGGCACTGCCAGAAAGATTAAACCAGGCAAAAGCTCTCAAGAAATCATATCTAATTACGCGGTAATAGTTATTAATAATATATTGAATGCGGTTTAAATCTTCAAAGCGGCAATATTCGTCTAAGGCTTGCTGTGCAAGCTTATCGGTAATAATCGATTTTTCCTCTTCGGATATTTCTGCACTGTGCTGATAAATTTTATCATAATAGTATTTACCACTGTCATTGTCATGAAAGATTTTATCGTGGTTGTCATTTGCTATCAGCATTCCTATATTGACATAGATGTTATCGCAGTCAAGCGACATAGCCTCGTCGAATGCTCTTTTTGCGTCCTTCTCATTCCCGGCATTCAGATACGCAAAGCCTTTCTTTATAAGTCCGTCCAAACCCGCCGCTCCGTCGATTGAAACCGTGCCGCTGTGTTCGACTTTAACTTTTTCCGCAAGCTGATATTTCGACCCGCAGTAGGGGCAGAAGCCAATATCACGGGTGTCATCAATTTCGAGAATTTGCCCGCAGTTTTGACATTTCAGTGAAACAAATGCCATATGTTTTACCTCTCTTTTTTTAAGAACTTTTATTTCTAAAATTCTACAATAATAGTTCCTACTTGTCAAGGAAAATAAGAAGTATAATTCCTGTATAAGCGACAATGGAGGAACTTTAATGCTTCTTTTTGATTTTCATAATATTGGAAACCGGCTTTTGACATTCAGAAAACGCAGTGGAATGACGCAAGGCGAGGTTGCGGAAAAAGCCGGTCTGTCAGACAGGACATATGCGGATATTGAGCGCGGTACGGTCAATATGCGCATAGAAACGCTGTTGCGCATCTGTAAGGCATTGCATATTACACCGGACGAAGTCCTGACCGAAACCGATACGGCAAGTGAATCCGATTGTGACGAGTTGATTGACAGGCTCAAAACCTGCTCGGCACAGGAGCAGCGCACGGCGCTCATGATGCTGGATATCTATTTGAAGTCGCTCGGAAAGTGAAAAATCAGGATGTGTTATGGCTATAATATCACATCTGCTTTTGCTGTCAATATGCTCGGGTACGAACGGGCTTTATAGCGGTATGAATGGCTGATACTGAAAAAATTTGAACATGCAAAAGAACCGGCATAATGTCATGCCGGTTCTTTCGCTGTTCTTTTATACTATTCCCTGCGCCATCATTGCATCGGCGACCTTGAGGAAGCCTGCGATGTTCGCGCCGACAACGAAGTTGTCCTCGTGTCCGTATTCCTTTGCGGCGTTTGCCATGTTGTGATAGATATTTATCATAATGTTGTTGAGCTGGTGATCGACCTTTTCAAACGGCCAGCTGACGCGCGCGCTGTTTTGGCTCATCTCAAGCGCGGAGGTCGCGACGCCGCCCGCGTTTGCCGCCTTGCCGGGGGCAAAAAGTATCTTGTTCTGCAGGAACACCTCGGTCGCCTCTGTTGTCGAGGGCATATTCGCTCCCTCGCCGACTGCTATGCAGCCGTTCTTTAGAAGCTCCTTTGCGTCCTGAGCTCCGAGCTCGTTCTGCGTGGCGCACGGTAGAGCTATGTCGCAAGGTACGCCCCAGACTTTTTTGCCCTCGTAAAATTTCGCGTTCGGGCGCTCCTTGGCGTATTCGCTTATCCTTGCGCGGCGGACTTCTTTTATCTGCTTGAGCGTTTCAACATCGATGCCGTCCGGGTCATAGACGAATCCGCTCGAGTCGCTCGCCGTGACAACTTTGCCGCCGAGGCTTATCGCCTTCTCTATGGCGTAGGTTGCGACGTTGCCCGAGCCGGAGACAACGATCGTCTTGCCCTCGATCGAGTTCGCATGGTTCTTGAGCATCTCCTCAACGAGATAGACAAGTCCGTAGCCGGTCGCCTCGGTTCTCGCGAGCGAGCCGCCGAACGAGAGTCCCTTGCCCGTGAGCACGCCCTCGTACTGCCCGGTAATTCTCTTGTACTGACCGAACATGTAGCCGATTTCGCGCCCGCCGACTCCGATCTCGCCCGCGGGAACGTCGGTGTTCGGGCCTATGACGCGGTAGAGCGCGGTCATAAAGCTCTGGCATAAGCGCATTATCTCCATCTCGCTCTTGCCCTTGGTGTCGAAGTCCTAGCCGCCTTTGCCGCCGCCGATGGGAAGTCCCGTCAGCGAATTTTTGAATATCTGCTCGAAGCCGAGAAATTTTATAATGCTCATGTTGACCGAGGGGTGGAAGCGCAGACCGCCCTTGTAGGGGCCTATTGCGCTGTTGAACTGAACTCGGTAGCCGCGGTTTGTGTGAACCTTGCCCGCGTCGTCCGCCCACGAGATGCGGAAAACCGTAGCTCTCTCCGGCTCGACGAGCCTTTCGAGCAGCGCCCAATCCTGATATGTCCTGTTCGCCTCGACAACCGGGCGAATGGAATCGAGAACCTCCGTCGCAGCCTGAACGAACTCCGGCTGAGTCGCGTTCTTCTGCTGAACGTGAAGTATCATGTCGTCAATATAGCTCATATTATCACTCCCAAAACGATTTGCGGCAAAAAATAAAAACAAAAAATATATCCCGCCGCCAATGCCAAATATTTTAATATACCGCGCATAAAAATGCAAGTGAATTTATAAAAGTTTCAAAAATTTAAGAAAATCAAGTGAATTTAGCTGTACTGCGGTACAAAAATGCAATTTATATAAAATTTCATTCAAATTTTGAGGAGAAGTGCAAATGCGACTTTAAATAAAATTGATATATAATCATAAATATAATTGCATATTAACTATCATTGAACAATACTTCATAAACGCTCTGTTATCGTTGAAAGTTTATGTGAATTGTGCCGATTGCGCTTTTGTGTCAGAATTTTCGGCATATTCGACCTGACTTGCGGCAAAATACAGGACGGCAAATATATCGGCAGTTTTAATGAGCAATATACAAATTAAACCAAAAATTAAATCTAAAATTGTATCGCAGTTTATTTTTTGGCATGACAAAAGGCGGCGCCGAAGCACCGCCCCAAAGTCTATTTTTTATGTTTCGTCGAACATTCCGAATCCCGCGACCTCGCTCACGGGGACGGAAAACACGACTGCACCCGCATCCGTGTCCGCGCCCGCGCGGGTCATTATCGAGCGCATGATGTCCGCTTTCTGCTCCTTGCGCGCGACGATGAGAATAACCTCTTTTTCTTTTGCTATCGATACGCCGAGGAACTTTTCGCTCTCGGGCGATGTGGTGCCCTTGCCGTGGAGCACCGTGCCGCCCATCGCGCCTGCGGCGCGCGCCGCGTTCATGACGGCGTCCGTGCGTCCCTCGTTGGCTATCGCGACAATCAGTTCATATGAAAAATTGAATTCGGGCGTGTATCGGGCATCCTGCCGCCCGTCGTTGAGATATGCCAAGATTTTTCCTCCTCCAACGCTTTTTATGGGCACAGCCCATGCGATGCCGTGACCCGGCACGCCGATATACAGCGTGCGGCGCAGCCTGTTCATATATTCTTTTGTCTTTTCTTCGCCTGCAACTGAAAAGACTATCCATTTTTCCGTCGAATCGATGCCGAGCAGATCGCGCATACTCTCTATCGCCGTCCCGCGCCCGTGCAGGGCGACGGACATCGGTATCTCAAGCTGGGCGCAGATATCCGAGAGCTTCTTGAGCGCGTCGGGGTTTATTACAGTCATTATGTAGTTCAACCTGTCGGCACCTCCCAAAGCTCGATAATCTCGTCGTCGGCGAAAGTTTCGCCTTTCTCTGCGGGCTTCCTGCGCCTTTCATATATGACACCGACCGCCTGAATTGATATCAGCGGCATCATCGCGACTATCGCCACAACTCCGAATGCGTCGCTCAAGGGGTCGCCGCCGAGCGTCTTTGACGCGCCTATCATAAACTGGAGCATGAATGTCGCCGTCATCGGGCCCGACGCAACGCCGCCCGAGTCAAAGGCTATCGCCGTGTAGATATCCGGCACGAGGAACCACATGACCGATATACCTGTTATAACTCTTATCATCGATATGCCCATCGCCGCGGCGATCGCGACCGAAAGGCTGTATTTTATAACTTTTCCGGGAATCGCTCCCGCGCTGACTTCTTCAATCTGCTTTTCGAGTACGGCGACCGCCGGCTCCGCGGAGATAATGAACCAGCCGAGGAGCATTGACAGCGGTATGAGCAGATATTTCATATTGCCCTCGGCGAGCTTTGCGCCGAGCACCGCGCCGAGCGAAGAGAAGCCGACATTGACGCCCGTCAAAAACAGCACAAGCCCGACATATGTATAGGCGACGCCTATTGTTATTCTCACGACTTCGCGCTTTGAGAGACGGAGAGAGAAAATCTGGAAGATATAGAATATCGCGATTATCGGCAGCAGAGCCACCGCCATCTCTTTCATATAAGAGGGCAGAGCGGTGAGATAGGCGCGGCCGATTTCGCCCGTGCTCGAATATGCCGCCGAGCTTATGTCAACAACGCCGTCGCCGTTCGGATAGAAGAATCCGAGCAAAAGCACCGCGAGTATTGGCCCTATTGAACAGAGAGCGACGAGGCCGAAGCTGTCCGACTCTGCCTTTGCGTCGCTTCGTATTTTTGAAACGCCGACGCCGAGCGCGAGAATAAACGGCACGGTCATAGGTCCTGTTGTCACGCCGCCCGAGTCAAAAGCGATGCCGAGAAAATCGGGCTTTGAAAACGCCGCCAGAATAAAAACAACGGCATAGAACGCTATCAGCAGCCAGCGAAGGCGCACGCCCGTGAGTATTCTTATCATGCACACGCACAGAAAGAATCCGACTCCGACGCCGACCGTCACGAGCAAAACGGTATTATTGATATGCGGCACCGTCTGCGCGAGCACCTGAAGATCGGGCTCGGCTATCGTCACGGCAAAGCCGAGGATGAAGCTGACTATAATTATCAGCGGAAGGGAGCGGGATTTTGTCATCGCCGTGCCGAGCTTTGTGCCTATCGGCGTCATCGAGGTCTCGGCTCCGAGGGAGAAAAGACCCATGCCGACTACAACAAAAATCGCGCCGACGAGAAAGCTCTGAAATAAATCCGTGTCAATCGGCGAGACGCTGAAGCACAGCAGCACGACTATGACCAATATCGGCAGAACCGAGAGCGCGGATTCACGGACTTTTTCGAGAATCAGGTTGTGGTGATCGGAAAATTTTGTGTTTGCAATAACAGCTTGCTCCTTTCTTTTCCGGTCAATTGACAACGGCATAGGCGTTTACCGTATACGCTCTTGTCAGTTGACAGGGATATATTAGTTGATGAACATATTATATATGATTATATATAATACTATTATTATGTTAATATTATTTTAACTTAGCGGTAACTATTTGTCAATAAATATCACCAAGTGTGACCGCCGGACTTTTGACAAACATTGTCACTTCGAAAAAGTTATAAAAACGCGCGGGCGGAAAATAATAAGGATGCAAACGCAAACAAAGTCTTAAAAAGTAAGGGGTGTAAAGTAAATGGCTAAGAGTTCCAGCAAGGGTGTTGTCCCCGAGGCACGCGACGCGCTTGACCGCTTCAAGATGGAGGCCGCCTCTGAGGTGGGCGTCAATCTCAAGCAGGGTTACAACGGCGATCTGACCTCCCGCGAGGCCGGTTCTGTCGGCGGACAGATGGTCAAGAAGATGATCGAAGCTTACGAGCAGGGCATGAAATAAATTTTCGGCCTAATAAATCGAGGGGCTGCACATCGGTGCAGTCCCTCGAACTGTTTATATATTTGTTTTTTTGCCTGCATTCGAAGCATCTCCAGCCGCCGTCGGCGAGGTAGTACAAAACCGCAAAATAAATAAGATAATCAATGTAGCCCTTTGCTGGACGAAGACAAGCGGCTCAGTCAAAATTGAAAATCAAGTTTTCAATAGCCACGTCGCAGTGTTTGAAAGCTCTCTTAGAGGTGCGAGGGAACGGCTTGCGAAGCAAGACGCACGAGCGCGCACTTGTTCAAGCTCCGGCGCGTTTGCGCGCGAATGTGCCGAGCAACCGATTGAGAGCCGCGAGCTATGTACTGCGGCGTGGCGTTGCCGGGGTCTCGGGGCGTAGCCCTGAGTTTGCTTTTCTTTTGCAGGCGTTTTCTTTTTCAAATAAAAAGAAAATGCCGAAGCGCGGGAAGTGTAAAAGTTTGATTATGGTGGGACGCGAGGGTAATAAGCCGGGTATAAACAAATCAAAATTGTTGTATCGGCTGTCACTGATATCGGACAGCCGCAAGGGCTGTCCCTTCTATTGAAAGTCTGATATAAACAAAGCTCTTGAAATCAAAATTGAGGAACCGCACATCGGTGCAGTCCCTCGAACTGTTTGTGTGTTTACTTTTTTCTTCTGCATTCGAAGCAGCGCCAGCCGCCGTCGGCGTGGCGCGCGATGATTTCAAATCCGTTTTCGGCGAATGCGCCAACGACTTCCTGCTCGCGTATGTCGATTATGCCGGAGGTGATGAACACGGCGTTGTCCGCCATGAACTCGGGCACGGTCTTGCAGAACATGATTATGACATCGGCAACAATGTTTGCAACGACTATGTCGAATTTGCCGCTGACCTTGTCGGCAAGGTCGCCGTGAATAAAAGTCAGACGGTCGCTGCCGAAACCGTTCATCTTTCCGTTTTCTTCTGCAGTCTTAACCGCGAGCTCGTCTATGTCAACGCCGGTTGCGCTCTCCGCGCCGAGCAGGAGAGAGGCTATCGCGAGAATGCCGCTCCCGCAGCCGACGTCGAGAACCTTTTCGCCGCCCTTGATATTTTTCTCAAGTGCCTCAAGGCAGAGACGGGTCGTCTCATGGCTGCCCGTGCCGAACGCGAGCCCGGGCTCAAGATGGAGCACCGCGCGCCCCTCTGCGTCGTATTCGTCCTCCCATGTCGGGCGGATGAGTAGGCGCTCGCCTATTTTTATCGGGTGAAAATACTGCTTCCAGTTGTTCTCCCGGTCGGCGTTCTTGCACTGGGTGAGGTCGATCTCATTTTCGATTCCCGCCGCCGCAAGCCGTTCCGTCAGAAAAGCGGCAGCCTCCTGCGGGTGATCCTGCGGGTCGATATATATGTGGACAATGCCCTTCGTCCTGTCCTTTGCGAGCAGATCCTCGTCAATAAGATCGATGTGGGCTATCTCCATCGCCTCGCGCTCAAGATCGCTGTAGTCCTCGATATATATGCCGTATGGCACGACCATGTTGGCAATGTCGCCCGCGGTGTCGATATCCTTTGTGTCAACTGTTATCTTTATTTCTGTCCAGTCCATAGGCTCTCCTTATTTTATCAGCTCCGCCTTGAAATCGGCGTGGTTGCGGTCATGGTTATAGAGCTTGCGGTTGTCGAGCGCCCACTGGCGGGGAGTGAATTCGCCGGGCTGAACATTCCTGCACGCCTGCTCGATCTCATATATCTTCGCGTCGAGCGTGTCGAGCGAGGAGAGTATCTCCGCCTCGAGGAACATCGGGCGCACTGCCGCGCCGAACTCCGGCTCGCCGTGGTGCGAGATTATCATGTGCTCGACGAGCATGAGCACGTTTTCGCTGATGCCGAGCTTCCTTCCGCATCTGTCAACCGCCATCGCTCCGCGCACGAGGTGACCGATAAGATTGCCGTCGGTCGTGTAGCCCGAGGCAATGCCGGTCTGCGCGACGTCGAATTCCTCTGTCTTTGCGATATCGTGGAGTATAACGCCCGCAAAGAGTAGGTCGCTGTCTATAAACGGATATATATCCGCGACTCCCTGAGCCATGCGGAGAATTGAGAGCGTGTGGTAGAGCAGCCCGCCGCGTATCGCGTGGTGCAGCCTGAACGCCGCCGGCCAGTAGAGCAGCCTGTCTTTGTATTCGTTGAGCAGAGCGGTGACGAGCGTCTTTAACTCCTCGTCCTTGAAATTGCCCGCAACTTTCATCAGCTCGTTGAACATAGCCTCGCCCGAGAAGCCTGCCGAGGGTACGAAATCTTCAATGCGCACGCCGTCCGCTTCGGTCACTTTGCGTATGCGCTCTATCCTCAGCTGCTGCGAGTCGTTGAACGGCTGACCCGTTCCACGGCCTCTTATCAG